>FTBG01000277.1_pt1 | contig 11550 bp, 7 predicted proteins | sample 1639311 | NCBI WGS metagenome assembly FTBG01 (sample SAMEA3914864, study PRJEB12502) | metagenome | biome: forest; material: soil | place: USA | collected 2012-03-12 | depth 0.3 m | reverse complement strand
GATCTCCAAGTATCTGGATGATTTCGGGAATGAGCTGTGAGGAGTTGCGAGAAGCCGCTATCCGAGCACCATTTTCGCGTCCTTTGCGCTCTTTGCGCCTTTGCGTTAAAAACCTCCGTAGAGCGCGCGAATTTTGTTTTAAACGCAAAGGCGCAGTCGGACAGCCAATACGCAATACTTGCCTTGAGGACGGCAGCTCACTAGTGTTGCGACCAGCTCCGCACTGCTCCGGCGCTAATCGTCAGAGCTCTATTAAACTTTCAGGATTAGATACAAAACCCGCAATCTATGCCCTCCGAATACGAAATACTCGCGCACCATTGGTTTGAAGAAGTCTGGAATCAGGGACGCGTTGCCACCATCGATGAACTGATGGCCGGCGATGCCATTATCCACGGGCTCGTAGATGATAAAGGCGTCGAAATTCGTGGCACCGCGGCCTTCAAAGCATTCCATCAAACTTTCCGCGAAGCATTTCCGGATATCCAAGTAACGGTGAAAGAGGTCCTTACGACGGGAGACAAATTCACCGCGCGCTGCGTGGCTTCCGGCACTCACAAAGGCGCTTCGCTCGGCCTGGCGCCGACCGGCAAGAAAGCAACCTTCGACGGCATCTGCATCGCGCGCATCGCCGACGGAAAGATCGTGGAAGCCTGGAACGTGTGGGATTTCCTCACGATGTTTCAGCAGTTAGGCACCGCGAAGATCGCCTAGCTAACTAGATAAGTTCGCGTCTCAGCCAAAGTCTATAGGTCCCATAGGTCCTATCAGTCCCATCTCTCGCTAACCCCAAAGCTCATCGCTCGGCATTACGCCTAGCCCCGCACCGCCCGTCGGCGCGAGCACGCCTTGCGAAAACGTCCACCCTTCGCACGGGTCATCCCCGAGCAGCCACGCGCCATCGAGATCGGCGTAATCCGTTTTCTGCGCAATCACCGCTCCGGCAGCAATAAGCAGGCTGCTTTCCAGCATACAGCCAACCATGATCTGGCAGCCGGCCTCGCGCCCTCGCTGAATCATGCGGCGCGTCGGGGTGATGCCGCCGCATTTCACTAGCTTAATATTGAAGCCATCGAAATGGCGGGCCACGGGCGCGACATCCTCTTCAATGACGCTGCTTTCGTCGGCGATCATCGGCAACGCATAATCGCCTCGCACAAGCCGCGCGTTATTCTCCGGAGAAAATGGTTGCTCGAGGAAAGCAACACCGCAGTCGCACAATTCCGTCGCCAGCGCGGACAAATCCAGCGCATTCCACGCGCAATTCGCATCGACCGCGAGCAGCGCGTTACTTTTCGCACGCGTCGTGCGAACCGGCGCGATATCCCCCGCAGCATCCGATTTAATCTTGATGCGTGGAAAACCTGCCAGTTCATCAAGTTTCTCCACCAGCTCTTCCGGAGTGGAAAGGCCGATCGTGGCAAAACTAGTCACCGGGCACGGCGCTTCACCCCAAACCAGCTCCGATACCGTGCAGCCTTGCGATTTGGCCAACCAATCCCACAACGCCAGATCGAGCGCGCATTGCGCCGCGCGCGAAGGCTGAAGCATGGGCCAGAGTTCCCCCCAGGCGCGCTCGATATCCGCGACGGAGCGGATGCGCAGCCGCCGGACGGCTTCACGCGCGCCAGTGAGTTTTTCCGCCACAATCTCCTCCGTTTCGTTGTAGAAGGAATTGGGCGAAGCCTCGCCGTAGCCACATATCCCGTCGTGCTTGAGCCGTAGGAAAACATTGCACACGGCACGCCGCCGGGCCCGGGCGATGCGGAAGACACGGCGCGGATGCAGCTCGCGCGTGGAGAGGGTCAGTTCCATTCAGAAAGGGATATGTCGCAAAACAAACCACGAAAACAGTTTGGAATGCGGCGATTTTTTGGAATGCTCATACGCAGATGAATCCCCGAGGCCCTGATACTTGGAGAAATGGCGAGCAAATTTGCATAGGCAAAAGCGTCGAAGGACGCGACATCGTGGTGCATTGCTGCGGCGAGGACAATGCCGCAGCGCGCACTTTTCTCATCGGCGGGATGCATGGCGACGAAACTGCCACGGTCCTGTTGCTGGAGGATTTTCTGGCGCGAGCGACGGGCGGCCGAACGCTATCCGGTCCCGTCGCGATTCTGCCCGTCGCCAATCCCGATGCCTACGAACGCCGCTCCCGATACAACGCACGCGGCGTGGATATCAACCGCAACTGTGAAACCAATTGGTCCACCGATAGCCTCGAACCACCCGGCCCCGCAGCGTGGTCGGAGCCGGAGACCTGCGCGCTGCGCGATTTCATCCTTTCCTGGCAGCCGAAAAAGATCGTGAGCCTTCACTGGGCGCTGGCGGAGATCGATGCCGATGGTCCGCAATCCACGCCACTCGCCCACGCCATGTGGGATGCCGTGGATGAAAATGGGCGCAAGCCGTATCGCCTGCGAGTCACCGAGGCGGGGCATGGTTTGCGTCGGCTGCAGCATACCTATGCAATTTGCCCGGGATCACTGGGACAGTGGTGTGGTTACGGCCTGCAATATGCGGATGGCTCGCGACCGGCGATGATCACGCTGGAACTGCCGTACGATCCCTCGGTGGAAGCGCGGCCCACGGATTTGCCCGACGAGCATTTGGATACGCTGCGTGACTTGTGGCACCGCGACAGCGCGGTGTATTTGCGTGCCGTGGAACCAGCCGTGGACAAGATGCTACTCGCCGCCTGCGCGGCGAAAGAGTGAGGAGAAACCAGAATGACGAATGACGAAATAAGCTCGAATTGCACGTGCATTAATTTACCGCATTGCCGCTTTTCGGGCTTCGTCATTCGGGTTTTCTTTTGCTCGCCCATCCACCGACCTCCTCTATTCCCCGCCTCCACCTCGGTCATTCGTCATTCTCGTTTCGGACTTATCTCCGTTTTCTCAACGTCGCGCTTTTAATTAACTAGCTCATGTCCGTTCAAATCAACATAGCTTATCAAGGCGGCCTTCGCTGTGCCGCAACGCATGGCCCTTCCAAAACGGAAATCTTCACCGATGCGCCGGTGGACAATCAAGGAAAGGGTGAATCGTTTTCTCCCACCGATCTCGTCGCCACGGCGCTCGGGACGTGCATGTTAACAATCATGGGGATTTTTGCGGAACGGCACCAGATTGATTTGCGCGGAACGACGGTAACCGTGATCAAAGAAATGACGGCAGTGCCGGTACGTCGGATCGCGAAATTGAGCTCGGAGATTCGGGTTCCGCTGCCGGAGACGCATCCGCATAAAGAGGCGCTGGAAAGAGCGGCGCTGACGTGTCCGGTGCATCAGAGTTTGGCGCCGGAGGTGGAGAAGCCGGTGGTTTTTGTGTGGGGTGTGAGGTAGGTCGGTATCGTGGCGGGGGTTTCTTAATCTTAATCTTAATCCTAATCGCTTCCGCTTTACCGTTTCGCGCTCCGCGCGACGATTAAGATTAGGATTACGATTAAGATTAAGAGCCTGCCACCCTACCGCCCCCGCCACTTCTCCCTTTCCCTCTCACCCACCCCGCTGTACCCTTAACTCCCATGAACACACGCTTGTGGTTTGGAATCCTGGCGATCTTCATCTTCGGCCTTTCCGCGATGGGCGCGGAAAAAGGTCCGGTCTTTGTTATTCCGGTGCAGAGCGAAATCTCCGATGCGCAATTCTTTTTCCTGCGCCGCTCGATCAAGGAAGCGGAACGGCATAACGCCAGCGCCATCGTCCTCCACATGGACACGTTGGGCGGCGAACTCGAAGCCGCCATGAGCGAAATGGATGCGCTGCTCAAGACGCACGTGCCCACTTACACCTACGTCGATAGCAAAGCTTTCTCCGCCGGCGCGCTCATCGCGCTCGCGACGCAAAAAATCTATATGTCGCCCAATGCCGTGATCGGCGCCGCCGCTCCCGTGCTTTCCGATGGCGGGGACATTCCAAAAACGATGCAGGACAAAGTCGTGTCCGGCATGTCTGCCGTGGCACGCGCCGCCGCGCAAAAAGCAGGGCATAATCCAGCGCTGGCGGATTCGTTTATTCGCAAGGAGGCGGAATTGAAAATCGGCGATACAGTGATCGATGGTCCGGATACTTTGTTAACTTTGAGTGCGCAAGAGGCCACGCGGCAATACGACGGCAAGGCGCTGCTCGCGGAAGGAATCTCCGCGAGCCTGGAAGAAATGCTCAAAACGGCAGGACTTTCCGCAACGGTTCACTATACAGCGCCGACGGGCTTTGAACGGCTGGCCCTGTGGATCACGGCCCTTGCGCCAGTGCTCCTGCTCGGTGGTCTGCTCGGCGCTTATCTCGAGTTCAAGACGCCTGGCGTGATGTTGCCGGGCGTCATCTCCGCGATCTGCTTCGGACTTTATTTTGGAGGACATTACGTGGCCGGTCTATCCGGGTGGGAAGTGATGATTTGTTTTCTCTTCGGCGTAGCACTGGTGCTCTCCGAATTACTGCTTCATCCCGGCACCATACTGCCAGGAGTGGCCGGCGTGGTGCTCATGTTTACGGCTATTGTCTGGGCGATGGTCGATCACTATCCCAGCGAACCTTTTCTACCGAGCGGCGAGATGCTGGTGAGACCATTACTTAATTTGGCCATCACTATCGTCGTCTTTGCCTTCGCGGTCTATCTTCTCGCCAAGTATCTGCCAAAGACCTCGTTTTATCATCGCATCGTCCTGGCGGCGTCCACGCCCAGCGGACCAGGCATCACCATTCCCGCTTCGCGATTGATCGTGGCCGTGGGCATGAATGGCGTCACGCGCACGACGCTGCGCCCAAGTGGTAAGGCGGATTTCGAAGGGCACGTGGTGGATGTAATTTCACAGGGAGATTATCTGCGCGAAGGCTCGCCGGTGAAGGTGATCGCCGTGGAAGGACCGCGGGTGGTGGTGGAAGCGCGGTGATGGAGTTGGGGAAACTTTTATCCCGCAACTGCGGGATCAACTGCCAGCTTCCAACATCCAATTTGATGAGCCGGAGCAGATAGGTTACTTGTTGAGATAATTTGCAACCTTCGCCCTGCAAGAGAGATGCGGATCCACCGCTTTTGGTGGGGCCGGCTGTCCCAGCCGGCCAATGTGGGTGGAAGGCAAAGAATCGTATTGAAGAACGATTCGACGTTATTTGGAGAAGCTTCGATCGAGCGCTTCTGTTCACCATTGCTAAGACAGCTTTGCACGCACATTGGCCGTCTGAGGACAGACGGCCTCATCAGGATCGTCGATCCACATCGTCCGCGTACCCAGCGCACACGGGCGGCACGGCGTGCCGTCCCTACCATTGCGTTACTTTATAGGAACTTTAAGCGCGCAGGCGCACGAGCAGGTCGCCGGCTTCCACAGAATCGCCTACGGCGGCCAGCACCTCACCAACCACTCCATCCGCGGGCGCATAGACCGTGGTCTGCATCTTCATGGCTTCGAGCGTAGCCAGCTTGGTGCCTTTGGTTACTTTACTCCCGACCGTGGCGCTGAGCAGCGTGACCATGCCGGGAATGGGCGCGCCGACTTGCATGGCGTCGTTGGCATCGGCTTTGACGCGCGCCTTGGCTTTTGGCGCGATGGACTTGTCGCTCACCGTCGCTTCCCGCGGCATGCCGTTGAGCTCGTAATTAATCACGCGCCGCCCGTCTTTGTCCGGTGAGCCGACACTGATCAGTTTGATAAACAGTACCTTGCCTTCCTCGATGGAGATGGAGATTTCCTCGCCGGGTTGCAAACCGTAGAAGAATGCCGGCGTGGGAACGCAGCTCACGTCGGAATAGTCCCGCTGGAACTTCGCAAAATCCGCAAAAACCTGCGGGTACATGAGATGCGAGTAGAGATCGTCGTCTCCCGCTTCACGCTTGGTTTTCTGGGCGATTTCCGCGCGAGTCTCGCTCAGCTTCACCGCCGCCGGTTTTGGCCGCTTCGGCTTGGTCGTGCCGAGCACCGCTTTCACCACCGCGGAAGGCCAGCCACCCACCGGCTCACCAAGACCGCCAGAAAGCATGTCGATTACCGATTCCGGGAATGGCGTGCCCGGAGGCAAATTGACCACGTCCGCAGGCTTGATGCCGCGGCTGAAAAGAAAGAGCGCCATGTCGCCGACCACTTTGCTGGACGGCGTTACTTTAACGATGTCACCGAAAAGCTGATTCACCTCCGCGTAGGTGCGCGCAATCTCCGGCCAGCGATGCCCCATGCCCATGGAGGCTGCTTGCTCTTTCAGATTAGTGAATTGTCCGCCGGGCATCTCGTGGAGATAAACCGTAGCATCACCAGCCGGCGGGGCGGTGTCGAAGGGCGCGTAGAAATTGCGGACGTATTCCCAGTAATCGCTGAATTCATTGAGCGTTTGCAGATTCAGCCCGGTCTCGCGCGGCGTATTTTCGAGCGCAGCGACGATGGAATTGAGATTCGGCTGCGAGGTCGAGCCGCTCATGCTGGCGATCGCCAGATCAACGATATCCACCCCCGCATCGGAGGCGCGAAGCACAGAACCGGCATTGATGCCGCTCGTATCGTGCGTGTGGAAATGCACCGGAATACCGATCTCATTTTTCAACGCCTTCACCAGCGTGCTCGCCGCATAGGGACGGCACAGGCCCGCCATATCCTTGATCGCCAGAATATGCGCACCCATTTTTTCGAGCTGCTTGGCTAAAGCGACATAGTATTTCAGCGAATACTTCGGCCGTTTCGGATCGAGGATGTCGCCCGTATAACAAATCGCCGCCTCGCAGATGGCATGCGTCGATTGCACCGCCTCCATCGCCGCCTTCATATTCGCAAGATCGTTCAGCGAATCGAAAACGCGGAAAATATCCATGCCCGCTTCCGCCGCGTGCTTCACAAAACCCGCGACCACATTGGGCGGATAACTAGTATAGCCCACGGCATTCGCGCCACGGAGCAGCATCTGGAAACAAATATTCGGCACTTTCTCGCGCAGGAGCCGCAGACGCTGCCACGGGTCTTCATGCAGGAAACGCATGGCCGTGTCGAAAGTCGCGCCACCCCACATCTCGAGCGAAAACAGCTCCGGCGTACGCCGCGCCACCGCAGGCGCGATGGCCGCCATATCATAGGTACGCACCCGCGTCGCCATGAGCGACTGATGCGCATCGCGAAAAGTCGTGTCCGTGATGAGCAACCGCTTCTGTTTCAAAATCCACTCGGCAAATTTTTTTGGCCCCAATTCCAGCAGCAATTGCCGCGTCCCCTTGGCCGGCACCTGCTTGCGATCGTAGGTCGGCAGCGGCGCAGCCGTGAAGGGCGTCGGCGGCTTGTAGCCTTTGGCATGCGGGTTGCCGTTCACGATCACGTTGCCGAGGAAATTGAGCAGCTTGGTGGCGCGATCCCGGCGCTGCTTGAATTCAAACAGCTCCGGCGACGTGTCGATCATCGTCGTCGTCGCGTTGCCGCTCCGGAACAGCGGGAAATGAATGACGTTTTCCAGGAAGGGAATGTTCGTCTTCACCCCGCGAATGCGGAATTCCCGCAGCGCGCGATCCATGCGATCCAGCGCCATGTCAAAGGTCTGACCGCTCGCCGTGATTTTCACAAGTAACGAATCGTAAAACGGCGTAATCACCGCGCCGGCGTCGCCCATGCCCGCATCGAGACGGATGCCAAAACCTTCCGCCACACGGAACGTCAGGATCTTTCCATAGTTCGGCGTGAATTTGTTTTCCGGGTCTTCCGTCGTCACGCGGCACTGCACGGCATAGCCATTGCGCGGAATCTTATCTTGCGGCGGCAGCGCCAGCTCCGGCCCATGCAGCTTCGCACCCTGCGCCACGAGCATCTGCGAACGCACGAGATCGATGCCCGTGATCTGCTCCGTCACCGTGTGCTCCACCTGAATCCGCGGATTCATCTCAATGAAAAACCAGTCGTCCGTATCCAGATCGAGCAGGAATTCGACGGTCCCCGCATTGTCATAACCAATCTCCCGCGCGATCCGCGCCGCGGCATCGCACAGCTCGTGGCGCACGCGATCCGTGAGATCCACGCTCGGCGCGATTTCCACCACCTTTTGGTGACGCCGCTGCACCGAGCAATCGCGCTCGTGCAAATGAATGGCATTGCCATGGCGATCCCCAAGCACCTGCACTTCGATGTGCTTGGCGCGCGGGATGTACTTTTCCAAAAAGACCGCAGCATTTCCAAATGCGCGTTCCGCTTCGCCCTGCGCTTCATCAAGTAACGCATCCAGATCACCCGCCTTGTGCACCACGCGCATCCCGCGCCCGCCGCCGCCGAAAGCCGCTTTGATGATCAGCGGAAAGCCGATGTGCACGGCAATCTTCAGCGCCTCGGCGCGATCCGTCACCGGATCTTCCGTGCCCGGCAGCGTGGGGATTTTCAGCTTCTGCGTGAGGGCGCGCGCCGCAACTTTATCCCCCATGAGCTCCAGCAGCTCGGGCCGCGGGCCGACCCACGTGATCCCCGCATCGATGCACGCCTTCGCAAACCGCGCATTTTCCGAAAGAAAACCGTACCCGGGATGAATCATATCCACCCCGTGCTCACGGGCGATGGCGATGATCCCTTCGATGTCGAGATACGCCCCGACCGGGCCTTTCCCCTCACCCACGCGATACGCCTCATCGGCCTTGAAGCGGTGGATGGAAAAGCGGTCCTCCTCCGCGTAAATCGCGACCGTCCGCAGACCGAGCTCGGTCGCGGCGCGCATCACGCGGATCGCGATCTCGGAGCGATTGGCCACGAGGAGCTTCTTGGGCTTCGCAGGAGCGGCGGCGGGACGTGAGGATCGTGCAGGAGATGTCATACGGCGGGGGCGAGGTTTTAGGGGATGGCGGGCGGGATGGCGAGGGAGAAGGCGGGGGATTTTGGAAATCCCTGCGCCCTGCGGTCCTGTCACCTTTTTAGGGGATAGTCAGCCCCGGCTGCTCGCGGAAAGATCGCTCCACCCCTTCCCCTGGATTTCCCCGGCTCCGTTCCCCCCTGAACGAATCGGTGGTCCAGTTCGTTCCCCAATCTCAAACACACCAACGCACCATGATTCCTTCGTTCCCCCGAACCTGCTCTCTCCACACCCGCCTCACCGGCTACCTCTGCCTGCTGGCCGCGGTGGCGCTTTTGCCTTTAAAAAACAGAGCCTTGGCCGTGGGCGCGGCGACGCCCTTCACCACCTTTGAGGCGGAAGCCGGAACGCGCGGTGGCGGGGCCACGGTCGTGTCGCTCACGGCGCCACCCACCACCAAGTTTTCCAGTCCACAACTCGAAGCCTCCGGCCATGCCTACATCCAGCTTGCCGGCCAGGGCCAAAGCGTCTCGTGGACCAATACCACGGGTAAAAACATTACCGCCTTCAATGTGCGCGCCTCCATCCCACCGACCTCGGACGGCAACGGGCAGACCGCTACGCTCGACCTTTTCGTCAACGGCAGCTTCCGCCAAGCGGTTACTTTAAGCTCAAAGCAAACGTGGGTCTATGAAAGCTCGAGTGATTACGACGGGATGCATCACACCACCGAAAGCGGGACTTATCCCAATCCCCACGTCTTCTGGGATGAAGCTCACGCCTTTCTCAGCGGCGCAGCGCTCACGCCGGGTAGCACGATCATGCTCAAAGTGGATTCCACAAATACGGCGGCTTTCTATTACATCGATTGCATCGATCTCGAAGCCCCGCCCGCCGCCCTCGCGCAACCGGCGAATTCGCTATCGATTACTAGCTACGGCGCACAGGCGAACAACAGCAGCTTCGATAGCACTACTGCGATCCAGAATTGCATCAATGCCGCCGTTTCCCAAGGCAAAGTGGTATGGATCCCGTCCGGCACCTTTTATTTGAACAGCACCACGATGGTCGATGCCTCTGGCGCGGACATCGAAGGCGCAGGACCCTGGTATAGCACACTCTATACGAATCCCACGCTCCCTTCCGGCGCTTCCGGCATCATCACTCACAGCACCTCTCCCACTTGCACGGTGCAAAATCTTCGCATCGACGGCAATGCGCGGGACAACTCCTATTCCACTGGAGGGAACAGCTCCGGCTTCAGCATGCGAGGCAACAATTGGATCGTGAACAACTGCTGGATTCAACATCACGAAGGCTTTTGGGCAGCCGGCACGACCGGGCTCATCGAGAATTGCCGGATCGTCAATGCCTGGGCCGATGGCATTAATATTAACAACGTCAATTCCGGCGTGGTCGGAAACGATCTCACGGTGCAAAATAACTTCGTCCGAGGCTCGGGAGACGACGGAATCGCCATCAATTCCGTTAACTTCAATGGATCGACGTTTTACGATCAGATGCAAAATCCGAAGGTGCTCAATAACACGGCGATCGCGCCCTGGTGGGCCAATTGCATCGGCATTTACGGTGGCGCGAATATCACCGTGCAAAACAATCTGGCCTGCGATTCTGTGAAATTGCACGGCCTCTATATAGGAGTGTTTGGCAACAATGGAGCAGCTCTTCAAGGCGGGTCCGTGCAGGGAAATACCGTCCTCCGCGGCGGCAGCTTCGGCTACGGAAACCAGAACGCGGGTCTGCATGTCGGCACGAATAGCGAAACGAATAGCATCTCGGATGTCGTCGTCGATTCCACGGTGGTCGATCACGCCATGTTCGACGGCGCTCGCATTAACAAAGGAACCAACGTCACGCTGCAAAATAGCGGAATCAATGCACCCGGCCTCGAAGGCATCCTGCTCGCCTCATCCGCCGCTGGCAACGGAGTGCTGGATAACAATTACGTGACCAATCTGCCCGCGGGACAAGTCGCCTATATCAATAGCTCCAACCCGGCCAGCTATTCCGTCATCTACAAAAACGAAGGTGAATTCCTCTCCGTGCAGTCGATCACCGCCGGTCTCACCAATTCCATCATCACCGCCTCGCAGTTTAGCAACGGCGAAGCCGCCTTTGTCAATTCGAACGCCGCCGGGCAACAAGTAACCTACACCATCCCCAGCATCCTGGCCGGCAGCTACGACGTGAAAGTCGCAGTTAAAAAGCATCCCACCCGCGGCATCTGGCAGCTCGCCATCGCCAAAGTCAGCGGCGGTTTCGTCAACCTCGGTGCACCCGTCGATGAATACTCCGCCTCGGATGTCTTCACCGTCATCGACCTCGGCACGTGGAGCCCCGGAACCAGCACCGACAAGTGGTTTCAATTCACCATCACTGGGAAAAATGCGAGTAGCACGGGATTCGATTTTTCCGTGGACTACATCCAGCTCACGCCGATGTAGGGGACGAGTGTGGAGAGAAGAAAGAACTGTGTCTTTTCATTTACTTGATAACGCATTCTCACCCTGTGTCGCTGTAGCGCAGCTCTGTGAGCTGCGTGGAGTGGGAGGTAGCCATTTGGATGGGGAGAGGCTCCAGTGCGAATTCGGCGTCTTGCACCGCCCAGGTCACAGACCCGGGCCTACAGCGCCGCCCTTAATTAGCATTGCTCTTGCCCCCTCACCCATTTTGTAATTTGGCGAAATTTGGTCACTCTCCCCCGCATCCTTCCGATACGGCAAGAGATTCGTGGAAATCCGAGCGGGACGCCAGCCGCTTCTATGCATCTCAAACACAGGGGT
>FTBG01000168.1_pt1 | contig 11613 bp, 12 predicted proteins | sample 1639311 | NCBI WGS metagenome assembly FTBG01 (sample SAMEA3914864, study PRJEB12502) | metagenome | biome: forest; material: soil | place: USA | collected 2012-03-12 | depth 0.3 m | reverse complement strand
GCTGTAGAGGATTCGTTGGCAAGCGGGGCAGTACTTACTCATAGCGAACGAGGGAAATCTGACGGGAATCCTCGCCGGAGTCAAACCGCCGGACAGACTGTATTTCGGCGCCGACGTGGTGCGCTACGCACAGGGGAAACTCTCAGATTTCAACTGCCAACTGCCAACATTCAATGGGCCGCAACCGATACCAGGCGTTTCTGGAAGGAAGAACGCGGTTCCGTTTGATACCTTCACTGCCCATCCTTCAATGTCCACCTCGGATGACATGCCCCATTGAACATTGGCAGTTGGCAGTTGAAATCTGAGAGTTTCTCCGCGCACCACCACCCTCAAGCGTTTGCTCCCCAAAGGATGAGGATGAGCTCCCCACCTTCCCCTTGCCTCCCATGGACTTCCCGTCCATCTTCCCGGCGCAAACTCCCGCCCACCGCGCCCTTATGCGTGTCCTTCTGGCCGAAGACGAAAAGAAACTCTCCAATTTCATCCGCAAAGCCCTGCGCGAAGCAGGGTATGCTGTCGATGTCGTGCATGACGGCGAAAGCGCCCTCGATTACGCGCTGCATCAACCCTACGATGCCATCGTGCTCGATATCATGATGCCCGGCCGCGACGGCCTGAGCGTGCTCAAGCTGGTGCGCGCGCAGCAGGTCTCCACACCGATCCTCATCCTCACCGCGCGCGGCGAAGTCTCCGAGCGCATCGAAGGCCTTGAGCTGGGCGCGGATGACTATATGGCCAAGCCCTTTGCCATGCGTGAACTGCTCGCCCGCGTGAGTGCCATGACGCGCCGCGCTTCGCCGGAAAAAGCCACGGTGCTGAAAGTGGCGGACCTGACGATGAATGCCCTTACCCGCGAGGTGATGCGCGGGGGTCAGCAGATCCACCTGGCCCTGCGAGAGTTTGCCTTGCTCGAGTTTCTCATGCGCACGCCAGGCCGTGTGCATTCCCGCACCAGCCTCTGTGAACACGTGTGGGATCACCATTTCGACACGGGCACGAATGTCGTGGATGTCTATATTCAAAGGCTGCGCCGAAAGATCGATGACGGCCATGCGGTGAAGCTGCTGCACACCATGCGCGGGGTAGGTTACTTGTTGCAGGCCACGCCGTGAAAAGCTGGTCGCTGCGGGCGAAGCTCACGGCGTGGAGCGCCATTTTTGCCGGGTTCTTCATGGCCCTGTGCGCGGCGGGTGCGCTTTTTGTTGTCCAGCAGGAGCAGTTTCGCCTGCTGGATGAACAGCTCGACACTGAGGCGCATCTTTTCTTTCGCGATATGCATCTGCGCGGTGAAGGGGTCGATTGGCGCCAGCCTGAACAAGTCACAAACATTCTCGCCCGCTCCGATGCCAGCCGTTATGTGGAAGTCACCGGCGTGGATGCGCAGGTGCTCTACAAGTCACCCAACCTCGGCATGGAAAGCTTGCCTGCGGGAGCGGAAACGCCGCAAACCGTGCAAGTCGCCGGCAAGCGAGCGCGCCTTCATATCCTTAGAGACGGCCTCCTCACTCTGCGACTCGCTGCCAGCTTGGATGAAATCGATGCGGAATACAGCCGTCTCTCCACAGCCTTTATCGCGGGTCTGCCGATCCTCCTGGGCTTCGTCGCCTTCGGCGGATGGTGGCTGGCCCGTGCGGCCCTCGCTCCGGTACGGGCGATCACAGCGGCCGCGCAGCAAATCACGGCGACGAAGCTGAGCGAGCGCCTGCCCATTCCCGACACCGGCGGCGAAATCGGACAACTGGGAACAGTTCTCAATGAAACCTTTGATCGCCTCGACAAAAGCTTTCGCCAGGCAAGCCGCTTCAGCGCCGACGCTTCGCACGAACTGAAAACACCGCTCACCATTCTGCGCACGAGCATTGAGGATTTACTCGAATCCGAAACGCTTCCCGAGCTTCACCGCGACGCCGTGGCTGATTTGCTCGAGCAAACCACGCGGCTGGCTTCGATCACGCAAAGCCTGCTCCTACTTTCCCGCGCGGATGCCGGCCACCTGAAGCTGGATTTGAAGGAAACCGATCTGACGGAACTCATCGACGCTTGTGTGGAAGACGCGCGCGTCATGGCCGAATCCCGCGACTTGGCCGTGGAAGCAGAGATCCCTGAGGGTCTGCACGGCGTGGTCGACTCGGGCCGGCTCGTCCAGGCGCTCTTGAACCTGCTGGATAACGCACTGAAGTATAATCGGCGCGCGGGCAGCGTGCGCCTCGGCGCGACACGCACGCCAGAGGGCATCACGATCACGGTGGAAAATACCGGTCCGGGGATTTCGGAAGACCATGCGGCGCATCTTTTCGAGCGCTTTTATCGAGCGACTTCCAATAGCGATATCGCAGGCCAAGGGCTCGGCCTGAGCCTGGCGCGGGAACTGGCACGCGCGCACGGCGGCGATGTGGTGCTAGTGAGTTCGGAGCTGGATAAGACGGTGTTTGAGATGCGGATTCGGTTGGAGGGAGCGGCGGAAGCGCTGCATGCGTGACGAGCGGGGCGCGCGATGAACGGAGAGCGAAAGGCTCGCTCGTCGCGGTTGCCGAAACTCTCAGATTTCAACTGCAAACTACCAACATTCAGTGAAGCGCAATCGCTGATCCAAATTTCCGCACCGTAAAAGCTTTGGACATTGTGTGCGATCCTTTGGAGTAATGAGACGCGTTGAGAGAAATCCTTAAAATCCTTTTGTACTTCGCCGCGGTGGTCGTGATCGCGGCGATTTTTTCTCCCCCGCTCTACTGGCTGGGAGAAGCTGTGGCAGCGCGGTTTCATCTGGCGTTTCTGGATGTCGATTTTCATGCGTACTTCGACCGCGCGATTTTGATTGCCGCGATCGCGTTACTTTATCCGCTGGCGAAAGCGCTTCGCATTGAGAGTCGTGCAAGTCTGGGATTGCACCCAAATCCATTTTGGAAAAGGGATCTGATCGTCGGATTGGGATTGGCCTGTGGTTCAGCGATCGCCCTGACGGGCTGTGCGTGGTACCTTCAAGCCTGGCGCGTGCGCCATTGGGAACAGCTTAGCCAGGTGCTGATTGCATTGCAGGCCGCCGCCGTTGTCCCCTTAATCGAGGAGCCACTCTTCCGCGGGGTGCTTCAGGGCGCCGTGCAGCGCACCGCATCGCGGCGGACCGCGTTTGTCTTCGTGGCGGTCCTCTTTGCCATCGTGCATTTTTTGACCAAGCCACAGCACCCCATTCCGCCGGAAAGCATTGGGTGGTTTTCCGGCTTTCAGATTATTCCGCTGATGTTTTGGAAATTCACCACACCGCAGACGTTACTTGGCAGCTTTACGACGCTGTTGCTTGTGAGCCTGATCCTGGGCTATGCGCGCGTGGCCACCGCATCCCTTTGGATGCCGATCGGCCTTCACGCGGGATGGATCCTCGGACAGAAATTGGGAAAAATCGGCTGGAGAGACTTGGACAAGCGGCCGGCTTCTTCAGCGCTCTGGTTTGGGGACACCGTTCTCGACGGACTATGTCCCGTGCTCATTTTACTTCTGACCAGCGTACTTGTTTTCTGGATCTTGCGTGGCAGACAGAGAGCCACACCGGCGATTCCAGGCCCATCTCGAAAAGCTGAATGATGGTTCAGGAAGGCTCCTGAAAATTCGTTCGCATCACCTTCTGATCATTTTTCCCGAGATACTATTCGCGGACGCTTGGGTGCAAAGACGCGCCTGGGCAAGCAAAAACAAAATAGTCATCTCCCTATGAAATTGACCCACATCCTCGCACTCACCATCGCGCTCTCTACGCCGCACTTTGCCAGCGCCGAAGACGATGAACGCGGCGAACATCACGGCGAATCCAAGCAACTTGAAAAAATCGACAAACTTGCGAAGAAACTCGAAAAGAAGATCGCCAAACTGAAGGCGCATGGGGAACGCGAAGACGAAGACGAGGATCACGACAAACACGAAGGCAAAGACCGGGGTGAACGCCGCGGCAAAGGCGAGGAGCACGAGAAGGGTGAGAAGGGTGAGCATGAAAAAGGCGAGCATCACGACCACGGTGAAAAGGGCGAACGAGACGAGCGCCATTAATCTGAATTGCAGGCCAACAGCAATATTCTAGAGATAGCGATTGCTGTCGTCAGCACAGTGAAGGCGGGACGCAGGAGAATATCCTGCTCCCGTCGTCCTGCAATGGAGGTTACAGCGTAGCTTTATCCAGCTCCACTTTCTCCGGCGCGGAATTCTTTTGCCGCGCCATCATCGCCTTGCAGGCCGCTTCGAAGACATCTTCCACAGTGATTAGCTGCATGCAGAGATTATTCTTGCAGGGCGACTGCCGATTGTTGTGCGCGTTTACACAAGGGCTGCAGGCAATGCCCTTCCAGATCGCCGTGCTACGAGGGCTGCGCGCCCCAAAGAGGGATGGCGTTTCGGGCCCGAAAAGCGTGACCACGGAAACGCTCGTCATCGAAGCAAAATGGGCTGGCCCGCTGTCATTGGTAATCAACAATTCGCACCACGTATAGAGAACAAGTAACTGTTGCAATGTCGTTTTCCCCGCAAGGGAAACGCAGCGCGGGCTCGCGATCTGCGCAGCCATTGCCTCCGCCGCCTTTACCTCGTCCGGCCCGCCGGTGAGACCGATGCGCACCTCGGGAAAGTGTTCCAGAAGCCGCTGGGCCAGTTCGACATAATTCGCCGGAGCCCACTTGCGCAGCGGGAGGAGATCGCTGGCGTTGGCGTTTAGGAGAATGATAGGTTCCGATCCAGTCCACTCACCGCCAGGTTCCGCAAACTCCCGATTCAGAATGTTCCGCACAACCTGCCGATCGTCAGCGGTCGGCAGAAACTCCGGCAGCCATTTCTGAATTCGCGCCGGCTGCACGCCAAAAGTTGGCAACGCCGAAGGCGGTTGCTCCAGCGCCTCCACCATCATCCGGAAAATCTGGCTGGTATGCCAGTACGGATTATAAAGTAACCGATGGGTCATGAGATCACCCCGATAAGGCCCTTCGCCAAAGAAGGTATGAAAACCCACTCGCGACCGCGCTCCGGTGAGAAAGGTAAACGCTGCGGAAGAGCGGGCGAAAAACTCCAGATCGATCACGGTGTCGATTTTCAACCGTCGGATTTCCCTCAGTGCCGCGAGCGCTTGCGTGGCCATATCCACAAAACCGTGATGGCGAATCGTGATCACGTTTTCTTTTGGAACGAGATTCATCACGTCGAGGATAAACCGGTTCTCTTTGAAAACGACGAAGTACACGTTTGTGCGGCCCACCATCTCGACGGCCCGCGAAATGGCGGGAAAAGCGAGCACCGTCGAACCTTGTTCGGCAAATTTAACAAACAGAATCTTGCGCGGCTTCACCACTGCGTTATTTGCAGCGCGCCCGCCAAATATCTTCCGAGCTAATGAAAACGCCGCACACACCGGCACACCAATCCAGCGATCCACCCGCTGTAAAAATTGCGCATTCAATTGATCACTCATAGCCGTGAACCAAGGCAGCATTCATGCGTGCGGTCCCAAGAGGCGGGTGGTGCAGTGAAATCGATAATACAAAGAGTCAGGATAGGTTCAGGCGTTTTCTCTCGCCGGCGCAGACGCCGGCTTTTCACTCTCCCAGCAGGGATCATTCAAAACCCAAGCCAGAGCGAAGCCAAGAAATATTAACGCACCCAGCGGCTGGACGGACATCACGTAGCCGCTTTTCTTCAGATGCAGGAAGCTGTTCACGCCCAGACCGGCAACTAAAAAAGCATACGCGGAGAAAGTCGTGAAGCGCATCATTACGGAAAATTGCGCGCGGTTCAGGCTCGCAACCAACGCAAAAACCGCCGCCGGTGCGAGCATGACGTAAGTCGCCGACTCCGTCGCGGGACCACAGAGCAGCATCCAAGCATCCACGAGGCAAAAAATCGCAACAAGCGTGCGCTCATTGCTCCAGCGAAAGCGAAATTGCGCGAGCACGGCCAGCACGGCGATCGCTCCCCCGCTAGCGATCTGCAGCAACTTATAAATCTGCTCGTTGATCGGAAAATGGACGGTCTTGAAAATCATCCAGAGATCGCGCGGGGCGATGTCCATTTGATATTGAAGACGATTATCCGCCAGACGCGTCGCCACCCAAAGCTGGTATTGACTCCACACATATGACGGACGCTGCAGCACGAATGAAAGCGCGCCGAGGCCAATCAGCGCCGCGAAGAATCGCCACGAGAAATCCTTCGGATACGCGACCACCAGCACGAGCCCCATGGCGATCGGGTAGATTTTGAAATACACGCTCAGCGCTACGCAAAAAGCCGCGAGCCACATCCACCGCTCCCGAATCGCCGTGACCGCGCACAGCAACAGCCCGATCACAAACGGGTTTACTTGTCCGTTGCTGAAGTTTCCGATCGAGAGCGGCAGGATCAAAAGAAAAACGAGCACGGCATGCCTAGAAGCTGCGGGCAAGATTTGCGCGCGCAAAAACCACCATACCGCGCCCGCGTACATGGCGAAGCTCATCAGCAACCACAAAGGATAGCTAACCCCGTGCGGCAATGCAGAGAGCGGCGCGAAAAATGCCGCCACGAGCGGGCTGTAGACGTAGCCACGCTGCCCCTTGTAAAGCGGCTGGCCATGCAACCAGTGATCTCCCGCCCCGACGTACGTTGGGATAACGGTGTGGCTGCCGTTAAAGAGCGCCGCGCGCACCAGCACCACGCCGATCAACACCGCCCAGGCAATCAACGTCACCTTCACCAAGAGTGAGGTACGACGTTTCTCCCGCGAAAAGGTTTCCGATTCGAGAGGCGCAGGCGATGAAGGCGATTTTTGAAGGAGCGGCAAAGAGGCGTGAATCAACGTCGGTTGCGGCATTCTGTCCATCCAGATGTGATCGAGAATTGCCCCCGGCCACACACATGCTTTGATGACGAACTCGACATTTTCACCCTCACGCCCTCCGGCGGATCAGTCGTCCACCCGGCCAGAGACGCCAACAAAAACAGCAACCAAGCAACGGTCAGCGCTTTGATCGGGGAGCATTGGAAGAGCGGGTCGCAGGTAGTTATACCTTGACCTGCCCTTCAAAAACGAAATCGGCGGGGCCGGTCAATGTTACATGACGGAAGTCGTGGCCGTCCCAATCAAAGCCTACTTCTAAAACGTCGCCTCCCTTGACCCGCACTCCCACTGGCGATGCCGCGCCCGTGAGCTTATGATAGATGAGCGCCGACGCCACAACACCCGTGCCGCAGGCCAGCGTCTCCCCTTCCACGCCTCGCTCGTAAGTGCGAATAGCCAGCGTGCGGGCATCGATAGGTTGGATGAAGTTAGCATTCGTTCCCTTGGGGGCAAAATGCTCGTGATACCGGAGCGACGCGCCACTCTTTATGATGTCCACGGCGTCCAAATCCTCCACCTCCACCACTGCGTGAGGAACGCCGGTATTGATAAAATGCACCCACTCGACAGTTCCCGCCACGAGCAGCCGCGTCTTGAGTTGCAGGCAGGTGGGCCGGCTCATTTGCAATTGCACACGCTCTCCCATGAGCTGGGCGGTAATCACGCCCGCGATCGTCTCAAAACTAATCTGTTCCGCATTCCCGGCAAACTTCCCTGCATATCGCGCAAAACACCGGGCGCCATTGCCGCACATTTCCGCTTCGCCGCCATCGGCATTGTAATAGCGCATCCGAAAATCCGCGCCGTTCTGCGCGCTCTCAACGGCCAGCAAGCCATCGGCGCCAATTCCCCGATGCCGGTCGCAAATGCGCGCGATGCTTTCCTTGTCCAAAGCGAGCGATCCATCGCGATTATCGACCATCACGAAATCGTTCCCCGCACCGTTCATCTTTGTAAATTGCAGCATGGCAATGTCTCTAGCACAGGCAAACGGATGCGCCTAGGGGGGATTTTGTGGGCACAGCCGGCGTTCGTTACTACTCATCCCCATCCTCTTCCTCTTCCTCTTAATCATAATCTTCCTCACTGAAAGCTGATGAGGACGAGGATGAGGATGAGCCACCACTCCCGCTACTCCCCACCATACGCCCGCACCCGCGCCTTCCATCCTTCCAGCCATCGGCCTTCCCCTCGCTCCACCGGAGCATTCCGCACCCGGCGCGTCAACACTTCTGCTGCGGAAGCCCCAAACTCCTTCGCCGCATCTCCCTCTGTCCCATGCATCCCTTCCAGCACCTGCAACAATCCCCATCCCTCCCCCTTATACCGCTCGCGCGCATTCGTTCCTTCACCCTTAAAATTGACATAATCAATCAGGGCAAAAGTCCCCGCACCGGTCGCTTTCAGCCGGTCAAACTGCCGCCGGATATTCTCACGCTCACCACCCGGCGCTTCTCCCAACATCTTCGGCAACGCCTCCTCGAGGCGCAGTGCCAGAAAGCGGCTCTGCAGTTTGATCGAAGCCGGCGCCGCCAATAGATCCCGCAGGGCATTCATACGGTCACTGTGAAATGCCGCCTTAAATTCCGCCCGGCTCTGCCATGGACAGTGCGAATCCGGCTGCAGCCAGTCGGGCAGCTTCACGCCGTTCTCCGTAAAGTAACGGAGCAGCTTGGGGAAGCTCTCCTCAAACGGTCCTTCCGAACCTTTTACATACCAGATGAAATGCCCGATCCCGAGCGAGGCAAAATTCTCTCCTTCGTTCCAGGAAGTCAGCCCATCGCGTGTGCCGGCGCATTCGTTTTTCCACACGCGATGTCCGATTGATTCAAGTTCTTTATCGGAAAGCGCCGCGCTCGCCGAGAGCGCCAGAAGAAGCAAAAACAAGAGGGGTCTCATCGCCCCCAGCAAAACGCAATCAACGGCGGAGTGGAACCAGAATCGCGGGCTTCTCGATCATCCCCCCTTTGTTGAACACCTGCCCACCGGGTGGGCGTGATGGAGAACCAGCCATTGGTCCTCCCCATTCCACCACCTGCGGCACTTTCACAATCATCGAGTATGGGCGGGAAAGATACAGGCCAGGCGCAGGCAACGCCTCGCTGGATTTTGCCGGATCTCCGAGAACCACAGTGCCCGGAACCTTCGCGTAGGGCACGATCGGCTGAAACTTCAGCGCGACCGGCGCATTGAGAAAAGGCGTAGCGGGTAGAAATTGCCCCCAGGTCGGCGACAGCGCATTGGGTTGTAAAGTGAAAGGCTGGCTTTCGAAATCCGCTGTCGGCTCGTCAGCCACGGCGCCAAAAGCGAGAGCGGTCGCCAAAACCGTGTTCAGGGGAAGAATGTATTTCATAGCCCAGAATACGGGCATGCTCGCCGAAACCTTAGTCCAGCTGAGCTCTTCAAACTCAATCAACCCGTGAGTCCCATCCGAAAATTTCACGCCAAAAAAAAGGACTTGCTGGTTTTGCAGAACTATGTTCTTTTGAACATATGTCCTTCCAATTCCTCATTCAACCTGTCGGACTCGACGACGGCTTCGAGCTTTCCTGCGAAGGGGTCCTGCCGGAGTCAGTGCGTCACGACCGCCTGATCGACGCCATCATTCACGCCGTGCAAATCGGGCATCATCTCAATGGCCAGATTCATGTCTTCGACTTTGAGGGCAAGCTGGCTGAAATTCTCCCCATTCGCTGGGAAGAAAAAGCGCGACTTCCCGAGTTACTCGCCGCCGCTTAAGGCCCCGTGCGGGCCATCGCCAGGAGAGCCTCCCTGGCGATGCCTTCCCCCCTCTGGGAATACCCATCATTCCTTTTCAATGGAGTCAAAACAGGCCTCCGAATTCAGCGTAATAACTGATGCAATAATCTTGATATCAGTTGATTAACTAAGCTTCAAAAGGCCGTCTCCTCCTGTTGCTTCTGTTCATCTAATTTCGCGGAGACTCTCGTAGAACAATTTAACGGATAGCGCCGTTTTCGAGGAACGCTTCATGGAGCGAAAACGCACCTGCTCTCGTGCAGTCTTTTTCGCTTTCATCGGATACCAAACTGAAAGCACAAGGCGGCACTCATCCATCAGTCGCCTTTTGAGTTCCTCACCCCTCTTACTCTCCCCCGGAAAAACAGAAGCGGGAGAAGCAATGACGCTTCTCCCGCTTCGAAAAACTTAATTTCGCTTCGCGCGATCCAGCTGGGTCCCCGGCCAATCGGCGAGCTTTCTTCAGCTCGTGGCCGGTTACCGAGTCTGGATGGATGTTAGTAAACGCGAGCGCGCACCTTGCGGCCATTCGCGTTCAGGCGAACGCGGCCGGTCTCGAGCAAGTCGGCAACCGCGGCAACGGTTTCGCGATTATTCTTGCTGCAAGCACTCACGGCAAGGATCAGATCCCCGAGACTCAGGCTCGTGGCACGGTGGGCTTTTTTGAGGTTCTTTTTCATACGTCTGTTGGGCTTGTGAACCTTCATAGCAAACCTGATGCCAAGCCTGCAAGAAGAGTTCGTTTTCTGAAGAGATAGACGTAAACCCTCCAAAAAAGTTCAATTTATTTGATGGCTCCCTGACACCTTATGTCAGGTTCCTGACACAGCGGCATGGCACGGGCATCCTCCTGGGGACGGCCGCGTGGCTGAAACACCCCCGCTACTTTTCCACCTTCGGCCCGATGTACTCCTTCGCCACGACAACATCGTCAAACCATACGGATTGCCGCTCCTTCGAGTATTTCTTGGTCGGATCGCCTTCGTCATAACCGTAGTGCTCCAGCCAGAGACAATTCACGAGCAGATTCGGATCATTCCTCCAGTGAATGCCGGGAAATTCCCCCACCCGCTTTCCATCCACCCACATCGCTTGCTTGCCGTCGGCTTTGTCCGGCGCGGAATTCGCCTGAATCATAAATTCCCAGCACTGCCATTGATCGAGCGGCGGGATTACCCGATCCGGGCCCGCTTCTTTCCCGCGCTCCGGCCCTGAGGGAAAGAAACCATTGCCCCAGTATTTACCCGCCATGTGCGGATCCGGCAGCATGTCGAGAAAGTAGGTGTACAGATTCACCTCTCCGGGTGACGGATTATTTCCCCAGGCAAACCAGGGCTCCATGCCTGTGGAGTAATAGGTGCCGTCGGGCTTCAAACCCGCCTTGCCAAACGACGACCATTTATTTTGCCGCTGATTCGCACTCAACCAGACGAAGTGGTGGCAGTACTGGTAGTCCTTGGAAAATCGCACGTAGAAGCGCGCGTACACCGTGCTCGCTCCCGGCAGGAACCATTTGATGGCATCGCTCCCGTGATTTTTGCCGCGCTCCATCGGCATCTCCACGCACCAGCGCCCGCCATGCGGCCGATCCTCGCTCATGGCGACAGGTCCATTGGTCTGATCCCACTTCTTCATATCGCCACTCTCAAAATTCTCGGTAAACAGCACCACCGGATCTTTCTCGATCCCCACATCCTCCGGATAGCGGGCCGCGAGCCCATCCCCGGCATTCGCGGAAATACTGAAGATCAACTCGCAGAGCAAAAGGGCAGAGGGAAGGGCAGAGGGAAGGAACAGCCGCATATCTCCACCTTCCAAAAAGTCTCCGGCCAATGCAAACCTCCATCCGCTCGCTGCGCCTGCCAAAGGCCTCAAAATCAGGCGCAATTCAGTTTGATTTGCCCGCTCAAGACCGCAATCTCCCGTCCGCATCAAATCGAAAGCGGCTCGCCATCGAAAACCGAAAATCAAAAAATCGAAAATCCCACATGTCTGTTTACCGC
>FTBG01000219.1_pt1 | contig 11801 bp, 6 predicted proteins | sample 1639311 | NCBI WGS metagenome assembly FTBG01 (sample SAMEA3914864, study PRJEB12502) | metagenome | biome: forest; material: soil | place: USA | collected 2012-03-12 | depth 0.3 m | reverse complement strand
GGGGTGATTTTGATGGTCGCAAAGCCCGCCTTCCATTCCATTTTCGGCGGCGGCGGCGCAGCAAAAACAGCGGCGGCGGCCGCCAGCAGGCATCCTAGAATTGCGAAAAGTGTTCTCATAAGCGCGCAGGTGTTCGGAAATTTTATTTCACCGAAAAGGGTGGTCGATGGGCCTAGCGCTAAACTCGTTGAATCTTAGGCAGAATGCGCCGAATATGGTCTCCGCCAATTCCCTCCACGCCTCGTGCTATGGCGCCCTACAGTCCGTTAAACCAGGTTCCTCCCGCTTGGGAACACAATCAGGCATCGTTTGTGCTGTTCTCGACGAAGAAATTTATCCCTTTTCAGACCGGGTCCGGGGTTGATTACTTCGGTCCGGGTTCCGTATTTTGCCACCCATACTGTTAACGAGATCTCCTTTCCCACCCGTGGACGACGTCAAATTCTACTGCCCAGAATGCAAGCAGAAAATCGGTGCGCCGAGAACCGCAGCCGGTGAAAAGATCGATTGCCCGCGGTGCTTTAGCACCATTGTCATTCCAGCAGCGGCAGATGCCCCCGTGGTCGTGGAAGTTCGCCGGCGCCTGGCGATGATTCCGGGGGCGCAGTCAGATCTCTATCGCACCAACGAGGAGTTGCAGAAGAAGTTTGCCGATGCCCGCGAAGCGATCAAAGCCTCGAAGAGTGAACTCGAGCAGGTAAAGAGCCAGTTGCAAAGCGTGCAGGGCCAGGCCGAAGGCAAACAGACCGAATTGCAGAGCGCCCAGACTGAGTTGCAAAACGCCCAGGCTGAATTGCAAAGCAGGCAAGCGGATTTGCAAAATACGCAAGCCGAACTCGAAAAGGTGCGCTCCGAATTTCAGGCCACCTTTGTCGAGCTGCAGAATCGGCAGACGGCCCTCGAGCAAGCCCAGGGAGAACTCCAGAAAAAGGGCGGCGAGATTGAACGCAACAACTCGGAAACGCAAAAGCTGCGGGACGGTTTCGCCGAGCTTCAGAAAGAGCGGGACATCGTCGCGCAAAGGCTTACGACCGCCGAGGCGGCGCGTGAGAACGCCAACGCTGCCCAGGTGCAGCTCATGGAACTGCGCAGCGAAAATGCGGAACTCCAGGCAGCCTGCGGCGATTATAAGGAGCGAGCTCTGCGTGCAGAGGAAGTCTGCAATGGCATGCGCGAACGCCAGGTGAACGATGAGGGAAATCGCGCCGAGTTGCGCGCGCAGATCAGCATTCTCCAGGGGCAGATCGAGCGCTTGCAAAATGCCCCGCCCCCGGAGCCGGACGCCGATAAGATCAAGCCTTTGGAAGAGCAGATTTTGCGTCTGCAGGATCTGAACTCCACGCTGACTTCCGAGCGCGATAGCTTGAAGATCAATGAGGGGCACATGAAGGAAGAGCTCACCGCCGCGCAATCCGAGCTGCGAATGGTGAAGGCCCTGAAAGAGAACCAGCACCCCGCAACTCCGGAGCCCGACCTCAAGGCACAGAGCCGCATCCAGACTTTGGAGGCGCAAATTGCGGATGCCAATTCCAAGGCCGAGAATCTCACACGCGAAGTCGCCGATTTGCAGCAGCAGGTTGAAATATCCCGCACGGAGAGGGACGCAGCGCACTCCGAACTGCAAACAGTGAAGGCTTTGAAGGAAAGCCAGCCCGCGGCCACAACTCCAGAGCCGGACCTCGAAGCTCAGAGCCGCCTGCAGACTTTGGAGACGCAAATTGCGGACGCCAATTCCAAAGCCGAGAATCTCACACGCGAAGTCGCCAATTTGCAGCAGCAACTCGATACCTCTCGCGCTGAGAGAGACGCGGCGCACTCCGAATTGCAAACGGCGAAGGCTTTGAAGGAAAGCCAGCCCGCAACCACCATTCCGGAGCCGGACTTCGAAGCTCAGAACCGCCTGCAGGCTTTGGAGACACAAATTGCGGACGCCAATTCCAAAGCCGAGAATCTCACGCACGAAGTCGCCGATTTGCAGCAGCAACTCGAAGTCAGTCGCACGGAGCGGGATTCAGCGCATCGGGAATGCATGAGCATGCAGGCGGCTCGCGATGACGTTCGCGCGCGACTTTCTCAACGTGAAGAGGCTTTGGTAAAGGCATCGCTCACGACCGAAGTGATGCAGCGCGAGCTGGACCAGCTCCGCAAAACGGCCAGCCCTTCCACCGAAGCGCCCAACGAAGAAGCCGAGAAACTGCGGGACGCAGTGAGCCAGGCGAAGCGCGAAAAAGAAGAGCACCAGACGAAAGCGCAGGAGCTTTCCGAGGAACTCCGCGTTTCGACTTTGGAGATCCACGCGATGAAGGCTTCCCTCGCGACCGTGACCGCCGAGTACGAAGCGAGCCGTAACATTTTGAAGGAGAAGCAAAAGGCGCTGGACGACGCCGTTGTGGCGATGGCCAGTGCCCGGTTGGAATCCGGCAGGCTGGAAACCGCGCTCGCAACCATATCCGCAGCCCACGACCGGACGCGGAAGGAACACACCACCGTCCAAAAGCGCACGGCTGACTTGGAAAGCGACCTGCGGATTCGCAGCCAGGAGCTCGAAGTGTTGCGCGGCGAACTGAAAGAGGCAAAAGCCAGGGAAGCCGCGCAAACGCAGGAAGCGAAAAAAGCTGCCGAAGAAACGGATAAGGCGGCCAAAGTCGAGGAAGCGGCGAAGCCCGTCGCGGAAAAGGATTCCGAAGTGAAGGCCGAGGCGGTGGAAACACCGAAATCAAGTAACGGATCAACCCCTCACCCCGTCGAGAAGATCGAACCCGCCGCGGGCGCCGATACGGCAGCCGTCAAAAAGATCGCCGCATTGGAAGAAGAGCTGCGGCAGCTCCAGGAACAATATATTCGGGCCACCGAAGCCGAGTTGGTTTACAAAGGCCTCGTCGAAGAAACCGACCGCGATCTCAACGAAGCACATGGGCGCGTCAAATCGCTCTCCGTGGAGCGCGACCGCCTCGCTGCGGCGCTGAGCAACGCAAAAAACGGCGCTGGCGGTGGCGACGAGCTTGAAGAGCTCAAGGCCAATCACGAACAACTCCAAAGAGATTTGAAGGAAATGCAGGCGAAGCTGGCCGAGCACGCCGACGACATCCAGAACATGGAGATCGACCGCGACCAACTCAAAGCCGAACTGGAGATCGCCAAATCGGCCTTGATCCGGACGCGAGTACCCGCTGCAGGCCCGCTGGCGAATTAGCCCTCACGAAGAGAAGCGCGGCAGAACGGCCTCGCTTGGTTATCGCGTTACTTGTGGGATGGCATCGCCACGCCTCATTCAGGTAAGATAGCCGCCGATTCGCAGCTTTCTTGTGTCTTGTCGTCAATAAACAACGGATTAGCCTAAAAGCTGGGACAGATCATCCGCAGATGCTTTCGGATCGAGGGAATCGCTAAGAACGCCCGGTCGTGCGGAACATCAGTATTCATCCGTAATCATCATCCGTGGTTCATCAATCCAGCGCCACTTCCATGAACTAACTGCAAAATTAAAGAGAGGAGAGATTTCGACCACGGATTACGCGGATTTAAAAGATGGGGGTTACCACGGCAGTTGGAGAAATTGAAAAACTTGTACCCTTCGTCCGTGTTCTCTCGCGCCATGTGCGGATCCGAATCCGTTTTCGGACCCACCCAACGGATGAATCTTTGAAAGCCTTTAATTCAGCGTCTTCCCGCCCTAAATGAGAGGTTTAAGCCGTTCGCCTGCGCAGCCCATCTCGGTATTTAGGTTTAACCATCCGAGATATCACGCTCGACACACAACTTCCTCTCACCGCCAGGAGATCTCTAATGCCCCGGCACCGCCGCCCATTCCCGATTGGGGAACTCCTGCACATACAAGGGTTGCAACGGATAAAGGCGTATTCCCGACGGCGCGCCATTGGTGGTCCTGACCTGCGTCTTCCACGCTTCCAACTCGCTGCGGAGCTTTTCTTCGCTCGCGATTTCCTGAAAATGATGCAAACGCTGGTAATTTCGATTTGCGAACAATTCCTTCAAATCATCCGCGTTGTAAGTTTTCTGAGCGGTTTCCCGGTCAAGCTTGTTGAGCACTTCCGCCGCGGATTCCTTCAGATGCTTATCTAGCAACGCCTTGAGGCTTTTTGTATCACGATTCTCTGCGGAAAGTGAGGGTCGCAAAACCGCTATTCCCTGCCGATCAACGGTAAAGGTCCAGTCGGTCCTGGCATTCAAGAGCGGACATGAAAAGCGCAGCACCCCGGGTTCAACAAGGCTGGCTGTTTCACCCACTTTCCAAACGTCTCCAATATAGGGATGAACCGCCTCTGGCTGAAAAGGACGCGCCGTCTTGGCCAGCAAAACGCCCTCCACGGTTACCGCGGAGAGCCGGTCCGCGATGCGCAATGTAATAAAGTAACCGGCATTTCCGTCATGCCGAACCATGCCCCAGTATTCGCCGCGGACCGATGCCGGAAATGGAATCGGTGTCATGCCTTTACGCACTTCCACCGCTTTTAGCCAAGTGGCAGGCCGGACGCGATTATTCCAGTTACTCCGGGCCGTGACCGAAAGATTATAAATGCCGGTGGGTATGCTCTCCGTTTGATTGACGAGCTTCAGGTTCACGCTGTTTTCCGCCGGCTGCGACGCTTCCGGTTCCTCGGGCAGATGCCCGGCCCAGACCGCGAGGATGTTGTCGTAGTCCGCTTGATTTCCCGGAATATCCAGGGAAAGAGGCGCCGTTTCACGCGTGAGAATGAGGCGTTCACCGAGGGAAAAATTACCGTCTCCCGCACGGTTGAAGATACATTTCTGCGGCGCCCAACCGGGCAGTGTGAACTCGACGACGCAGTTACGGTATTCCCGAGCCTTGGCGGGCAGCTCGAAAGAGACTTTGAAAATATCGTTGCCGGCAAGATCCAGTTTTGGATGTCCGCCCACTTTTTCGCCACCGATCTCGCTGGACCACTGCAAGCTTTTGGGAGCGCCTACCTGTTTCCAATCCGAAATACGCATCCCTCCCTCAAGCACCGCCGCCGGCGGTGGTGCCGGCGTAGGAGATGCGCCGGGGGTTACGGTGCTTGGAACATCCGTTACTTGTTTCCCCGGCGAATGAGGGAGCATCTTGCCGAGGAGCCAGACCGTCAGAGTCATCACGATGAGCACCGCCGGCACGGCCGCCAGCTTCCACCGAATCGGCTGCGGCTGTGCCGGCCAGGGCGGCAAAGGAGAGGGCAGGAGAAAGGCCTTACCGGTCGCAGGACAAGTAACTTGCCCTCCGGCGCGCCAGGCGTCCTTCGGCACAGCCACTTCCACGTAGGGAGGGTAAGGCGAGGAGAGGCGGCCTCCTTTTCCATTGAGGAGCTTTCCCCAAAGGGGTGGCAACGGTGGTGGCTGCGACAGCGCCGATGACGCTGCCGGCGTCGATGGCTCCAAAGCAGGCGGTGAAGCAACCACCGGCAGCTCTCGCTGGATCGGCGGCCCGAGCGTTTCCTCCAGGCCCGGCAGCGAAGGATGATCCGATTCCGGCTCCCGTTTCTCCTCGCGCTCAATCTTCGGCAGAGGCTCGCGCGCCGGCGGCGCGGTGTAAGGCCGCGTTACGCTATTTGAATCCTCCAATTCCGGAGCTTGTCTCCACGGCGGCAATTCCGCTGGAAGCAAAAAGCTCAATTGCGTCACCGGACAAGTAACCTCGGCTGCCGGCCGCCATTGCTCCTGGGGAATCTCCAACCGTGTCTCAGGTGCATAGGGGCTGAAGACCGCGCCGCCTTGAGGATCAAGAATCGCCTCCGGCAACGGCAAATCCTGCGGTAGCGTGATTCTCTTCCCGGCTTCTGCGCAAACGATTTCGCGACCGGGAGCCCATTCCTCCCACGGAATGCGCTGCATCGCGCCTTTGGCCGCATACGGACTCTGAATCACACCCGGCTCGACCACCGTAGCAATGAGCGGATCGAGCTTTCGCGGGAGGCGAAAATATTTCTGTGTGACCCGGCATCGCACCCGGCCTTTAGGCACCCATTCCTCTGGCGCAACCACCTGCTCCGATTTCGCCGGATCATACGGGCTTCTCACCAAGCCGGGGGTAACGATTTCACAAAGCTTTTCCCGGTTGGCGCCACGAGTGATGGACCGCTCTGCCGGACCGATGCTTCCGCCCAGCGTGCCCACAAAAGAGAATAGCGTCGGTTCCTCAGAGGCCGGCGCCGAAACCGGCCCCGCCGGCTCGGGTGCGGGCCGCTTTCTCGCAAAGGTCTCCTGGAGTTCGTCATCACTCGCTTCAAGTTCACCGGGAGGCGGCGCAATCACCGGTGAGGGCACGGACCCCGGTCCGGTGTTCCAGGGAATGCCTTCGAGGTCGCAAAGCTCCTTCAAGACAGCGGTGACGGTCGCCCAGGGCTTTTGCCGGCAAAGCAGATCGCGCAAGAGCCCATTTGCACTCTCATTGAGCGCGGCGGTTGAAACATAAGCCTCGGAAGCGAACTGCGCCGCAGCCGCGACTTCAGAGCCTTTGAGCGTCCGATATATTAAACGCACAAAACTAGCTACAGGATGGAGGGCCGCCGAGGATAAATGCGCCGACCCGGAGATCGTCGTGCTCTCCGCGGTTTCATCTCCCGTGCCATCGTCGTGCGCGGATGGCGGGCAGATCATGCTGAAACGCACCTGCAAGTGAGGCCATTCAATCAGCGGACGCGCTAGCCGTTGCGGATCTTGCGGGTCATCGTCCAGCACTTCACTGGAGAGCCACACCTCGTCGCACGAAAGAAAGATCGTCTCCCGGCCATGCTGCAGAATGAAATCGAGCGCTTCCGCGAGCGGTCGAAGAAAGAGAATCGCCTCGGGAAAGGAAAGACTGCGCTTGGCTGACGCGCGCGCTCGCAGCACATCCGTCAGAGAAGCATGAGGATAAGTTTCCTCGGTGCAGGCGAGCATGTCCGCCGCAAGGAACACCTCCAACACCGGAAGCAGCGTCGGCGGAAACGAAGGATCGCGGGATAGCTTGATCAACCCATTCAAGTAACCTGCAACAGCCTCCAGCTTTTCCGGATCACTATCCGCCGTAGCCATCGCATTTAACTTCAGCCGCCGGCCACTGTTCCTTTCCACCGCCGCATAGCTTCGCTGCGGCGTCCTCGAAGGGAGCACCATTTCCAAATCAAAAATCGCGTCGAGCGGATCAGAGATACGCGGGAAAGTATAGGCGTTATCCTCCGCATCTTCAGCGAGCGGTGTACTCAGATATTCGCGGAGGGCCGCCTGCAGCTCTGCCGCCGAGGCGAAGCGATGCTCCGGATCTTTGGCAAGCATCTGCGCGAGGATTTTCCGAAAGGGTGCGCTGAGGTGCCGCGGCAGGTCGGGCTCGTGCTCCTCCGTGCAGGTGTGGCGGCGAAAAGCTTCTTCCAGGCTAGTCACCATTTCCCCGGTAGGTTTGAGCAGCGGCCCTTTTGCCTGAAGCAAGTACCACAAGGTCATCCCGAGGGAATAGAGGTCGCTCCGGCTATCCAAAGGCTTGCTGCTGATCTGCTCCGGACTCGCATACATCGGTGAGCCCACAAAGTGTTGCTGCGCATCCGCCGTTTCGCTGGCGAGGTTGACCAACCCGAAATCCACGATGCGGCAGAGGCTTTCCTGCTCTTCGAAGCGAAACGCCAGATACTCCCGTGTAACCTCCGGGCCGATCTCGTCCACGAGCATGATATTCGTCGGCTTCAAATCCCGGTGCACGAGATGATGCCGCTGATGCACCTCGCGCAGACCGGCCGCCACTTGCAGGGCAATCAAGGCCACCACGCGTTCCGGCAGCGGTCCGTACCGCTTCGCCAACCCACGCAAATCCCCTCCCCGGCAAAGCTCCATCGCGCAAAAGACTTCACCCGACTCCTCACCACACCGGATGTAGTGAATGATATTCGAGTGCTTGAATTTGCTGAGCGCGACGAGTTCTTGAATGAATTGCTCCCGGTTCCGCATCTCGGAAAGCAGCGCCGGGTCGATGACCTTAATGGCAGCATACTCCTGAATTTTCTCCCCACCGAACATCTCGCTCCGCACCCCCTCAAAGGTTTTGCCAAAGCTGCCTTTCCCGAGGAGGCGTGGCTGGCCTTCGGCAGCGCCGACGATTTCAAAATCGCCGTATTTGAGATGGGTTCCCCAGGAGACAGACATGGGCGGTATTCCCCGCGAGTTTCACCTTTCCAGCCAACTCAGGGCAAGCCCTCTCCATTCGCGCCGCTGCAAAACTCCGTTTCCAGGCTTGATCCCGATCACACCCAAAGAACACGCTGCCTTTCCTATTTCATATGAAAGCGTTCCTCACCTTTATCGCCATTACCCTCATGATCACTCTCCCCGCCCTCGCGGCCGACGGGCCTGTCCGCCACATCGTCGCCTTCAAGTTCAAAAAAGATGCTGATCCGGCGGCAATCAAGAAGGTGGAAGAGGCCTTTGCGGCGCTGAAGCAGAAGATTCCGCTCATCCAAAGCATCGAGTGGGGCACGAACAGCAGCGCAGAAAAGCGGGACAAGGGCTTCACGCATTGCTGGGTGGTTTCCTTCAAGAATACGGCGGATCGTGATGCGTATCTGGTGCACCCGGATCACAAAGCCTTTGGCGGCGTGTTGAAGGATGTGATCGATGATGTCTGGGTGTTCGATTTCGTGCCGAAAGAGTAGAGCCACTGCAATGTCTCTGCGACTGCTCATAGCCGCATTGCTGGCGTCATTTTCCGTGACGCCAGGCCGGACCGCGGATTGGCCGCAATATTTGGGACCCAACGCGGATGCCACTTCCCCGGAGACGGGACTAGCGGACAAGTTACCCGTTCCAGTTCTCTGGCAGAAAGATACCGGAACTGGATATAGCGCCCCTTCAGTCAAAGGAGATGTACTGGTGATTCATCACCGGCTGGGCAACGAAGAAATCGTGGAAGCCTGCGATCCGGCGACGGGTTCAACCCGATGGAAAGTGGGCTATCCGAGCCACTACATCGATCCCTTTGGATATAACAATGGGCCGCGCTGCATCCCCCTGCTCACGGCCGATCGATGCTATACTTTCGGCGCGGAGGGCGTGTTACTTTGCCTGGAATTGAAGACGGGCAAGGAAATCTGGCGTCGCGATACGCAAAAAGATTTCAATGTGCCGGAAGCGTTTTTCGGCGTCGGGAGCACACCGATTTTGGAGGAAAATCTTGTCATCGCCATGGTAGGTGGACAGCCCAATTCCGGCATAGCGGCCTTTGACGCCGCCACCGGAAAAACGGTGTGGGAAAATGTGGGTGAAAAAACGTGGAACGGCGTGCCCATGACAGCCTGGCCCGGGGAACGCCGCGTGCAGTGGAATCCCGCCGACCCCATCTATGAAAAGCAGGCCAGCTATTGCACGCCCGTCGCCGCGACGATTCACGGCAAACGCCATATTTTGTGCTGCACTCGACAGGGGCTCGTGTCGCTCGATCCCAAAACGGGCGCGGTGAATTTTTCCTTTTGGTTTCGTGCTCGCCAGGATTCGACGGTGAATGCCATGACGCCTGTGGTGAACGGCGATCTCATCCTGATTTCATCGGCATACTATCACAACGGATCGGTAGTTTTGCGCGTGAAGCCTGACGGCAAGTCGGTCGAGGAAGTGTGGCGTGGTTTGCAATTGGAAATGCATTGGAGCAGGCCGGTCCTGACAGGCGGATTCCTCTACGCCTTCAGCGGACGGAATGAGCCAGATGCGCGCTTTCGTTGCGTGGAAATAGCGACGGGTGAAGTGAAATGGGATCGCTTTGAAGGCTGGCCCAATGGCGGCCACGCCAAGCTGAGCGAAGGTGAAGCTCCGCCAAATGTTTTCGGGCGCGCCTCCGCGATTCTAGCCGATGGCAAACTGATAGCCCTCGGCGAAGCGGGAATGCTCGGCCTTTTCACTCCCAATCCGGAGCGGCTGGTGGAAAACTCACGCTGGCAAGTGCCCGGGCTCACTTATCCTTGTTGGGCGGGACCGGTGCTTTCCGAAGGCCGCCTATTTCTGCGCGGCGAGGAAAAAGTGGTGTGTCTGGATTTTCGCCAAGCCAAGCCGTGAAATCCAACAGCCCGGGGGCAAACGGTCTTGCGTTTTCGATTTAAACCGTGGGAACTGCCCGGGTGAATTCACCCCGCTTCAAGGAACGTGCGAAGTTGTGCGCACTCTTTGGCCTGCAATCGCAAGCGCAAGGAATGTGGTACGTCCCCTTCCCCACAGTCCTGAAAGCACACGGGCTCGAGGCACTGATTCCGTGGGCGCTGGCCATCACTGCGGCAGCGGCGTGGCTCTCGCCGATGATCAGCGGCACTCTGGCAGACCGGCATTTCGCGCCGGTGCGCGTCTTGCGATGGCTGGCCACCGGTGTGGGTGTCTTCACCACTGCGGTTTTTTTTGGCATCGAACATCATTGGGCCACGCCGGCCATCGTTTGCCTATATATCATCCAGCAGCTTTTCTATGTGCCCACCTGGGGCCTTTCCTCTTCGATCGTTTTCGCGCAATTGGAGCATCCGGAGCGGGATTTTGGACCAGTGCGAGTCTGGGCTACACTGGGCTGGATGCTCGCCGGACCGATTGTTAGTTATGTGATCCGGGCTGATGCCTCCACCATCTCCGGTTTTGCCGCAGCGGCGGAATGGCTCGCCGTCGGCGCCTTCACCTGGGCGCTGCCGGAAACACCGCCGCGAAGCGCCAACGGCCATCGGCGGTGGCGCGACCTCCTGGGTTTCGACGCCTTTTGCATTTTTAAGGAACCGAATCACCGGGCGATCCTGCTCGGCTCGGCGCTGCTCAGTGTGCCGCTGGCCGCACTTTATCAAGTAACTGTGCTTCACTTGCAGGACCTCGGCGAAACGCGCGGTGCGGCGGCGATGTCGCTCGGCCAGGTCACCGAAATGATTTCCATGTACGCGCTGGCCCCGTTGCTGGCGCGGGCGCCGGTCAAAGGAGTGTTTCTCGCGGGGGCCGCCTGCGGCGTGATTCGCTATGCCTTGTTCGCTTTAAACTCCAAGTCCGCGCTCTTTACCGGCATCTTTCTCCACGGCTTCTGCTTCGCCTTCTTTTTCGTCGTCGCGCAGATCTATTTCGACAAATGGACTGCCCCGCAATTTCGCGTGCGCGCCCAGGCTTTGCTCACTTTGCTAACTTCGGGAGTCGGCTCATTTGTGGGCGCATTGGCATGCGGCTGGTGGAGAAAAACGTGCACGACTTCGGCCGGCACGCAGTGGTCGCTACATTGGGCGGTGCTGAGCGGGGTCATGGCCATTGGCTTCATCTATTTCGCCGCTGCTTTCCGGGGTGGAAAACGCCGTCTCTATGAAGCCGGCGCAGTTGCCGGCGAACTGCCAGCCGCTGCCCAGCCTCTCATTGCCAACACGCCGGAGTGAGCGGCGGGTTTATGCCACTTGAGATAGATATCTGGACTCAGATCCTCCCCTCCTTGACCTTGGTCCAGATATTTCTGAAATTGGGATCGAAGGACCGGCGCTGTAGCCCGGGTCTGTGACCCGGGTGGCGGGAAACATCGATCACGCATCGTGCTTTCTTCAAATCCAACGAACCGCCCACTCCCTGCAGGTCACAGACCTGCGCTACAGCAGCGCGCTCAATGCAAATCCACCAGATGTGGTAGATACCATTTGAGGTAGATATCTGGACTCAGATCCTCCCCTCCTTGATCTTGGTCCAGATCATTTCTGAAATTGGGATCGAAGGACCGGCGCTGTAGCCCGGGTCTGTGACCCGGGTGGCGGGGAAACATCGATCACGCATCGTGCTTTCTTCAAATCCAACGAACCGCCCACTCCCCGCAGGTCACAGACCTGCGCTACAGC
>FTBG01000445.1_pt1 | contig 11857 bp, 15 predicted proteins | sample 1639311 | NCBI WGS metagenome assembly FTBG01 (sample SAMEA3914864, study PRJEB12502) | metagenome | biome: forest; material: soil | place: USA | collected 2012-03-12 | depth 0.3 m | reverse complement strand
GTTTTAGGCGACCCAGAGGCAGAGGCCGCAGAGCGCGATCGCCCCGCCGGTGAGGCGGACGACGAGGGGTTGGGAGGCTTTCTGAATGCCGACGCCCAGGCCGATGCCAACCGTGTGGAGAAGCGAAGTCGCCAGCACAAAGCCCAGCGCAAAGGTGAGCCCGGAGGCGGCCACGGGCATTTCACTGCCGTGGGCCACTCCATGGCAGAGGGCAAACAGCCCAACGATGACGACGCTGGCGGCCAGGGGCAAACGAGCCGCCGCCGCGATGAAGACGCCCAGCATGAGCACAGAAAGAACGAGGCCGGTCTCCACCAAGGGAAGGTGCATCTGCGTCATCCCGAGAAATCCGCCCAAGGCCATGACCGAGACAAAGGTGAGCGGCACCGCCCAGATGGCGCGGCCTCCCATTTGAGCGGCCCAGAGGCCGACGGCGATCATGGCGCAGAGGTGATCGAGCCCGCCGAGCGGATGGCTAAAACCATGGGCGAACCCGCCGGTGGAAGCGACGCCGGTATGCGCCTGCGCGAGGGTGGGAGCGAGAAGAGCGGCGGCCAGAAGGAGCGCACCGCGGGGAACTGCCGTAAACGTTGTTTTCATTTTTCGTGAGCCAGTCTTTGCCGGACGGGCGACGGGTTATGTTCGTTTAACGGCTACGAGATTGCTCCCGCCATTGCCGTTGTTTGGGTGGCTGGGGCGGAGCATACAAACTCCCCTGACCCGCGCAAGCGAATTGCCCGGCGGCGGAAGGGCCCTCCCTACTTCTTCTTCGTGGGCAGATTCTTGCGCTTCGTGCTGGCAAAATCTTCCAGTTGTTTCTTCGTCATGGATTTCACCATCTGCTTCGACGCGCCCTTGAGGCTGGCCTTGCTGCGTTCTCCCCGTTTCGCGGAGAGGGCGGCACCGGCGGCCATCTGCTGTTTTTTGGATGTAGCTGGCATAGCAGGGATTCGTTCGCTTTCGAGCGAACGGACGTATTCGCAGACAGCCACGGCAACATTGCATTGCCGCCGCCGGACCGGCGGCCTATGGATCGCTCGATGCCCGAATCCGCTACCCCTCCTCCTCTGCCCGGAACGAAAAGTCCGCTGCGACGGATTCTTCTTATCGGCGCTCTGCTCTTGGTGGGGGCGGCGGTGCTCGCCACGGCTTCGTTCTTCGTCTTCAAAGGCAACCGCACGATGATAGAAGCGGTCCAGGAGGCGCTGGACAACCGGAGATTTTCCGCCGCAGGCCTGGTGGGCACATGGCACAACGCAGATGAAATGGCGGAGATCACTTTTCAGGAAAACGGGGAGTATCTGGATACCTTCCAGCAAAAGGTGGAGAACAAGCTGGCCAAGTCGTCCGCGAGCTATCGGCTGATTATCGCTCACCGAATCCATGGGACCTGGTCCCTGCATGGACATACCTTGAAACTCGTCTCCGTGGGCAACGATGCCAAGGTCTCCGACATCGAAGTCGACACCGTCACCTATGCGGCCACCCAAGGGGAGGAGGCCGCGAAGGAACTGCGCGAGGCGCTCATCACCAACTTCAATAAGGATATTCCGGCCAAGCTGAACGACACGGCCAAAGGCGCGGTGGAAAAGGTAATTCTCATCTCTGAACAGCCCAACCGTCTCCTGCTAAAGCGAGAAGACGGGAATCAGGAATACCGGCGCGTGACGGGCCAATGAGCCTGGCGCGCTGAAAGGCTACGGAGCAGGCGTTTTCGGCATGCCGTCCGTGGGCCGGGGCGTTGGGGTGCTGCCGTCGGCGGGAGGAATCGAGAAGGGTTCAGGGCTGCCCGAGGGAGTCGCTGAGGCGGCCGGGGTCGGTGTAGCGGAAGGAGCCGCGCTATCGGATACCGCCGGGGCCGGAGCCAGTTCGTTGGACGCAGGCGTCGCACTCGGCATGGCCTCAGGGGTTGCGGCAGGAGCGGCCGCGAGCGCTTTTTCGAGAATATACGCGAGACGCCAGCCGCCCTTGTCGAGATCGACCGCCACGACGCTGCCGGCCCACTCCGTGTAGGAAAGGTTGTCCGGCATGGATTGCTCCTTGGCAAAGCCCGTGGCCAGCGTATTGCCCCGCTCTGGCTTCACCTGGATGCCCTCAAACTTCAGGCGCTCGTGCGCGATGGCGGCCTGCGGGAGAATGTCGTTCGCCAGGAATTTGCCCACCTCATCAATCGGCAGGTTGGCGGGAATTTCCCAGCCGGGGGCAGGATTGGTCGCCAGGTACTGCGCGATCTCCGCCGTGGTGAAATCACCTGTGTGCTTGGGATCCTTCAGCTGCATCGCCTTTTTGACCTGGTCGAGCGCGGCCAATGCGGCCGGGGTATCCCAGAAGCCGTGCAGCGTGGTCCGCTTGCCACCCGTTTGGGTGTCTTTGAGCATGACGAAGAACGTGTTGCCGCCCTGGTCACCAAAAGACTCCGCGACCTTGTCGGGATTGACCACATGACCGCCCTTATCGAAATACTCCGCGCCCACATGCAGCGGCTGGTGGATGTCGCCGAGGTAATGCGAGAGGAGGATGATGGCCACCGGCTTGGTGATGGCCCGCTCATTCTGGTCGCTCTCCTTGCCCTGCAGTACCCTGATACAAAAATCCGTCATGTGCACGATGTCCCACTTGGAACGTCCCGCCGTGCCGGACTCGTACAGCTCGCCGTCGCCCAGTGGCACGTCGGTATAGTGGAACCAATGATGCGACGGCGTGGTGGCCAGATTCTCATCGGCCGGAGCGGGGCCCGACATTTGGTTGGCCTTCCAGAAAGCCGCGAGTTGCTTCTCGATCCCGGGATGGTCGGGCAAATGGAAACCACCGGGACTATCCGGCCCCCCGCCCCGGTCCCAGCCCTTGATTTCATCGGGCAGAGTGGCCGTGCGCTCCAGGGTCAGGCCATCCAGCAGAGTGCTGACCTGCTGCCCCGTGGGCGTGCCGGCGAGCTTAACATCCGCAATGGCGCCAACCATGCCGTGCCCCACCGGGCCATAGGCCAAGGCAGGCTGAGGAGTCAAAAAAAATAACAGCGACAGCCCCGCACCAAAACCAAGGGCGCGGCATCCCAGCAAGGTAGTCCGTTGAATTTGCAAGGGGCCACCATACTCCTGATCTTTGGGAAATCCATGGAGAAATGGAGGGTCCTTCTGCATACGGGATTCGAACTCGTGTGCCAAATTGCCCGCGTCCAGTTACACCCTCTCCATCAACCTCTTCGCGTCCCCTGGCGCCTTTACCTTGGCGTCGTTGTCGAAATACACGTAGACCTCCTTCCCCCCCTTGCATCCCTCTTTTCGCGGAGTCACCAGCTTTGCATCGCGCGGCTGTTTTCCCGCCTTCCAGAGCTGAATCCGTTTGGCCCAGTGGTCCAGCGCTGTGTCCGTGTAACCACTGACGTAAAGTTCCTTATCGCCGTGGAGCCGGATGTAGATGAAATCGCTCGTCACCTCCTCCACATAGGGAAACTTTCGCACCGTGTCGGCGAAGACGAAGGCGATGTCGTGCTTTCTCAGCATCGCAAAAAACTCCGGCACCAGGAAACTCTCATGCCGAATCTCCAGGCAGTGCCGCAGTTTCCGCCTCGGAGTCTTTTCCATCCAGGCCCGACCGGTTACCTCGGGTCCATGTGCCTTTGCCAGCTTCGCCGCCGTTGTGGTTGAGCGTGGCAGCAGTTTGAAGAACTCCTCCAACCGCTTGCGGTCGTAGCGAAAGCTCGGCGGCAACTGCCAGAGAAATGGCCCGAGCTTTTCCCGCAAAGCAAGCACGCCGGATCCGAAGAAATTGGCCAGCGGTTGCCGGACATCTTTCAGCCGCTTCATGTGCGTGATGTAGCGGCTGCCCTTGATGCTGAAGACAAAGCCCTCCGGCGTCTGCTCGTACCAACCCTGGAAGTTCTTTGGCCTCTGCAATGAATAGTGCGTGCCGTTGATCTCGATGGTGGGAAACTCACGACTCGCGTAGGCCAACTCCTTTTTATGCGCCAGCTTTTTGGGATAGAACTTTCCCCGCCAACCCGCATAGGTCCAACCGGAAAGCCCAATGTAAACCATGGCCCTGCCGTTTATTTCACCGGCTCCAGATTGATCTCGGCCGGGCCGGTGATTACCTCGCCGGTCGCCATGAAGCGCGAGCCGTGGCACGGGCAATCCCACGTTTTTTCCGCCTCGTTCCACCGGACGATGCAGCCCATGTGCGGGCACACGGCGGAGAGCACGGTCTTTTTGCCATGCTCGTCAATATAGACCGCCTGCTTCTTGCCCTCGACCTTTACAATATCGCCACAGCAACGATGGGGCTTCTCTTCCGTAGCCGGGCGCAGATGCTCTTTGAGGAACCAGAGCGGATAATCCTTATTCTCCACCAGATAGTCCCATGCCCCGGAAAGCACCTTTCGATTGGGATTGAAGAGCCCATTCCACGGATTCTCCCGACCGGCCACGATGTCTCTCAACACCATGGCGGAAAAGGTTCCCAGCGTCATGCCATTGCCCGAGAATCCCGTCGCCAACAGCTGATGCTCGCCCACCTCGCCAATATAAGGCAATCCATCGGGCGTCTCCAGCACCTGACCCGACCAGCGATGCCGTGGCCTGGCCGAGAGAAATTTTTCTTTCAATTGCGCCTCCAGTCGCGCGTAGCAGGCCTCGGTCGCTTCGTCTTGCCCAGTCTTGTGATCTTCGCCGCCAAAGATCACGGAATGCTCGCCTTCGTGCTTCTCAATGCGGATGTATTGGTAGGGATCATTGGTGTCCCAAAAGAGAGCCTCTGGTGCTTCATCAATCTTTGCCTCGATGGCATAGGTGGAATAGCCGGCCAGCTTGGTTTGGAAGAGGGCCGCGCCCAGCGTCCCGCGCTCTCCCTGGATGGGCACATGCGTGGCGGCAATGAGTGTGCGGTAGGCAATCGTTCCCTCGTCTGTATGCAGTTCGTGTTTCTCGCTATCGATGTCGCTGCCACTGGTCTTGCCGAAGACATGCCCATCGGCCTTCGCCACCGCTTTGGCCAGGGCATTGAGGTACTTCAACGGATGAAATTTTAGTTGATTGGGAAACCGCACCGCGGGGCGTCCAAAGAGGGGGTCCGCGTCCATCCATTGCACGTCGAAGCCAAATTCGCTGGCCAGCTTAGCATCTTCCTGGAGGGACTTTGCTTCCTCTTCCGCATCCTTTTCGGTCGCCGCGAAAAGATACCCGGGCACATGCCGCAATTCGCAGTCGATTTGGAGATCCCCAACGATCGCCTCGATCTGCTTCATCGCGCTGTGCCCCGCATCCCATAAGGCCTGGGCCTTCTTCTTGCCCACATGCGACACGAGTTCATTCAGCCGGGTATCGCTCACAAAAGTAACATGAGCAGTCGTGTGCGAAGTCTCGCCACCGCCGATGTTTTGAATATCCACCACCGCCACCCTCCGGCCTTCCTTGAGCAGCAGCCAGGCCGTAGTCAGACCCGTGATACCACCTCCCACGATCAACGCATCGACCTCGACGTGGCCTTTGAGTTTCGGAAAATCGGGCGGGGGCGCCGTGTCGAGCCAGAGTGAGTTTTTTTTCATGAGATGATCTTTCCGGCGCCCACCAAGATGATTGCTCCAACGAGGCAGCTAAAATTAGGGCCTGGTGGTCTCGAATACTTGCTCCTGGGATTTTTAGCCGGCATGGTGAGAAGAGATTGCAAATGCAATTCGCCTCCTGCCACGCCATCGGACGGCGCAATCGACGCACCTAAGCATCTATCATGGATTGCCCTGACTCACGAGTCCCGCACCTCCCTGTTCGCCCTCGCTACGTGTGCTTGCGTGGCGTTTTCCTTCTCTCCAGCGCGGCCCGTGCTTTCTTCGCCAGTTCATCGTAGTCGGCTCGGATCTTATCGAGTTCGGCCTCTTCCAGGTTCTCCAGATCGAGCAGCGAATTGTGTGCGAGCGAGGTACGGATCAACTCATCGATCTTGATATGAAGCGCCTCGGAATCGCGGTTCTGTGTATTCTGGATGAGGAATACCATCAGAAAGGTGATGATGGTCGTCCCCGTGTTCACCACGAGCTGCCACGTATCGCTGAAGTGAAAAAACGGCCCGGTCAGCGCCCAGATAAACAGCACCAGCACCGCCAACCCGAACGTGCTGGCCCGACCGGAAACCCGCGCTGTCGCCTGAGCAAACCGGGTAAACACTCCACACTTTCGCTCTTTCTTCGCCATATAACCCCAAATCGCTCCCCGACCCGGCCTTAGCCGTGCTCTTCCAGTACGTAAGTATGTGAAAAATTGCAAAGGGAGGCATCTGCCCCTCTCGTTGCACACGATTGCAGCGTATGGAACTTATCGATCTCAAAGCTCTCTATATTCTCGAACTCAAGGATCTCTACAGCGCAGAAAATCAGATCATCAAGGCATTGCCGAAGATGATCAAGGCGGCGACCAAGCCTGCCCTGGCCGCCGGATTCAAGAAGCATCTCGTCGAAACCAAGGCCCAAGCCACTCGGCTGGAAAAAATCCTCAAGGATTTGGGCGAAAGCACGCGTGGTCCCAAGTGCAAAGGCATGGAAGGCGTGCTCTCCGAGGGCGATGAGATCATCGGCGAAGATGCGCTGGACGAAGTGCGGGACGCCGGACTTATCGCGGCCGCCCAGCGGGTGGAACACTACGAGATGGCTGGGTATGGCACGGCGCGGACATATGCCAGGCTGCTGGGCTACAAAGCAGCAGCCGCCTTGCTGGACAAAACGCTGAAAGAGGAAAGCGCCACCGATAAAAAACTCACACTATTGGCCGAAAAGATCAACGTTTCCGCCAAAAAGCCCACCGCCAAGAAAAAGCCCAAGCCGCAGGGATTAGTGGCTCAGATCAAGGAGGTCGCGAAAGAGCTTCACCTGGCTTAGGCAGAAATTATACCGCGCTCTTCTCTTCCGCCTCGCGCGTCGCACCCAAGGCCACTCCGACAGCGTGGCGATTGGCGTCGCTGATGTCGATCACCGTGACCACGCATTTTTGACCGACGAGATTCATCGGGATCTGGGTGGCCAGCACATCCTGCCGCTCTTTGGAATCCTTTATCAGGGTGAGATTGGTCTCAACCGAGACATTTCCATCCGCCAGGCGCAGATAGCCCTGGATGTCGTGGCCACGGTGTTCCGGTGAGGTAAAAAACGAGAAGAACGAAAGGCCCACCACCTCGACGCTCGTCTTCTTCAGCATGAGGAGGGCGCGCTTGTTGGCAAAAAGCAGCGTGCCGGAGGAATCTGAAACGGCGACCGCGCACGGCAGGCGCTCCAACATGTCAAGAAGGTGCCGGTGATTGCGGCCGAGGCTGGCCCTCCCCTTGTTCATGGCCACCGCGATCATACCGGACACAGCGAATCCGAGGGAGCGGACCACGATGGTCGGAAAATTCAGATCGGTTCCCGCCTTCCCTCCGGGATTATCCACCAGGGAGAGGATCACCGTACCCCAAATGATGAAGAACCAGAGCGTGAGGATTTTGGTATCGAGCCGGAGCGCCAGCAGACCGAGAAGACAGATGGAGAGAGCCGGCGTGAGCAGCACACTGCTGACGCTATGATCCACCACGCCAATCGCCAGCAACCCAAGGATGGGGAGTATAAAATTCTCAAAAAAGGAGGCCCGGCGGCTCGACTTGAAAAGATCCATGCCTCAGGAAATCCTACGTAATCGCAACAGGTTGCGCAATGAAATAACGCTTCCCTGTTCATTCTCATTGCACCAAGCAAAGAACGACACGGTGGCTGGGGGGAAAGCCTGCGACATGCCGCCCAGTTTAACCGCCTTCCAGCCCCAAAGTCGAGACACCTGCCTCAAGTTTCGAAAACTTTTTCAATGTCGCCAATCTTGGACTGCACCTTGCCGCGAATCTTCTCGGCCGCGCCCTCGTGTTGCAGGTCGGGATCGCGGCGGTACGCACCCACTTTTTCCTTCACCGCTCCGGTCACCTGACGAACCTTTCCCGCGATCTTGTCTGTCGTGCTGGATTTCATAGCTACGGGAATCGCGACGGGGTGGCACCTTGGCTGCGTATTTGGCAAAGAATTGGCGGCTTGTTTTCAGGGAACGGCCCCGGCACGTTGGCGCGGTCCGATGAAGATCGCCGCACCTGTCCCTTTCCTGCTCATCCTGGCCGCTTCGGCGCTGCTCTCAACCATGGTGGCGAGCCGCGCCCAGGAGCCACCGAAGGAAGAGAGGCCCGCACCCGCCGCGGCGACCGAAGCCGCCCCCGCCATCGCAAACGGAGGAATGAATCCGACCGCGCTGGAAGGCGAGCACCGCTGCCGGGGCCGCAACCCCGATGGCACCAACTACCAGGGCAGCGTCACCATCCGCACGAAGGACGGCCTCATTCTCGTCGAGTGGAACGTCAACGGCAAAAAATCCTACGGCACGGGACTGCTCCAGGGCACGGTGCTCGGAGTGGGGCTGGACGATGGCGTGGCGGTGTACCAAATCGTGCCCCAACCGCAGGGCGCATCGCTTATTGGGATCTGGGCGGTGGAAGGGGCCAAGGAAGCCTGCGCGGAAACGATCCTCATCGGCGAGGCCGACCAGACGGAGGCGAAATTTCCCACCCCCGCCCTCAACGGAGCCTATCGCGCCGTCAGTCTCAAGGCCGACGGGACCCGAGAAGAGACGCCCTTTAGCGTCTCCGGCAAGGACGCCCTGAAGCACGTCAAACTCAAGGACGGCACCAAGGCCGAGGGACTGCAACTCGGCAACGGCCTCGCGGTGATCACTGCCGATGGCCTGGAGATCTTCCAGCTCAACCAGGCCGAGGCGGGCAAGCCCATCCTGAGCGGCCGATCATTCGATCAGACCGCGATCCGGGAAGTCACTCTCATACCCTACGAGTAGTGCTTCCCCTTCGCGCCGCCCCTAGGGCCTGTTAACACTTCGACTCAAATCGGCAAAAAGGAGTCTTTTTGGCCCAAAAATCCTTCTTTTTTCCTCATTTCTCAAAGGGTTAACAGGCCCTAGGCGAAGGTCACGGTAAAGTGCTGCTCTGGCTCGTTGAGCCATTCATCGTACCAGGGGGAGTAGCTTTTGATCTGCACCGTCTTTTCGCCGGGTTGGAACTGGACGAGCCGGAGGAACCCGCCGCCGCCATAGCCGCGCGCCGGCTTCACCGTGCCAGCCTCGGTGGGCGAGTTGTCCTGATAGTTTGCCAGGATCTGGTGGACCATGCCCCCACCTGCTCCCGGGCTGGCCAGGTGCCCCACCCCGCTGCCGCACACGTGGCCATTGAAGGTGAAGAGAAAATTGGGGTGCTTGGAAACGAGCTTCTCCCACATGTCCTGGCCGTCGCTCATATTGCCATCCTTGAAAATTGGGTACTTTTTGGGATTGCCCCGGCCGCCCTTCGCCTCGTCCAGCGCCCAGGTGTCGCGCTCGCTCGTGTCGTAGAGATAGGCGTGGGTCACCAGGATCACTTTGTGATCCGCGTGCTCGCCCACCACCTGATTGGCCCAGGTCAGCACCTCAGGGCGCGGACCAAATTCCAAGGCCAGCAGGAGATACTTTGCTTCGGGAGCGGAAAACTCATGCCAGCTATTCTCCAAATGGCCCGGCTCAAACAAGCCCATGGCCCTGCTGTTGTGATAGTCCTTCGCGTCGAAGTAATCGTTGAGCAGCGTCGCCCGGCTGTTCGTATCGCCGCCCGCCTGGGTGCCGAGATCATGGTTGCCGGTCGTAAGCGAAAAAGGCACCCCGCCATCGCGCAGGATGTGGAGCGCCTTTTGGATGCGCTCCCACTGCTTGGTCTGGGTGGGATTGTTGACCAGGTCGCCCTCGTGCGCGACGAAGCGAATATTATGCGTCTTCCGATGGGCCACGATCCACTCGGCCTGCCGCACCGCAACCTCGGGATACTTCTGCGAGTAGTACTGGGTATCGGGCAGCAAAACCAGCGTCCACGAGCCGGGCGGCGCGTCAAAGGGCGTAAGCGGAACCTTCTTCGCAAAGGGCTTGGAATTCCAGGCCTCCGCCCGCGCGACCAGCCAGGAGGCCGGTCCCCAGGCGGCAAGGGACACGGCAATTTTGAGAAAGGTGCGTCGCTTCATGGCAGCCGAACACTACGCAGCCGCCATGGCCCGCGCAACTGAATCGACGGTAGGATGTGGCCCTACACCGCGGGAGATATGCGCCGCCTTGTGAACACCCGCGAAGCCACCTGGTCAGCGAGAATGCGATGGATCGGGAAAAAACGGCCGACTAGTGGCTAAGATCCGCCGCAATCTTCGCCGCCTGAGCCTCGGAAAAGTCGCCCGAAATTTCCACCATCGAGGCAAACTTGACCGAGCGGAGCACCGGGGCTGAAACCAGTTCGTCATTAACGATAATGGCCAGTTGCTTATTCAGCAGATCCGCCACACCCGCGTTGAGCTTCGTTTGGCCGGTGGGTTTCAGCGTGATCACGATGTTGTTCTTCCCCCCCTCAGGCACAACCTTGGCCTTCAGGATATCCTTCTCCGTGATGATGGGGTCGTTGAGCACCGAGAGCTTCTCCGTGGCGCCCGCGCTGCGGCCCTTCATCGTCATCTCCTTGGATTCCGGATAGCCGTCCTCGCAGACAGCGGAGAAGCGCACCGTAGTCGGCGGGAGTTCCTTATCCGTGGCCGTTTGCGCAAAAACGGGAACGGCGAGAAAGAGAATGACCAAGGCAAGGGCAGTTTTCATGGATGGGTTTGCCGCAGGAGCAGCAGGATTACCCCAAATAAATACTCAAGTGGCCCGCCAGAGCAAGTACGAGCACTTAAGGTTTGTAGCCCACGGCTCTCAACGTGAGATCGTAGGACCCGCACTGCTCGGGAAAGGCCTCACGGGCCTGGGTGAGCCGCTCGCGCGCTTTCTCCAGGCGACCCTCCTGGAAAAACAAAAGAGCATCCGTATACAACATCACGGGGGAAGGCACCGAGCCGTCAGTACCCATGATGAATTTCCGAGCCTCGTCGGGCCGCCCTGCCAAGGCGATACAGGCTGCGATCCGGAAATTCACCGGATCCTTGACCGGCGCGGATTCGACGATCTCGCGATAGCTGCGCTCGGCTTCGGCGTAGTGCTTCAAACGAAAATCGGTATCGGCCAGCTGAAGCTTTAGATCCAATTGCTCAGGCGTGAGGCGCAGCCGCTCGATTGGTTGATCGATACGGTCGGGCTTGGGGGGACGGATGACCTTTTTGTAAAGCGAATCCTCCGGGGCTCGCCCGAGGCTGAAAACGGCCACCAGCACAAGTGCGGCCAACCCCAGCGAGCTCAACGCCAGCCCCACGATGCGCCACGGGAAACGTCTTCGCGGTGCCGGGGCCAGCACTGAATCGGAAACCAGGATGGGCTGGTCACGACGTTTGCGAACTTTTCGCTGGAGAGTGGGCATTGGGTTACGATCTGACAACAACTCGACCAGCCGCCCCCAACGCCTGCTACTGGCCACCTAATCCTAAGCCCATCAGGGATTACCGCAAGGAAGAAGACTACTCGCACAGCCGTCTCGTCAAGAAACGCGCCAACAAAAAGAGCGGAGCCATCGCCAGGGTCCAAAACCCAGCCGCCCACCAATCTCCCACATAGAGATAAACCGCCACCATGATCGCGGCCACGGGCACCGCGCCACATGCCACCAGCCAGCTGACGGAAAGCAGCAAAGCCACCGGCATCCACACCGTGGCTTGTAAAACGAGTTCCACGATGGGGGGATATGCTTTGGGCGCTTTGGGCTGAGTGCTCATCGCTCTCCCTGAAGCCTAATTCAGCAGCGGTGCAGCGGCAATCTTAGAACTTCCACTCGAGGCCGGCGGAAATCATGTGGCTGAGGAAGCTCTGGTTGCCGAAGTCGGCGGTGTAGTAGAAGTTGCCGTTCCAGCGCGCGC
>FTBG01000468.1_pt1 | contig 11888 bp, 5 predicted proteins | sample 1639311 | NCBI WGS metagenome assembly FTBG01 (sample SAMEA3914864, study PRJEB12502) | metagenome | biome: forest; material: soil | place: USA | collected 2012-03-12 | depth 0.3 m | reverse complement strand
GTTTTACACCTGCACCCAGCGGGAATTGCATCCGCGCACCTGGCTGAAGGAGATCGTGTTCCTGCCGGCGCTGCTCGCGCTGGGCATTGGCCTGGCGGTGAATAATGCCCGGGCAGTGCTCGAGGCGATGGTGGGGCATCAGTCTGAGTTCACACGCACGCCCAAATACGGGATTGCGAGCAATACCCAGGCTTGGAAGAAGGCGCGCTATGTGCCGCTGAAGTCGGTCCTGCCGTTCATCGAATTGGGATTTGCGCTGTATTTCAGCTACTTCGTGCTGTTTGCGGTGGCGCATGGGCAGTGGCTGTCGATTCCGTTCCTGTGTCTGTTTGCGTCGGGGTTTGGGTATGTGGCCCTTTGCTCGATCGCGCAGTGGATTCCCGGGTTGAAGTTTCCGGGGCGGGATACGGGGGCGAGTTTGCCGGCTTGAGGAAACCCGCAACGCGGGGTGCGTAGGATTCCCGCGGCGGATCTCGGTTGTTGGGTGACGACGGTTTTGGGGGTCGTCACCCGGGTTTGAGTGCTCGAAGTTCGGTCGCTGGCAATGGCAGTCTTTTTGGAAGGTCCGCGGGCCGGCTTCGTGTCTTCGTGTGAGATTATCACTGCGTGGGCTTGGCTCTAAGCCGAGGATATAGACGTTCATCGGGTGATACGGGGGGGGAAATGTTCACACGAAGACACAAAGGCACGAAGCAGGCCCGGAGACTCGCCAGGAGAACGGGCCGATCCGGAAACGGCGGATAGGCTGCCCTTCCAGGGCTCGTCGTGTTTGATGCGTCGACTCAGGGCGTTGCCTCGGCTACAATAGGGCGCCCGTTGGGGCTGGAGAACCTGTTACGCTCGTGGCTATGACTGGCTGAACGGCTCGACGGTGCTCCAAACGCCGGTGCGGGCCCGCAGACACCCCCTCCATCCGAAACAGAGTTTCGGTCCTCTGTGCGTGACGAATCGGAGATTCGTCACGAGAGGTTTCTGTGGAGCAGGCGCCGGAAATTGGCCGCACGACTTTGGTTCGAACGGATGCCCAGCCGATGCCAACGCGGGTTGAGTCGCAGGGCGTGGGAGGCGCGTTCCATGCCACACGCTCAGGAAAGCTGGTGACCGAGACTCCCGGTCGCGAGAGGGGCCGCTGCTAGAGCGCGGACGACGGACGTCGGCGCTGGAAGTGACTGCCGGCGAAGGCGGGTCGCTTTCGATATTAAGATGTCAAAGAACTTTACCTGGATGAACCAGGGCCCATGGGGTCGGGCGGAGTGTATGTATGTGTGTGAGGCCGGCTCTCTCCCGCCTGGTTGCGTAAGGCATGTTGGGAAACTTGCTTTTGGCGAGATGGATTTCAGCTCGGTGAAACGAGCTTGCCAACAGGCCCCAGGCAAATCAGCCGGGGGAGCCAAAGAACGCCGCGAATGTGTGTTACTAACGGTGAAACGTGCGGCGTCTCGAGATCGCTTCTCTTGAAGAGGAGTCCCGACGTCTGGGCTGGTTGATGGTCGTCATCTGGTTTTTTGGCCAGACGGCATTGATCAATCGGCTCTACGCTCGGACTTCTCACGGGCTCGGTTTTCCCATTACTTTCGGGCGACGGTGCGATTTGCTTTCAGGATCGGCTGTCGGCGTTGCCGCCGGGGCCGATGTGAATGCTTCGCGCCAGTCGCTATGAAGCGATGGGAGACCGCGGTCCCTCAGAACTTTACAGGCTGCCGTGACGGAGCGGCTTTTCCGGCGACGGAGCGCCGGTTGCAGGGGTGAGCGTGTGGTTAAACACGTCCAGTGCCAGGCGGTTGAAAGCCGCCCTTCCCTGAGGGAGCTGCGGCGCAGCTCCTTTGGTGGATTTTGCTATCGGCTTGATGGTAAAATCCATTTTGGCGATCTCGCGGTCCCGCAGTCGCGGGACCAAATTGACTCGCGAGCTCGCCAAAAGCGATTCTACCATCAAACCCTCATCACGGACTGATCTCACTACAAGGATCTCTACTGCTATGCGCCGGTCCGAGGACACGACCGGTCGCAACTGTCGGTTGCAGGCTTTCCTGGTCTCGGCACGAAGTCGAGACCAGGGAAGCCATTCGCTCAACAGCTCTTCAAAGGCCCACGGGCGTTCCCGGAGATCGGCTTGTTGAGGGCCAGTAACATCTCCGGGACGGCCCGCTGCTGGATGAAAGCAAAACGAGTTCCCTGTGGTCAACCGTAGGGCAGGATCTTCCAGCTCCTCGAGGGGTTTGTGAGCGCAGCCGTTTCCGGTTGCAGAACAAACACAACGGCAGTTCCCGAACTGCCGCAAAGAGTTGGATCTCGCGATGAAACGAGGCGACCAGGATCTGTCAGCGGCCGCGCAGCTTGCGCTGTCTGGCCGAAGGGTGCGCTGGATGACAGCGCGCGATCCGGGTGGAGCCTGCTCAGGGAGACACGTGCGCAGCGTTGTTTCAGGCGCTTTGGTGATGTCTCTTATTTCGGTGACCACGAGATGATGTTTAATTGATTTCGCGGGGATGTCTATAGGAAGTAGGGTAACATTTGTTGGCTAGGTTTGGAGGGGGCGTGTGGCGGGAATCCTGGGAGCGCGGGCGTCCCGCCCGCAGGGTGCGGAAGCATCTCGCGGGGAGGTGGCATTCGCGCTTGGGTGGAGGCGCGGCGCGAGGGGAATGGGAGGAATAGGAAGCATGGGAGGTATGGGAAGAATGCGTGCGGGGTCGACGCTGCTGCGACGCTAGGGCGCTTTGCATGAGGCGAAGGCAAGGCATTGCGTTTGTTGCGGGGGTGCGAACGAGCTGCTGCTGCGCAGTTTGCTCAAGTGAAACCTGCGTCTTTTCGGATGCTTCCGCACCGGGCGGGCGGGACGCCCGCGCTCCCAGGAGGGGCGGCGCTTTTTTTAGCGCGGGCGCGTGTGGTGGAACGCGAAACGATCGGCGATGGAGAATGTAGTTTGACGACGTTCCGGGTAGCTCGTTTTCCCGTTGCAAATTGGGCCCTAAATTTCATGCTCCACGCTCGTGACCCGAAGACTGGAATATGGAACTCACCCCTCGCTCGGCTCGGCGTGGTATTTCCCGACAATTTTCGGCTCGGTGATCTCAAAAAATCTCGGCGCTCTGCCCTCCGTTCACGCCTGTATAGAACAGACCGACTGATCTCACCTTCTGCCGCCCGCCAATGAGAACGCTCCACCTCCAGCTCATTCAACAAACCGCAGACGCCTATCAATTGCGCTGGTGGGAGGACAATCCCAACGAAGCCCGCCCGCGCACGCTCCCGTTTTCGGAAATTGCCGATCTCGCGAAGGCGGCGGAGGCTGACTACTACGCCCATTCCGCGGCCGATCTTGCCGATGTCGGGCGTCGCCTTTACCGCTGGCTCGATGGCGATGCGCGGTGGCTCACTGGCCAACTTGCCGGCATGCACGGTCACGACGTGGTTTGCCTAGCGATCGCCACGGCTCAGGCGCCGCTGCTCGCGCATCTGCCGTGGGAGTTGCTGCACGATGATGCGAGCTTCCTGCTGCATCGGCTGAATTGCCCTGTGCTTCCGATTCGCTGGACGGATGCGGTTTGTGAAGCCCATGCGGAGGCGAATCGGCCGTTGCAGCTTCTCTTCATGGCTTCCAGCCCGGAGGATGTTCGGCCGATTCTCGACTACGAGCGGGAGGAGGCGGCGATCATCGAGGCGACGCGGAATGATCCGCTCGATCTTTTGGTGGAGGAGACTGGGCATCTCGACGAACTCGCGGCCACGCTTGCGCACGCCGGGCAGAACGCGGTCGACGTGCTTCACGTCACTGGGCATGCCGACCATCATCCAAAGACCAAACAGCCGGTCTTCCTTCTGGAAAAACTCGATGGGAACGCCTTCCTCGCTTCGCCGGAAGATTTTGCCCACGCGCTCCAACCGCGGCCGCCGCTGCTTTTTCTTTCCGGGTGCAAGACGGGCCAGAATCCGGTGCACGGCGAAGTCCGATCCCTGGCGGAACAACTCGTTGGGGCGGGTTTTCGTGCGGTGCTCGGCTGGGGCCGCCCGGTGCGCGACGGTGAAGCGATATTGGCCGCTCAGCATTTCTACGCCAATCTGGCCGCGGGCTTTAGCATTCCCCTCAGTCTCGTTCGGACCCATGCGGAATTGCAGCAGCAGGAACGGCCGATTCGCGACTGGCACCTGCTGCGCTTTTTCTGCGCCGGCGCGGCTCCCGGAGCGCTGGTCACGCCGCTGAATCACCCGCAGCGTAAACGGCGCGTTGCGCGGCCGGCGGAGAAAGAGTTTCTCGATCCGCTCACCCACGAGGTCAAGGTGGCGCCGCGCTCGGAGTTCGTGGGACGCCGGCGCCTGCTTCAGCGCGCCATTCGGGCGATCCGTTCGCCAGAGGATGGGAAGGTCGGTCTGCTCTTTCACGGCCAGGGCGGACGGGGTAAAAGCAGCGCGGCGGCGCGGATTTGTGATCGGGTGCGGGATGCGCAGCGCGTCGTCGTCATCGGGAATCTTGACGAAGTGTCTTTCGTCAACGCCTGGGCGCCCACGTTGAAGCAGCATGGACTCGCCCAAACGCTGCGGAACAAGGACGTCCCGCTCGATTTCCGAATCGCGCGCACGCTGGAAATTCTGGCCGAGTCCGGCGAGCCGGCTCCGCTGTTCATTTTCGACGACTTTGAACAGAATCAACCGGATGTGGCGCATGGTCGCCTCGATTTGGTTCCCGGCGCCATCCGAGTTCTCGAGGCGTTGCTCCCGAGCCTTTTGCAAACAAACGTTGGCCGTGTGCTCATCACCTGCCGCTATACGTTGCCGGAGACTTTTGCTCGGTTTCTCGCGATCATCGATGTCCCGCCTTTCGACGATAACGAGCAACTGAAGCACTCACTTCGGCTCGATCAGAAGCACGCGCCGCAAACAAAGGATGCGACCTTGTTAAAGCACGCCAAAGCGGCGGCCGATGGCAATCCGCGGCTCTTCGAGTGGCTGCATCGGATTCTCGAACAACCCGGTCTCGATCACACCGCCATCCTCGCGGCCATGCAGGGTGAGGAGCAAAGGTTTCGCGAGAAAATCCTGGCCAGAGAACTTATCGCTTCCTTGCCTCTTGGCGATCGGATGCTGCTGGGTGAACTGTTGCTTTTCGAGGTCCCGATTCCCTTTGAAGCCATCCGTGCATTTGAACCGTCGAGTTCGAAGGAAGCGTTGCCTGAGTCACTAAGGCGCGCTACGGGACTTAGTCTCCTCGATTTTACGCAGGAAGGCGACAAGGACTGTTATCGCGTCCCCCGGCAATTGGAAGGCGCCTCGGAAGGATTGCTTGCTCAGCCCCATTCGGATCGATTGGCTTTCATAGCCCAGACTGCGTTTCCGATTCTTCAGGCGCAATGGGATGAAAGCGATTCACCTATGGAGGAAAGGAAACTGCTTCAGCTCATCCGCCTCGCGGCCTTGGCTAAACTCGCTGACTCGCTGGCAATCCTTCTCAATGGGATTGGCAATCGGTGGTGGAATGAAAATCGCTATGCGGAAATCGAACGATTGTTCGAGTGCCACATCGAGGCAGCGAAGCGGCACCCGCTGGCGCTCAGCACGCTTGCTCAGGCGAAGGGGCAATTGGGAGATGGCAGTTCGGCTGGCATCCTTCTACACGAGGCGCAGAAAAGCTCTAACCAGCTGCCAAAAGCGGAACGAGTTGCCATCAGTTTCCGATTGATCCAACATCACAAACGACAGGGTGAGTTGGACACAGCTCTGGCTCTTGCGCGAGGTGAGATCCTTGCACTGACTGAAGATCCCGAGAACATGGGCAATCGGGCACACGCGTTTGTCCACATAGCCGACATTCTGGAGGCGCGCGGCCAGTTCGATGAGGCGCTAGACATCCGCAAGGAGGAGCAGTTGCCGGTTTATAAGCTTCTTGGCGACACGTACATGTGCGCGGTGACGCTGGGCCAAATCGCGGATATCCTGCAAGCGCGAGGACAGCTCGAAGAAGCGCTGAAAATCCGAATGGAAGAAGAGCTGTCAGTCTACGAGCGGCTGGGGGATGTGCGCTCGCGTGCGGTGACGCTGGGCAAAATCGCGGATATCCTGGAAGCGCGAGGCCAGCTCGACGAGGCGCTGAAAATCCGCACGGAAGAAGAGCTGCCCGTCTACGAGCGGCTGGGGGAAGTGCACTCGCGCGCGGTGACGCTGGGCAAAATCGCGAATATTCTGCAAGCGCGAGGCCAGCTCGAAGAGGCGCTGAAAATCCGCACGGAAGAACAGCTTCCGGTGTTTGAGCGGCTGGGGGATGTGCGCTCGCGCGCGGTGACGCTGGGCTACATCGCGGATATCCTGGAAGCGCGAGGCCAGCTCGAAGAGGCGCTGAAAATCCGCACGGAAGAACAGCTTCCGGTGTTTGAGTGGCTGGGGGATGTGCGCTCGCGCGCGGTGACGCTGGGCTACATTGCGGATATCCTGCAAGCGCGAGGCCAGCTCGAAGAGGCGCTGAAAATCCGCACGGAAGAACAGCTCCCGGTATTTGAGCGGCTGGGGGATGTGCGCTCGCGCGCGGTGACGCTGGGCCAAATCGCGGATATCCTGCGAGCGCGAGGCCAGCTCGAAGAGGCGCTGAAGATCCTAAAGGAAGAACAGCTTCCGGTATTCGAGCGCATGAACGATGTGCGCTCATTGATCGTTTGCCGCGTAAACATTGCGCTAATCCTTGCTCAGCGTGAGGGAAACGAAGATGGCGAGGAAATTGCCAAAAATCTGATGTGGAGTTATCGCGAATCCAAAGAACGGGGCTATGCGTTGACTGCGCAGATTGAATCCATTATGCGGCAATTTGGTTTTCCTGACGAATTCTTCGGAAGCACGCCCTGATGCCTTGGGAATGACTCAGCCGGCGAACTTTCGCCTTTGATCCCCCCGTGAACCGCCTAAAATCGCCGTCTTTCATTCTATTCTCATGAGCGATCTCCGCCAACTCATCCAGGACGCGACGCAGTCCGGCCACCTTCTCGAAAGCAGCGCCCGCAATATCTTACAGATGCTGGAGCGCAGCGCTTCGCCCTTTTGCGAGCAGAGCGTGGCCGAACTCGTGGGTGGTGGGCAGTGGGCGGAGTTGAATGATCGCTTTTACAAGACGCTGGCCTTTGGCACGGGTGGGCTGCGGGGGCGGACGATCGGGAAGGTCGTGACGGCGGCGGAGCGAGGCGAGTTGCAGGCGCTGGAGCGTCCGCAGCGGTCGTGCTTTGGCACGAACTCGATGAATGATTACAACATCTCGCGGGCGGCGCAGGGGCTGGTGGCTTATCTCAAGGAGTGGCTGGCGGGGGGGGGCGCCGGCGGGAAGCCGAAGATCGCGATTGCACATGATACGCGGCATTTTTCGCGGGATTTTGCGGAGCTGACGGCGAAGGTAGCGTCTGAGCTGGGGTGCGACGTTTGTCTTTTTTCGGCGCCTCGATCGACGCCGCAGCTTTCCTTTGCGGTGCGCAGCGAAGGCGCGCATGCGGGCATCGTGATCACGGCGAGCCATAATCCGCCGCATGACAATGGATTTAAGGTGTATTTCGGCGACGGGGCGCAGGTGGTGGAGCCGCACGCGACGGGGATCATCAAGAAGGTGAATGCGGTGGAGAGTGATGTTTACGACGTGCTGCCGGCGGCGGAGCAGGGACGCATCATCCCGCTGGGCGAGGAGAATGATGCCGCCTACATGGCCCGGCTGGAAACGCTGTTGCTCGATCCGGCGATGGTGAAGAGCTCGGATTTGCGCGTGGTTTTCACGGCGATCCATGGGACGGGCGGGGCGATCATTAAGCCGATGCTCGATCGGCTGGGTTTTCGCTATTCGGCGGTGGCCTCGCAGGAGATTCCGGATGGGCGGTTCCCGACGGTGAAATCGCCGAATCCCGAGAATGCCGAGGCGCTGGCCCTGGCCATCGCGCAAGCAGGCGCCGAGGGCGCGGAACTGGTCATTGCCACGGACCCGGATTGCGACCGCATGGGCGTGGCGGCGCGGAATCGCGCGGGCGAACTGGAGCTGCTCACGGGCAACCAGATCGGTTCGCTCATGGCGGCTTACAGGGTGCGGAAATTGCGCGAGCAGGGCGTGATCACGGATGAAAACGCGGCGCGCTGCGTGATCGTCAAAACCTTTGTCACCACCGATTTGCAGAACGCCATCGCGGCGAAGCACGGCCTGCGCTGTGTCGAGACGCTCACGGGCTTCAAGTACATCGGTGAGAAGCTCGGCCGCTACGAAGCGGCGTTGCCGGAGGAGACGCGGGTGAAATACCGCACGCTATCCGAGGCGGAAACGCGGGCGGCGCGCCTGGCGCACTCGAGCTTCTACGTGTGCGGGGGCGAGGAAAGCTATGGCTACAGCGCGGCGGATTTCGTGCGGGACAAGGATGCCAACGGCTCGGCCGTGGTTTTTGCTGAGGTTGCGGCCTATGCGCGCAGCCGCGGCCTGACGCTGCCGGAACTGCTCGACGAGGTTTTCACGGAGTATGGACTCTACCTGGAAAAGAACGGTTCGCTGACCTTCGAAGGCGCGGAGGGCGCCCAGAAGATCGCCAAGCTCGTGGCCTCCTACGCGGCCAATCCGCCGAAGAGCGTCGAGGGTGTCGCGGTGGCCGGCCAGCGCAACTTTGCCGCCGAAACCTTCTACGATGTCGAGGGCGCTCAGATTCCTAAAGAGAACATGCTCATGATCGATCTCGCCGATGGACGTCGCGTGGCCGTGCGCCCCTCCGGCACGGAGCCGAAGATCAAGTTCTACATGTTTGCCCGGCGCGAGCCCGGCGCGGGCTTTGAAAATCTCGCGGCACTGAAGGATGCGGTGAAGGCTTCATTGGACTCGCTATGGAAATGGGTGCAGAGTGACGTAGAAGAGCGTCTGTCCGCCTAGCGTCCGTCCACCCTCCGCCTCACTTCATTCTATGGGAAAAGCCGAAATTCATCTCGATGGCAGCGAAATCAGCGTCATCAAGGCGCTCGGCTTAACCGGGGGAGAAAAGTCGGGGCAAGAATTGGCGGATCTTCTGTCCGACTTCGAGGAGATGGAGCTCATCGATACGCTCAAGGGGATGATCATGATGGGGTACGTGGTCGCGGATCGCCGCTCCTTCTATGATCAGGAGGGGCTTTATCTCACGAACTTTGCGGTGAATTCGGGCTATTCTCGCGACCTGAAGGACGCGATGGATCCCCACCAGGGCCGTCCGAAGAGCAAGCGGGTGCGTCGCGAATAAACGCGCGGCCAGCGTTCATCCACTGCAACTGCCGAAGGCAACTCATTCGTGGGTGTTTCCTCTGTGATTGATTCGACCGAAGACGCCACGGCGACGCCGCGAGCACCGCAGATCGTGCGGCGTCTCTGGCCGTGGGTGGCCGCGGCGACGACCGGCGCGCTGATCCCGATCGGACTGCCGCCGTTTGATCAGGGTTGGGTGGTCTGGATCGCCCTGGTCCCGCTGCTTTGCGCGCTTTGGTTTTCCGGTCAGGCGGGCGCCTCGCGTTGGCGGCCTTTTCAACTCGGATACTTAGCGGGCTTCATTTATTACGCCGTGGCGTTCGATTGGCTGGGTTCGCTGGGCAAGCTTTTCGGCTCGAAGGCGCTGCTCGGAATTCCTGTGCTGCTGGGCCTGTATATGGGGCTGTATGTGGGGCTTTGGGCGTGGTTTGTCAGTTCATTGAAACTGCCGATTTTCATTGCGCCGCCGGCGCCCAACCCGTCGCCGGGCAAGCGCCCGCGCGGGCCGTTCATGCGGTATCAAGCATCCGAGCCGAAGCCCTCGATACCCAACCGGGCGCTGTCGCTGCAGAATCTACATGTGGGCTTTCTGGCGGCCTGTGTCTGGGTGATTGCGGAATGGGTGCGAGGCTGGCTCTTCTCGGGATTTGGTTGGAACGGTCTAGGCATCGCGCTGCACGGAAATCTGCCCATGATCCAGATCGCCGATATTACCGGCGTGCTCGGGCTTTCCTGGCTCATCGTCTTTTGCAACGTGATGGCGGTGCTCATCGTGCGGCGCATAATTGCGGAATTGGGACCGCAGTTCATGAAAGACATTCGCTGGGAATTCAGCGCGACCATGGCGGTGGTGGCGCTGGTCTTTGCCTACGGTGTGCACGCGCTCCAGCAGACACCGACGGACACGGTGGACCTCAAGGTCGCGATGTTGCAGCCGAACGTGCCGCAAATGGAGAAGTGGGACGCGGCTTCGGAAACGAAGATTTTCGACCGACTCGATGCGCTGACCCAGGCCGCCGCGCTTTCGAAGCCCGATCTCATCATCTGGCCGGAATCCGCCACGCCCTATGGGGTCTTTGGCGATATGGACAGCCATAACTTTGCCATCGAGCAAGCCCAGCGCGGCGAAGGGGCGCTGCTCATGGGGACGATCCTGACGGAAATCCCGGACGGCGCGTACAATGCGGCGGCGCTCTTTACCAACGGCGGGCTGGACGTGCAGCTCTATCGCAAGATTCACCTCGTGCCCTATGGCGAATACCTGCCGATGCGGCCGCTTCTCGGGCCGGTCCTGGGCGGGCTCGTGCCGGGGGATTTCAAGCCGGGAACGGGTCCGTCGCTGGTCACCCTGACCTCGCCACACGTGCGGCTGGCGCCGTTGATTTGTTTCGAGGATAGCCTGGGGGATCTCGCGCGGCAGTTCGCCGGCATCGGCGCACAGGTGCTGGTGAATATCACGAATGACGGCTGGTTTCAGAAGACACAGGGGGCGGAGCAACATTTCGTGCACGCGATCTTTCGCGCGGTGGAGAATCGGCGGCCGCTGCTGCGCTGTTGCAATACGGGCGTGACCTGTTCGGTGGATCCGGCGGGGCGGGTCGATCGCTGGGCGCCGTCGTTTGTGCAGATGGTTCCTTTTGCACGGACGATCAAGGCGCCACGGAATCCGTCTCTAACTTTTTACACGCGGTGCGGCGATTGGCTGGCCTGGTTTTCGTGTCTCATGGTGGGCGTCTTCCTCTTGGGACGGCGCCGGAATCGGAACAAAGGGCGTGGATCGATCGCGGAGAAAGCGGAATCGAAACCGGTCGCGCCCGTCTCGGAACTGGCGCGCTCGTGAGTATCGATCCGTCATCACAGCCGCCTCCGACCGCGGCGGCCAAACTGAAGCTGTCGCAACCGCTCTCGCTGAACCGGCCGTGTCTCGTGGTGTCGGTGCACGATGTCTCACCCTTTACCCAGCCGGAGTGCGACCAGATCATCGCGGAATTGGCAGAGCTAGGTTTGAAGCGGTGTTCGCTGCTGGTCGTGCCGAATCATCACGGGCGGGGGCATTCGTTCCAGGATGAGGATTTCTGCACCTGGCTCACTGGACTGGTGGAGGCCGGGCATGAGGCGGTGATCCATGGCTACACGCATTTCCGTCAGGAACTGGGCAGCGAGAGCTGGCAGGAAAAAATCACCACGCGCTGGTACACGGCGGGCGAAGGCGAGTTTTACGACATCGATCGGGAATCTGCGGCGGACCTCGTGTGTACGGCGCGGGAGGAATTTCGGGAAGTGGGGCTGGAGGCGGAGGGATTCATCGCGCCGGCCTGGCTGCTGAGCGCCGAAGGGGAGGAGGCGGTGCGGGAGTGCGGGTTTCAATACACGACCCGGCTACGGGATGTGGTCGATTTACAGACGCACCGGACTTATCGCTCGCAATCGCTGGTCTGGAGCGTGCGCAGCGCGTGGCGGCGGAAGTGCAGCCTGGTGTGGAATCAACTGCTCTATCGCAGGTTGAAGAATAATTTGCTCATGCGGATTTCCATTCACCCGGCGGATTTGCATTGCCGGGAGGTTTGGAGGCAGATCCGTGCGCTTGTGGCGGCGGCTTTGCGGGAGCGGGCTCCGTATACGTATGAGCGGTGGATCAATCGGTTTGACGCCGAGTTCAGGCGCTCGGCGCTGACCGCGG
>FTBG01000625.1_pt1 | contig 11905 bp, 20 predicted proteins | sample 1639311 | NCBI WGS metagenome assembly FTBG01 (sample SAMEA3914864, study PRJEB12502) | metagenome | biome: forest; material: soil | place: USA | collected 2012-03-12 | depth 0.3 m | reverse complement strand
GCAACCCCTCGAACCCATCCGTCTGCGCCAGCAGCCCCACCGGCATCGGAATCACCGCATACGGAAAATCCGTGTACGGCGTCAGCAACGGCGGAGTATCAGAGGCATTAGGATCGGCAGCAGCCATCCCCTCCGCCCGCCTGTCAATTTATCGCAAGAACTCACGCCTCACTCTACCTGCGCCCTCGTTCCAAAAGTGAGGCTTTGGGAACGCAAGATCCGGGGAAATTCCATCTCGCGGCAGGGGGCGGAAGACGTTCCGGCAAAATCAGCTAATCAGTCTGAAACACTTAGCGATGAGAAGTAGAACGGCGACGACTGCGTAGAATCCGACAATCACGATGAACGCACCGATCCCATCGATTACCGACCGTCGCCGACAACCTATCATCACTGAGCCCGCAAAGGCGCCGATTAACGCTGTGACTTTAGCAATCTTAAAGAGTTCGATTGCGAGGTACTGATCATGGTACGAGGGCCGATACATGAAAGAGAACCCGGGAGGCACTTCAAGGGCGTTAGATCTCGCAATTATGGGGATGGGCACGAGCAGCGCGATGACGGTCAGCCAGTTGCAGACTGTCAGCCAGTTGATGAGCGGTTTTTTCCCAGGCGAACCGGGGTCGGATTGCGTCGGAGATTCCACAGCGGCACGATAGCGACCAGTCCAACGGCGTCACGCTCCGAAACGCGCTGAGCCCAGCACCACCCAAAGCCGCCCAGCCCGCGCTCTCGTTCCCGAAGTGAGGCTTCGGGAACGCACTGGCCGGCAGAAATTCCATTTCGCGGCAGGGCCGGGGAACAGCGCTCCGAAAAGATGAGCCCCTGTCGTCTTCCGTAACCACGCACATCGGAAACGGCTTTGCTTTCTTCACCGCAGAAGCCACAATCCTGTTCCCACGGCCAATGATTAAGAAATTCGCGCATTCTTGCCGAAGTAGCCATGTTGAACGCTGACGCGAGACGATTTGTGGAAGTGGATATGCGATGGCTGATCGAGAATCCCACGGACAGTCTGACAGCTGGGCTGACAGGCTATCGGCAGAGTCTCGGGACGAGCGACTTGTTTAGCATTTACGTGCGCTTCTCGAATCCAGACCCAATAACCCGGCACTGGCGAGAGGCGAAAATTTATGCCCTCGCCCCAGAAATGGATTGTAGACTTCCAGCTATTGGCGAGGTGTTCGTTGTTACAGCGGGACCGACTCCAGTTGCAGAGGCAAAGGTTCGATCCGAGGGAAACGAGGTTGTCTGATAGAATGACCGATTTTCCCATCGGTACTTGGACATGCCCCACATTTTCCTGTCCTTTCAGGTATTTCGTGGACACCAATCCTCCCCCTCACACCGTCCAAAACCCCGTACTCGTCGCCTCCTGCAGCGCATTATTCACCGCATCCTCGGCTAACTGCTGAAACAGATCCGCCACCGGATCGGTCCCATCCATCACGGGGAAGACATTCAACTGCGGCTGAGCCACCGTCGCCGCCACGCACCAGAAGAGCGTCTGCTGCACATAGATCACGTCCGTCTTGGGATCCGGCGAACCATTCGTCCTGCCCCGAGCCAGCCACAACCGCGCCACTTCCAGCCAACCGCCATCCGTCCCATTGCTGTTCGGCCTCTGTCCGACAAACACCCGATGACGCGTCAACCGCGGCGGAACTCCCGAAGTCCAAGCCGTGGCGATCCCCGTATCCGCGCTCAGGAACACAAACGCCAGGAAAAGATCCACGTTCGCAAAATCCGGTTGCTGAAAGTACGGAATCCGCGCAGCCACCGGCGCAAACCCCATCGCATCCGGCTTCGTCGCCCCAACCGCCGGCGCGACCACATACAAGAACGGCGCCTCATCAAACGCATCCAGCAACGGCCGCTCGAGCCAGTTCATATCATAATCCGCATCACCCGGCCGTGGCGCCGGCCAATCCACCGGCATCACCCAACCCCGCGGATCCTTCTGCCGCCGGTATAGCATCGTCACCAACGCATCGTTCACGCACCCCGGCGAAACCTCCACCTTCCAAGCCAGATCCGGATCCAACCCCGAACTCGCCGGCACATCCGCCCATCGCTCCACCGTCACCTCAAACGGATGCGGAAACGGCTCACTCCCACCCGGAAAGTCCCCAACGATCGGCCGCGACTTGGCGATTAACTGCAGGAAGGCGTTCCAGGTACGTGCGGATGGGCGGCGCGGATTGAAACGGCGGAGGAATGATGGAACCATCCATCGCTACCGGTGTCAGATGGAAAACATGGCTAGCGTCACACCGGTTCTGCCCGATAGTAAAAGTTTGTTCCATGAAAAGCACAATTGCCATTTTGGCGGTAAGTTCCGTCCTCGCGCTTACACAACTCCAAGCCAAGATTCCAAAGGGGATCTTGTTTTGGCGTTTGTCCGCGCCTGATGGTGAGATTGTGTTCGCAACTACCGGTACCTTTGGAACGGGTGAGCCGGAAGACCTTATGGAATACCGGCTGAATTCGGGCAAAACCGTTGCGTTTCCGGTCGGTTCGGCTTCTAAACCTTTGCTTTCGTCGGACAACCACTTCCTTTGCGACAGTGGGTATATTCGGATTTACGATTTGCCTGAGGTCGCGCGATCGGAGGAGGCGAAACCGGCTTATGAAATTGTCATGGAGGACGCAATCCCTGCGCCCGAACCCACCGAGCAGGAAGCAGATGCGCGCTTCAGGCGTTTTTTTGATGCGCATTGGCTGGGAAGAGAAAACGAAAAGCCGGGGAAGACCTATGAAGAGGCTCTTTCGTTGGCAAAGACAAATCCCGCCATAAGCAAGGAGGTCGAGAAAGCCGAGGCCGAGGCTCGCGAATCCATGCGGCAAGATTCTCTTGAATGGCATGAAATCAAGTTCTGTCCGACGGGTTGGCTGGAAACTCATACCGTGGTGGCCTGCGCATCCGACGCACTCGACTATGGTTTTCTCGCGCTAAAGGCGGATCTGGATACGAAGGTTCTCACGCTATATTTGACCAGATCAAAAAACAAAGCCCTTCTGAAAGAGACCGATGCAAAGATCGCGGAGAAACTGCGCCTCTCAAAAACAACGCCCACGCAAGGATGGGTTTTGAAGTTCGAAAGGGGGGAGTTTCCAGCAGTGATTCGCGAGTCGGCAACCGACTTCGACAAACATGTAGAAGACGAATCGGTGGAATATCTCGACTGGTGGATCAAGCTATTGGACCGTTACTCCAAGCCTTGACCGAGCGACGTGCGCACATTCTTCCGAAATCTCCTCCAAAACACCCCCTGGGATAGCCAGAGTCGATTGAAGTATTTGCTCTCTCGTGAATCCAGCGCTGCAGCTTGCGCCGTTGCTGGCGTCTCACCAGAGACCATCGATCGAGCGCTGCGCCTGTTTTGCGACTCCTTCGACATTCCAGACGAGCAGATGTTCTGCTTGCGACCGTCTGACGCCATCCACGACATCTATCGAGCGATGGTTGCTCGCACGCACGACGATATGGAGTTTGAGCGGCTAGCTATGGGGTTGGAGGAAGCGATTGGTCGGTCTTTGACGGAGGGCGAGTGCAAGGGGCTCGTTACGATTGAGGAGCTGATACGATTTGTTCATGAGAACGTCGTTGCCTAAGAAATCGCTGCAGCCAGCATCGAGTAGCGGTTGCAGTTCCGTTACGCTTGCCCATCATGAATCTTGACTGGAGCCACTCTGCCGCCGAGTTCGACGCACTTCTCACCCGTTGGCGTGGTGCACGGGCCGAGGCTTGGCATTATCACGTCAGCCACGGTGTTTTCTACCTCGCTTTACACCGTTCTCCTTCGGTGGCCTACCTTCAGTTCAAAGATTGCCAGTCCATCCATCTCTACCGCACCTTTTGGGAGCCGTCCGATCTGGTGGTCAGCCGCGTGCCTCATCGCTTGGGCACGCTCCACACAATCGTCGATCCTGGCAATTTCCACCTTGTGTGCTGGGCCGCCTTTGGGGCCGAGTCGGACCATGTCATTTTTCCCACCCACTTCGACCAATGACGCCGATTCAGGCACATAAGTCGATTCCGCGAGCGTCGCGTGAAACAAAGTAAATCGACTCTCGATGCAAGCATTACTCTACCTGATTATGATTCTCGCGGCGTTGCTTCCGGTTGTGTTTCGGCACAGCCTCTCACTCCGCATCGGGGCCGTGGTCACCCTTTGGATTGTCGGCGTTGGCATGGTCTGGTCGCATTGCGTGGCCTTGCATCGTCTCGTGATGCTTCGTGGCGTCGAGATACTTCACCTACAGGTCGGCGCGCAGCTTCCCGCCGACTTTCAGACCACGACCCGCATCGTTCAGGATTTGAGCCAGTCTCAGCTTCCATTCACGTTGCTCGTATTTGTCGCTTTCACAACTCTCGCGCTGGTTCCCACTTCATCAACCGCCCATCGTGAACCACGGAAAAGGCCTGACAAATGCGCGCCGACGGACTGATAGGCGTGGCTAGGCCTTCCCCGCTTTGTTAAGTTTGACGTCGCTCTACCCTCCAGCCCCCCACCAAGTCCCCGCCAACCCATTCGTTTCCTTCGCCGGGACCGCCATTGAAAGGTTAAAGAACGCCATCTGCTGAACGGTCACGCTCCCGGCTGAGTCCGTGACCAGAAAGCCGATCAGCTTGAACCGCGTCCAGGGCAGCGCCGTGGGCGTTGTGGCCAGGGCAATCATTTTTGCCGATAGCACCACGTAGGTTTTGTCGAGGAAGCATTGGACATAGATCCGGGCGAGGCGGTCCGGGCCGAAGTTAGCGGGAGTGACAGTCAGCGCCGGATAGTTGCCGTTCTGATCGGCTTGTCCAATGGGGGTGCCATCGATCGTCGGCTCGACGCCGTTCACCAGTCCGCGAAGGAAGGTGACGGCGTAGTTCCCATTCTGATCCGGCCCGCTCAAAGTCATCTGCCACGGATGGGAGACATCTGAAGCGCCGCCGGTTCCGCGTCCGCGGATTATCCTTCCGCTGGCTGTCTGCACCGAAAGCACATCGCCCCGGATCGCCATATTCCGTTCGACCCAGCGGAGCATCCGCGCCCAAAGCTTCGGCGTGAGCTTGTCGCCTTTCGAGACGATCAGACTCGTTAGGGAGATCTCGTCACTCACAACGTATTGACTCCCTTCTCGGTATAAATGTCCCCATTCCATCCCTTCCGGCCGCTCAACATCCAGCGCTCCGTGAGCTGGATCACGTTCCCGCGCTCGCGCGACTGCGGGGCGAGATAGAGCCAGTTTCGCGGCCAGCTCACATTGGGCGGTTGCGACACGGCTGAACCCTGCGGATCATCGATGCAGCCCACCCGGTTCAGGATTCCGCTTGGGATGATCTTCACGATACTGGTGCGGCTCCAGATCAGGCCCAGCGAGAGGAAATGCGTCACCCCGAAGACGGGATTCGGCGAGGGACGTGGAAGCGGTATTCGTGGAGTGCGTTCGGCATGCGCCGAAGGCGGGGGTGTCAACGGTTTGGGGGGGCGGCGGGTGACTCTTAATCGCGACGTCAGACCGCTACGAAGTTCTACGCGGGGGATTTTGGTCCAAATTGCCAAATTTTTCCAAATTGCCAAATTGGGAGACAAGACTAGCACTCGATAGTCCCGGGCATCCAAGTGGGGATGTCGCTTGGATCGATCTTGCGGCAATCGCGGCGATTCAGATAAGAATTGCTAGCCGCCCAATTTTCGGCGCCTCTCCTGCGCTGCCATTGATAGGGAGTATCTGAGACAAAATGAAAGACCTCGATATTATAAATGCCTTCGAACAGGAGTTTTGCCAAGCCATCAACCCCTGGTGTGACGACGTCATTCCAGCCGACGGCTATGACGTTTTTCTGAAGGCAATCGGCAAGAAACCAGACGCCTCATCCATTCAACGTCTTACGACAAGCGACCTCCAGAAGCTAAAACAGGAGGCGGAGAATTTTTTGGAAGCAGATCAAATCCCGCTCTCGGCTATCCAAGAAACTGTCGAGCGCACGCTTTGGCGGATTGGAAAATCGGGGGCGGATCATTGACGTGCTATCGCAACGCGCCGCTCGATAATAGTGTTCAGTGAGTCAGACTTTTCACTCGCAAAGGAGGCCAGATGAATAAAACAACAGGTGTTCTAAGAGTTGCCTTGATAGGGTTGACCGTTACCCTCGTCCTAAATCTTGTCGGAATCTTTGTCTTTCACAGAAGTGCTGCGCTGTTTTTCACAGACCATTGGTGGTCCTCCTGGTTCCCGGCATGGCTCGTATGGTTCGTATTGGCCGTTACTGGATTTGGAATGGGCTTGCGCCCCAAAAAGACGGGACAAGCTCCAACCAATCCAAGTCGCTGAACAAGGTGCCGCAGGACACCCCCCCACCAGCCGCCTCTTCGAAATGACTTCCTCCGACTGCAACCTATTTTTGCGATCGGTCTAGCGGCAAAAACATCGGCTTCGTCTTATCACCAGAACAACGAGGTCAGATAAGCAATGTGGCTATTATTGCTAGCTGGAACCGCAGCGGCTCCAAGGTTGCGCTTGTTCTTTTCTATGGAACCAAACTGAGTGAGTTGCTTTTGTTTGCCAAGAACTCAAAGGGCATTTTTGAGGCGGTGGAGTTGGCCGAGCCAGACCCGGTCGACCTATATCACCGGCGGACTAACAAAACGATCCCACAACCCGGAGACGGCTTCAGTGTTAACGCTGTCGGGCCATGGCTCGATGAAAACACTGTTTCCCTTGTTTCTGGGGAAGCAAAGCAGACGGCAAACCCTGATCAATACACCTATATATTCGCCCCGTTCAAAGCGCACATCGAAGGCAAAAATGCGAAAATATCCGAAATTCATCTAATCGGCCCTCTTTCGGACAAGGAGGGAAGAGGATTTGAAAGAAAATGGGGCGATCGATATTTCAGTGCCCATGACTGAAACTGAAGCTCATCGCCGCGTCCAGAGCCGCCCGCTTGTCTATAATGGAGCTCGTCCGATACATCGCAGCTTTTCTAATCCTCCAAGCCATGTGCATGGCATCTGAACCCGTCCAGAAGGCTATAGTGATCAAGAATCTTAAGGGCGAGCATATGGGCTTCATGCTCTCCAGCCTAAAGGCCACAGAGAAGGCAGGAGAATTCCGAGGTGAGTGTGTGTTTATGCTCCTACCCAAAGATGCCGGCCTAATCGAAACTGAGCTCGGGATTATTATTTCTGAGCTGAAGGTGGCTGGGGAGAATCCGTGCCGCATGCAAGTAGGCAAAGACAAGTCGGAGTTGTGGGTTGGCGCAAAAAACCTTCCCCCAGTAACACTGGTAATGGATTCCAGCGGCAAAGGATTCATGAGCACCACCGAAGAAGGCATCTCTAGTAATGTCGGCATCGTGGAGTTCACGACCAAATGAAGAGAGCGACGAACAATCCACGGCAGCCGACGCCGGGGAATCGTCTGTTTGAATTCGGTTCGCCAACACGACCGGGCTGCGTTTACCGTCCTCTATCAAAATGAAGCTGGTTCGACAGGAGTCACCAGAAGCAGAACTTGAATGGGACCGTTTCTCTATAAGTGCTTCCGATTTTCGCCCCCACTGGGACGGCAACCTTGTAAACGTGTTTACTACCATTCGACCGAAGGGGGACGCAGCAGTTACACAAGAATTTGCCATTCAGTGTGCACGACAGCTTGCGGGTTGGATCTTGTCACAATGCACGAGATTCGGAGCCGGGGACCGATTTCAGATTATAATCGCATGGCCGAAGGATGTCAGGCCCACCGGACGCCAGATCATCAAAACGGGAGGAACATTTGAAGAGTTGAAAGGAATTGCTTCTGGCGCTACGGCGGTTCAAATGCACGGAAACTGGACAGCAAATGTCTTTCCAACCAAGCAATAGCGAACAATCGCATCGAGGCGAACAAGCCATAACAAGCGCATGGAACCGACGGCGATAACGCCCTTTCCTGAGTTCACGCTCGATTCCGCCGCGGCACATGCGTAGCGTTAGTTTGAGACGAGCTATGCCACGCCAACATCTCTACGCATACATCGACGGTGCAGATATCGAGGATGTTGCCTCAAGGCTTGAGGAGCGTTTTGCCGCTTTCGTTGGGAGTCGCAGATGGATAAGCGGTCGAGCCACGGTTGTGAATCAGAAATACGGCGAGGAGACCTGCTCGCAGCCTGGGGATTTCCCGCTCTGGGACCTAGGGCTGAATTTAGAAATACCGGACATTGGCACCGAGCCACCGGGGTGGTTTGCGGACGTTGAGGCGATCGCCGAATTTCTCGGGAGGCTCTTCACGGAAACGGGCAGGACATTTGTCATTGGTGTTGCGGATGCCGGCACCGGCCACACCTGTGAGGATATGTTTTATGTCTCGTCAGCCTCACCGGACATTGGTAAACTCCGCGCAGCTTTTGGCGTTTAGGATGTTTGCGGTCCGAAAACTAACGAGGCGATGGAGGGCAACCGCTCGGGCGGTTCGTGGCACTAAGTGGGCTTTCGGAGGCTCGCGAGACGCTGGGCTGCAGTGAATCGTGGGTTGGCGGCGGGAGGTGAAACTGTCGTGACTGGGTTTGCCTGCTCCTGCGGCTCTCCATACGCCGCAGTCATCTCATCCGGCCCGGCGCTATCATCGTCAGGCGCGAACTGGCCCATGCCGTCCCTTGGCCGGTCGAAGGTGATGGCGCGATCGATTGTTGCGGCCAGGATTCGGAGGCGTTGGGCGATGAGCCGGGAATTTGACATGAGCAGCGACGGCGCAGTGCTTACTTTCCATCGAGCTTTGCCGACAGCTCCCGCAGGCGTTCCGTTGCCGAGAGGGTAACTCCTGATTTACCGAGGACGCGCTTGAGACCGCTGCCGACGCGGGCAGCAGCGTTCTCGACGTGGCGGGCGACTTTGGTTCCCTGGTAGGCGGCTTCGCGGCCAACGGAGGATTGCGCCGCGCCGGCCACGGCGTTCTCTACGGCGCGCCCGATGCGGGTGCCATGATAGGCGACTTCCTTGCCGACGCCTGAATTGGCGATGGCGCTGCCAGCATCCGTTGCCAGGCTGCCGGCCGCTCCCGCGACCTGGCCAACCGTGGATTTCTGGGCGAAGCCCGGAATGGTGGCGCGCATCCCGGACATGCGATTGCCAACCGCCTGCGCGGCTTTGTAAGCGCCGACGCCACCGCCGACCATACCCGCGGTTCTCACTCCGGCTTTGGCGTAATCCTCGGCGGTCGCTTCACCGCCATCCTGACGGTAATACTGGCCGTCCTTCGGGCTGCGGTAGAATCCGAAGAGATGGGCATCGAGTTTGGACTCGAGCTCCGCGAGACGACTGAGAACGGTGGAATTGGGCTTCATTGATCCGGAAGGGCCATGTCAACCCGCATGGGTATTGACGCCGGGCAGGCAATTCGGTGAATCATCGGCTCGAAGTTTATGCCCATCGAAGCGCTCAAGAAGCTCGTGCCGCCGCCTCGCCACCCGACGGAAGTTGGGAGCCTCGAGCAGTGGGATGCTTTCGAGCGGACGCTTGGCCTCACGCTTCCCTCGGATTACCGCGAGTTTGTTTTCACGTACGGTTCTGGGCGCTTCGCGCAGTTCTACGGCATTTATAATCCGTTTGCTGTTTCCGAGTACATCGCGTTGATGCCGTCGATTCAAAGGGTCTGCGCGGCTACTCGAGTGATCAAGCGTAATTGGCCTGATGTCGTGCCGTATCCGATTTACCCGGATCAGCACGGGCTCCTGCCGTGGGGAAGCGACGATAACGGGAACTACTATTTTTGGCTAACGAAGGGGCCTCCCGACACATGGTTGGTCTTGTCGGACGAGGTGCGGGGCGAAGGGTTCCGAGAATACAACTGTACCATGACCGAGTTTCTTGCTGGCGTCTTACTCGGAGAGATTAAGGCGTTGGCGAGTGACTACCCTACGGATGAGGATCGAGTTTTTGAATCATGGCCGAAATGAATAAGCCCAGCTTCTATCTTCAAACCCAGAATGCGGAGTGGCAGACGGATCCCTGGTGTCGCTATTTACCGGATTTGCACCGGTCGCTGGCCGATCCTGCGGCGTGCACTAACTTTCCGCGGAGTTTCGTCGGACTTGGCCACGAAGATTCGTGTGCCTGGTGGGAGACGCTGCGTTACCTGTTTCGCACTTTGCTCGGCTGGAGGAATCTACCGGTCGGGCTGATCTGGTGGCACAAGCTCGGCAGGCCCCATCTCAATGCCCCTCTCCTCCGCCTGGTGCTCGAGCGCTGGGATAGTCGGCAGGAGCTCGATTTCTTCGCTGCCCGCGAATGGGAATCGGGCGGCGGCACCGGCTTCGGCGACGACAGCACGGCCTCACCACCCGGTATCACTTTCGAGCCAAGCCCTGGCTGGTGGCAGGAATTCCGGAGACGTGATCCCTTGCCGGGACACAGTCCCTACGGTGGCGGTTACAATCCACTCCACCTGGGCCACAGCGATGGCATGTGTGACCACTGCCCGGCTGGTCCACTCACGGGTTTCCATGACGTGGAGACGCGTCGTGCCGTCCTCATCGTCCACGGCTTTGGCTCCTGGTGCCGGGAACTGCGCGACTTCGGAGTCAGCCTGCCAAATCTCGGTAACCACTCGTGGCACGTGGAGGTCTTCGATCGGCAGATCGGCTATCTCGGGCTCTTTCGCAGAAGCCGGGTAACCGGCCTCTGGTTCCAGGGCAAGCACTCGATTCACATCGCGGGAAACCCGGGGTCATCAATCGATTTGTGACTTAGGCGATTCGAAACTGATGCGGACGCTGTCCATTCTTACGGTAAGGATGGACTGCGAAACTCGTGCCTCCGGTGGACATGATGGGTTCGCCAGCGTTGCGCTCCTGTTTCTTCAAGCTGGCCAGCTGGCGCCGGCGCACCAGGCGATCGTGAATCGTGGAAGCGGCCAGGTCCGCTGTGGCGATTACTCCGAGATCCGTCAGTCGCGATTTCCACACGCCAATGCCGGACGCGGTAGCGGCTTCGAACTTGCGGAGGCGATTCCGGGCCGCGACGGCGGCTACGCCGAGGCCAGCGAGTGCTGGCAGCGCCTCGGCTCTTCTGGCTCCGCGTGAACGTTCACCAAAGGCATCCCTGGTCGGCTCAGTTAGCTTGCGGAGAGCGACGACCGAACCACCGCCCGCGAGCGCGCCGATCGCCGCGCGATGCATCGGCGCGCCTTTCCCCCACATCAACGCGCCAGCCACCGCTCCCGTGGCGGCAGCGCGGATTGTATTCGCATCGCCGCGGTCCCGGTCGTTGTTGTCGATTTGCTTGCGGTAGCGGTCTTTGGAGACGGAGGTGGATTGATTTGGCAGCCGGAACATCTTCGCTCACCGGATGTCAACGTGTGACTTCGGTGGATTCAATGGCTGGCGTCGCTTCATGAAGCGTCTCTGGCCAGTTGCGGACCGGGCAAGATTTGAGTCTTCTGTTCCGCTACCCCTGCCGGGGTAGATTACGTGTGTGGGATGTTCCGGGGGCTTTCGCTACGCTCGGCCCCCGGCTACTTTCCGGCCAGCCCTCCGGGCTGTTTTCTTTTCCCGCGTAGCGCATAACACGGCGGCCACAAACTTACTCAAACCGCTGGAAGGGGCGACTCTCCATCGCGTCAGTGACTATCTCTGTTTGCGTAATTAGCGCTAAATCCTGGAACGCCCGGCGTCCGCCTGCGGCATTGTTCGGCGTGGATTTCATGGCATGAAAATATAACATATCACCCGCCGGCGTCTGATGTTTGTGATTCGGGCTTCGACTTCACCGGCTTCGCAATCGGCACAATTTCCTCCGCCTGATCATCTCCAAGCCCGTACACGGTCACCAGCGTCTGAACTGCCGCGGCGCGGTCCATCGCGCCTTGGGTCACTCTGCTGAGGATATCTACGATGTTCTTGGCCCCATGATCGCCGACGGCGGCTTGT
>FTBG01000094.1_pt1 | contig 11925 bp, 10 predicted proteins | sample 1639311 | NCBI WGS metagenome assembly FTBG01 (sample SAMEA3914864, study PRJEB12502) | metagenome | biome: forest; material: soil | place: USA | collected 2012-03-12 | depth 0.3 m | reverse complement strand
GGCCTTGGCATTCAGCACCTTGAAAAGAAACGGCGCGGGCGCGAGTGACCATCCGGCGGAGGCCAATAATTTCGGCAGCGGCTGCTCCACATTTCCCATTCCCAGGGCATAAAGTAACGGCTGCTCCTTCAGTGCCGCGCGCAGCATCTGCACTCCAGCCATCATATAGCGGCGATCCCAGATTCCTTCGGAAAGCGGTCCCTGATAGTTGGCCACGGGAACGCTCGCGCCCTTGATCCAAAACATCTGCCGCCGAAGGGTGAAGCCTCCGCGCACGGCATCCCCATCGAGCGCCAGAAAATATTCGCGAAACAAGGAACGCCCATCTCGTTTCGGAAGCCAATTTGCCAACGCCGTTTTACTCAGCTCAAAGGGGGCGTTATTCACACGCGCCCGTTCGTTGAATCCGGCAACGGCCGAAGAATATTCAGAAGTATAGGGAACGATCTTTAAAGGCACGGGAGGCGTTTCAATTCAGTTCAGACGTTCTCACGAAGATCCATACCGCAATTTGGTCAGCAACCATCGCCATTGCAGCTCATTTCGCTCCGGCGCGGTAATCTCACGCACTCCACCCATCCGCTCAGACAAGTAATCCAGCAAGGTGCTCACCGGCACGAACCATCCCCCCATCCCTGCGAGGCGCTTCATGAGCCGCTCAAAGCGCGCATCGAGCCGGCCATCCTTGAAAAAGCCCTTGGCGAAATGCGTGTACATGATGCACGCCCCGCCTTCGCTCGCGAGCTGGTCCTGATTCTTTTCCGCCAGCATATTGACAAAGCTATCCACATCGCCGCCTTCGCTCGAGGCATACCATGCACGCACATACGGAAAGGCTGAGTCGTGATACGGCATAATCGGGCAGGCCTTCAGGGTATTGATTTCGCGAAAAACAAAATTGCGAACATAACCAACCTGATCCCGGCACAGATCACCCCAAAAATAAGGGCTTGTTGCAATATGGCCTTCGCAACGCAATTTGCTGCGCACATTTGCTAACTGATAGATAACTCGCGCTAAACCGGTGAGCCGCGCGCTGCCCCAGTAAATGCTATCTACGTTTTGAAAGTGATTCGACATGCTGCGCGGGGAATGGCCGAACTGCTCGCGAAATTGCGCCAACCCGCGCACCGTCGCCTCGCGATTTGAAGAATGGCAGCGCGCACCGTGATATCCGATCTCGAAACCGGCCCGCTGCAAATCCAGCGTCCACGCCAGATATTCCGGATTTTCCGTGCTCAATCCACCCAATGGCGCGTCGCGCTCCGGTGCGAGCGGCCATATGGATTTCGTAGTGAAAATCCCCAGCTCCCGCAGGAAATCATAGACAGGCTTAACATTATGCAGCCGGTCATAATCCGCATCGTCGAATGCGGTAAACGCGAAGCGTTTTCCATCTGGCCAATTAATTTGCACCGGCGACAGCTCTGAAGTTGAGGGAATAGGACCGGCGCTGTAGCCCTGGTCTGTGACCCGGGTGGCGCGAGATGTCGATTGCACGCCAAGCGTTCCCCAAACCCAGCGAACCACCCGTTCCCCGCAGGTCACAGACCTGCGCTACAGCAACGCAGCGTGCACCCATTGCAAACGCGGCAAAAATGCTTGATCCCAATTGAGGTAGATATCTTGACTCCTGCCTTCGCGGATAACCCGGGTATTTTCTAAATGTGAGATGCCTTCTCACGCGGTCACTCCATGCCGCTTCAGCGCTTCGTCAATCGCACCCGCACTCACCAGTTCCACCACTTCATCATCGTCAAACTTGATCCCAAACTCCTTTTCCAACTCGAGCATGAGATTCATATGTCCCGCGGAATCCCATGCCGGAATATTGTGCGGGCCGCTATCGGCGTCGAGGCTCACCGCGGGCGTTTTGAAAATTCGGGAAAGGATTTGCAGCAGACGAGAATTCATGAAGGAGGGTGTATTCTTGGAAAATGAGACGCCACGGCAAGCGTTTACCAGGTTTCCGGTTCCGGTCTTTCCATTCGTGACTTGATCGCATTGAGAAACGCATTAGCGGCGAAACCGTTGATGGCCCGGTGATCGTACGCCAAGCCGAGTTGCAGATATTTGCGATTTACCGGCTTGCCGCCCTCCTCCAGTACCACCTCGCTCAGCACGGCGCTGACCGAAAGCATGCACGTCTGCGGCGGTAGGATCACCGGCATTACGCACAAGATATCCGCATCCATATTGAGCGAAATACTAACGTCGCCGCCGGCCAAATCTTCCGCCCGAAACTGATTGCGCGCCGCGCGCATGCGAAATTGCATCATTTGCTTGGCCACTTCCTTGAGCGACATCTTCGCCGTTTCACGAATCACCGGGATGAACAATCCGTGCCCGACATCAAAAGTAACGCCGATATTTCCCGCCGCGGAAGAGACGAATGTTAAATCATCGCGCAACGCTCCAAAGAAATATTTAAACTCCGCGGGCAAGCGCGACACGATCCACACCAGTAAATCCGGCAGTCCCGCGAGTGCCTTCTGTTCCCGGCTGAAATCCCCGAGCGCGATCAACGCCGCATCTACCCAAATCTTCTTCAGCAAAAACGAATCCGGAATCGTCGAGCGCGAACGGCTCACGACGCGCGCAATGCTTTGCTGTTGCGCGGGCAAGGGCTCGCCGCCGATCGAGCATTCGCCAGCCGACTCTGAAGATGCGGCGCCCACGAGTGCTTCGAGATCGGAAGCTTTGATCACCTTTTTTCCCAGAGCCCGAATCCGCTCCTCATCGATCCCGTGGCGCTTGGCAAATTCCTCCGCGGCACGCGTCATTACCAATCCCGTTCCCGCCGCACGGGATCGCTCCTCGGTGCGCGCGAGGAAGAATTGATCGCGCTCTGCCTGATCGGTAAAAATCCAGCCAAGCGTCGCGCCGTAGGCATAGCGGCCTCCGGCTTGCGCGGCGATATGCAGGAGCCCACCCGCGTCCGCATCGAGTTCAAAAGTGGCCTTCGTCGTCTCCAGCACTGCGAGCGTATCGCCCTGCTGCACTTCAGCGCCATCGGCCTTCAGCCACTCCTGGAGGAGCGCGTCGGAATCGTTGGAATTAATGGTCGGAACGATGAGTGCCAGCATGCGAAAAATCGCCCGAGATTTGTCTAATGATCTGCTCCGGTCCAACCAGAATTTCGCGCTCGAGGTGGCGCGCCGAGGGAATAATGGAATCCGCCGAATGAATGAGCCGCACCGGCGCGCGCATCTGCGGCAAATCTCGCGCCAGCACCGCGGCGACTTCCGCCCCCCACGCGCCGCCCGCGCTGCTTTCCTCCACAACATAAACCGCACGGCCGCCCGTAAGCGCCCGCGTGAGCGGCCCAGCCTGAAACGGATATAGTTGAAATGGTACGATGATCTGCACCTCGATCTCGTGCTCGAAAAAAAGCTGCTTGGCTGCTTGCAGGCACGGCAGAAACATTCCGCCCGTAGTGATGATCGTCGCCTGCGCGCCTTCATCGATGCAAACCTGCGCGGTCATCGCGTCCGCATCCAAAAAATCGCAGCTAAAGAGCTCATCGATTTCGCCCGCGCCGATCTGGGACTGCGCGTAAAGGATTTTGTTTTCGAAAAGGATCGCCGGATTTCCGCGATTCATCACCGTGGGCAACAAGCTGCGATTATCGTGCAGCGGTGATATTTCAAAAAGGTCCAGATTCGGCACGCCGATGAAATGCTTCTGCACGCTCTGGCTATGCGTCGCGCCATAGCCGCGCTGCCCACCCACCGGACACCGCACCAGCAAATGAAACGGCATCCGCTTGCCGTACATCGTCACCGATTTCGCCGCGAAATTCACGATCTGGTCGAAAGCCAGAAAGATGAAATCGCCAAACATGAACTCAAGAATGGGCCGCTGACCGGCCAGCGCGAGGCCATTGGCCACACCAGCGATGCCTAGTTCACTGATCGGCGTGCTGATCACGCGCTCCGGAAAATTCGTGGACAAACCACGCGCCACTTTGAAAGCGCCTCCGTAGGGATCGAGCACGTCTTCTCCGAGGAAAAAGACGCGTTGATCGGCCGACATCAAGTCATGCAGCGCCCGATTCAGATTTTCGACAACGCGCTCGCTCACGATGTGCTCCAGCGCGACGGCGCCGCGGTCTCCAGTTTTTCGGCGACTGCCGCCAGGCGCTCGCGAACCGCATGCTCCGCGGCGGCGAAACGCTCCGGAAACGCCGCCTGATAGTGCGCGTACCAGCTCCGCGCGCGCAAGTCGCTCACATGTGCGGCGTCACGCGTGTCGTCGCCTTTAGAATGCGAGCCCAGCCGCTCCGTTTCAAATTCAATGACGAGCGGCGTGTGCGCCTCCCGCACTTTGTCCAGCGCCGACGCAACACGTGCCCGCAGCGCCTCCACGTCGTGCCCGGTGCAACGCAAGTAATCCACGCCAAACGCGCGCACCCGCGCCTCGATGGTCCCCGCCATGTTATGCGTGCGCGGCGTGGTCTGCGCGATGTGATTGTTCTCCACCACTACCGCCAGCGGTGCGCGCCAGAGCGAAGCCATATTCAGCGCTTCGTACACTGCGCCCTGTCCCCATGTGCCATCGCCGATGAATGGCATGGCCAGCGCGCCGGCTCCCTCGCGCTTGAGCTGCAAAGCCGCCCCGACCGCCACGGGTAAACTTTCCCCTTGCACTCCCGTCGAAAAATAGCGGTCGCGCCAGATGTGCTGGCTCCCGCCGACGCCATGACAAACCGCGCCTTCGCGGCCCATGATCTCGGCGAGCAGTCCTTCAGGATCATCAAAACGCGCGAGGTAATGGCCATGCCCGCGGTGATTCGAAAATACGAAATCTGCCTCGCGCAAGTGCGGCATGACGGTGACGGGGATGTATTCCTGACCCAAACAGGTGTGGGTCGTTCCGTTGAGTTTTCCGGCCTGAAAATACGAGAGCAGGAGGTCCTCGAAATGCCGAATGAGCAAAAGCCGCTCCAGCGTGCCCGGAGAAGGCTCGGCGAGCACGGGAAGCACGGGATGGGTGGTAGGCGCGTAAGTTGACACCGGGGACGGCAGCGTATTGCGCCGCGGGGGGATGTCAAATAGGAGGTGCGGAACCCAGAATGGCGACCGTTTTGTAACCCGGGAACGCCAATCTCCAGATTGGCGAGTTGGTCAGCGGCTGGATTGATTTCGTTGCAGCACACCAGCGTGATGTACCCAGAAACGCCCGGCACGAATTCGCGTTTTGCAGAAACTCGCCAATCTGGGGATTGGCGTTCCCAGGGTCACCCCGGCCCCAAAAAACAGCGCCAACGGCGAACCGTTGGCGCTGCCCAACCGCTTTGCCCGCCCCATCGCCTTACTGCGGGATCAGCCGAATGAAATCGATCACTTCGTTATACCCGGCGCTGCTGGCATTTTTACCGGTGATCGTAAACTTGAACCATTTGCTGCTCGTCGTTCCCGGCGTCCAGTTTCCGAGATCAATCGTGGTGAACGTCGCCGTCGAGGCATAGTTATCCTGCGCCGCGCCGAAATTTGTGAAGCTGCCGCCCGCCGGGCCAATGGCCAATTGCCAGATCCCCCGGTTGGTATATTTCTTCACCCCGATCTGCACATCATAGGTTCCAGCCTCGACATTGGGGACGACGAAGGTGATCTGATCCCCCACCGCATTGGAAAAGAACTGCACGCCAGCGCCGGCGCTAAAGTTCGTGTCAGTGATGATCTGCGCCGTGTCGCCCGAAGTAAACGATTGCACGGTCAGACCTTCCACTTCGACGGTGTTACTTGACCAGAGCTTCAGCGTGTAAAGCTCCCAGCTTCGCGGGGTCGGCGCGCTGGCCACGAGCGACGAAGCGCCGGCGTTCGTCGCCGAAACCCAGAGCCCGTTGGCTGCCGACTGCAAATTCACCGTGCCGTTGCCATTGGGCTGCCAGAAGAAAGCTTCGGTATTCGAGACTGTCGAACTATTCGCCGTCAAAGCGGAGTTGCCCCCGGGTCCTGCCGAGACATAGAGCCCATTAGTCATCGAACGCAAAGCCACATAGCCCGTTCCCCACCCCGCGCTTTCATCCACAACGACGAACTCTTCCCAAAGCTGCGGGGTCGAAGCGCTGGCTACCAGCGGCGAGGCTCCGTCATTCGTCGCACTCACCCACAGGCTGTTAATATTCGCCTGCAGGCTGATCATTTTGCCAATCGGAACGGCATTCGCTTGCACGACCTGATCGATGGCTGAGAGCAGTGAGTTCGCTCCGCTCGCATCGTAACTCACGGTCCAGATCATGATTCCGCCGCATCTTTCCTGAAAGCAAAGATTCGTTTTCGCCTGGATCGTGGGAATTCCGTTATATCCTTCGCTGCCGAAGGAATCGGAATTCGGGCTCGCGCCTTCGGATAGCAATTGGGAGAAGGTTGTCCCCGAAGGATCGCTATAAAAAGGCACACCCAGCACCGTTTTTCCCACCGGGCAACCCCGCGTATTCACCCAATAATTAAAGGAATCAATCGCCGATTGATAAGTCGATTGCCCCACCCCGTTCGTATTGTCATAATCCATGAGGTTGATCCAATCGACCGAATTGAAAACGCCGCTCAGGATGGAATCACCACCCCAGGCGATCACCGCCGCGGTAAGGAGCTTTCCGCGACTATGCATGGCGCTGCTCAACTGTGACATCATCGACGCATAGTTGGTCGCTTGCGAACCGGTGGATGGGAATTCCCAATCGATGTCGATGCCATCCAGGTTATACTGGTTAACGAAACTGACGACATTGTTCACAAAAGTCGTCGTCGTGCCGGAATTCGCGGATAAACTGGCAAAGGCGCTGGCTCCGGCGATGGAGATCGACACGCTTACCTTGGCTCCGTGCGCCGAGGATACCAGGTTTTGCAGCAAGGTCGGATTATCGATGGCTTGCAGGCTGCCGTTCGAATTTGGCGAGAGAAACGCGTAGTTCAGATGCGTTACTTTGCCAAATTGCACACCATTCAAATTGCCGGCCCAGGAAGGCACGTATCCGATGACTTTGAAAGGCGGCGCCGCGGAAGCGCGCGGCTGACTGGCGGCCAAAATGAGGCCGAGAATGGCACACGTCGGGAGAGACAGAAGTTTCATGGAGGGGGTTCTGGTTTTGGGGGAATGCCCGGCGGGGCGGAAACCGGAAATCAACAATTTACGCTATTTCGCGCGCGGCTGTCATTTGGCCAAACGGCTAAATCCGCCGCGAAAACGACCATGATCTGCCGGTCACTTCATCCGCAAATCCTGGCAGCCTCTCTTTCGAGTAGGTGGCCTGCTCAGATCCCGGCTAGAAATTTCTTTGCCTGCCTGGAAGCCCGCTTTTTCACGAGTTTTATCATCCTCTTCCACTCTTCTGCCAGAAAGCGTGGATGCTCCATGCTTTCACGCGCGTACCTTCGCGTCGCTAGCGATAAATCCAGATCGGCAACCACCACCGTCTCTTTGTCATGCTTCGCAAGATTCAGAAATTCGCCATTGGCGGAAACAATCTTGGAATCTCCCGCTGACCAAAGTCCACCGCCCTGCGGCCCAAAGGAATTTGCGAATACATAGTGAATCGCGTTTTCAAAAGCACGCACCGGGATGCCATCGTGGCCATTCCGTTTTTTGCGGGAGACAGCCAGCGAATCCAGTCCGGCATTCGGATGAAAAAGAATCTGCGCACCCGCCATCGCCGCGAGCCGGACCAATTCCGGATAACGCCTTTCATGGCAAATAATTGCCGTCGCCCAGATCCCATCGATCTGGAAGAGAGCGACCGCATTTCCCCGCGTGAAATGCCTGCGGTCCAAATCCGTGAGCTGACACTTCGCATAGCAATGAACCAGCTCGCCTCGCCGATTGAATACGACCAGCGTGTTATATAACTTTTTCCGCCGGAAAAGCGGCGCACCCGCCAGAACGTTGATCTTATATCTCGCCGCCATCCCTCCCAGTTCTTCCACCGCTGCCCGCGCATCCTTTGGCGAGAGGCGCGCAAAATTGTATCGGTAACCGGTGGTTGCACATTCCGGAAAAAGCACGGCATCCACCCGCTTGCGCCGCGCCTCGGCCAGCAAACGATCCATTGTTTCAAGATTGGTCGCGATTTCTGGCGCAAATCTCATCTGCACCGCCGCCACGCGAAGCCGTTTCGCCTTCATTTCTCAACGTGAAAGCCGGCAAAAGTAATACCGTGGGCATTTTCCACATGGTAGAAAGCGGCCCTATAATATACGCCGCAATCGCCCGACTTCAAAGCGGCGAAGCGCGCCTGATGAAATGGCTGTCCGTCGAGCTCGTACGTTACATCGTCACCCGAGCAGCGAATGGCAAACTTATGCCATCCACTTTCCGTGAGTCGATAGGGTTTGTCCCGAAAATCTTCGGCGCCACCCTTGAGGATATTGGCGGCGCGGATATAACCATCGTCGCTATCATAGGTCATCGCCAGACACGCCCCCACCTCCACTGGCCCAATGGTATCGCCGGCATGCTCGCCATTATCGCGAATGAAGATCCCCGCACGGTTCCAGCCATCCGGTTTATCCTCCGGGTGGAGATCGCAATAGATCCACGACTCGACACGGTAATCGCGCCACGCTCCATCTCCCACCCAGGCGCTGTCGAACGGCTTTCCCGCGGAAAAAAGATGCAGTGCTGGAGCGCCATCCGGCGCGGCAGCCTGTGGGTCGGAGCCCGGAGCATCCGGAGCGCGAGCAGAGTCACCGGCCTTTGTTAACTCACCAAACTTCACCTGCCACGGAAGCGAAGCTTTCCCGTCGGCAGCCGTTTCAGCGAGCGGCAATTGCCACGGAAGGCGCGGGTCAACCGAAATGAGATTGCAGATTTGCCGATTATTCGGTCCGGCGAGCCAGGAATCCGAGAACCAGTGGCCGCTTCCATCCACGAGATTCCAGTTTTCCTCAAATGTCGTCGTCTTCGCGACATCCGGCGCATGAATCTTGAAGATAAATTGCGCGATTTCTCCCGGGGCAATTTCCGCGCGATCCGGCGCGACGATTCTGTTACTTGAAACCCAATCTACACCGGCGCTAAAGGCGCTTTCCCGCCCTTTCACGGGGGTGGCATCCGCATCGACTGGCGCGAGATACACTTCCTTTGGCCAAGTCGCCGAGCCGTTGTTTTTCACGCGCACGACGACTTCCGCGGTGTCACCAGATACCATGCGTCGCGGTGACAGAAGATAATCTTCGACCGTGTGGCCGGAGGCATCCACGAGTGTCCCGGAAATGGCGGCACGCTCGGGAAAGGGCTCGGGATGCACCATGATTCCACCCCGCCATTGCAGTCGGTCCCAATCGGTCGTGACATTCGGGCCGCCCAGCGGCCAGCCGGGATCTTTGTGCCACGGATCATGAAGGATCACGCGGTGGTCATCCGTATAGCCAATCGCCAGCACGAAATGCCCTGGCCGGCTGCAACCCAAGCCGAGCACCACAGGATGGCCGAGATCCAGTTCGTGCTCCACGGTCTCGCGAGTCCACGCCATGCCGCGCCACGTCGCCAGACCGTACAGCCCATAATCGCGTAACAGCGCCGGGGTATTGAAGCGGTCGTAGTGACAGCGCGGCTGCAATGATTGCACCACCGATCCGCCCAAGTCGATGCGCCCCAGAAAATGCATGGCCATGAGCAAGCTGGTGGGAAGGCAAGTCTGGTCGTCCGGTTGGGCGAGATAGGGCACCGGAAGGTGGACGACTTCGCGCGCGAGAGACGACACGCTCAGCAAGGATAAAATTCCCAGGGAAAGAAGGCGCAGGCGGCACATGGACTGGAGGAATGGCTTTGCCAACGATGCATCAACCCGCGAGGAGATTGAAAGCTTGATCGAAAAGCGCATAGATGGAGCGCGCCCCCGGGAACGCCAATCTCCCGATTGGCGAGTTGGGCGAGACGATCGGTGGCGCGGCGGTTCGCCTTTAATCTCACGCATTCACCTACATCTGCTCTCGCACGGAGCACGAAATGGCCCGCGGCAGGTTTCTTTAAACTTAATCATTATCTTTAACTTAATCTTCGGCTGGAAGCCGAAATGGCAAAGCGGCGGTCATCGTTCCTCGGGCACCCGCCACCTCACGGTTCGCGCTCCGCGCGAAGATCAAGTTAAAGATAAAGATTAAGTTCAAAGAGGCCAGCCGCGTCACCGCTTATACCGCTGCAGCAATTTGAAAAACCGGATCGTATCCCGCACCGGATGAATTTTGCTCTTCTCCTCGCCGTACACCGTGCTCACCGGCACCGACGTAATCCGGCAACCGCGCCTCGACGCGATGATGAGCATCTCCGTCTCGTAATCATAGTTATTCGCCTCGGTAAAAAGCGCTGGAGCGAGATCCACACTAATCATGCGGAAACCGCACTGCGTGTCGGGCATCGACTGGCCGCACACCCGGCTGATCTGCCACGACATGAAGTTATTCGTGAGCTTCCGCACCAGCGGCATCGTGCGCGTATCGCTCATGCGATTTCCTAAAATCAAAGGTGAACCCGAGCGATTGCCTTCCTCGATAAAATGCGGGATTTCTTCCGGCAAATGCTGTCCATCACCATCGAGGATGAGGATATAACGAACTCCCTCACGAGCCGTAAGATCGCGCAACCCAGTCTTAATCGCCGCACCTTTCCCCTGATTCACCGGATGCCGGATCACACGCACGCCGGCGCGCTGCGCTTCCGACTCTGTCTTGTCCGTCGAGCCATCGTCAATGACAAGCACATCATCGAGTTGCGCCTTCACGCGCGTCGCCACTTCAAAAATCTGCCGTTCTTCAAAATAGGAAGGAATCAACGCGGAAACATTCCCGCGATGGATCGCTAACTTTTCTCCTTTGCCAGTTTCGCCGGCCTTCGCCGCAACATCTCCCACGCTCACGCTTCTGCGCTCCCTTGGATGTTGAGAGTTGCCGCCTCCTTTTGAGTTTCCCCGCCTCTAGCCTGCAGCGCCCTCGGATTATAATCCGCCGCATGATACGAGCTCCGCACCAGCGGCCCGGATGCCACGTACTCAAACCCTTTGCGATACGCGATCTCGCCGTAAAGCTTGAACGTATCCGGATGAATGAACGCCACCACTGGCAAATGCTGCGGACTGGGCCGCAAATATTGCCCGAGCGTTAAAATCCGCACCCCGGCTTCGCGTAAATCATCCATGGCTTGAAAAATCTCGGTCTCCTCTTCGCCGAGACCGAGCATCAGCCCGCTTTTCGTCACGCTCTGTGGCGCGAGTTCTTCCATTCGCTTCAGCACCTGGAGCGAAACGCGATACTTGGCCCGAGACCGCACCAGCGGGGTGAGCCGCTCGACCGTCTCGAGGTTGTGATTGAAAACATCGGGCGCCGCCGCTGCGACCATCTGCAGGCATTCCTCCTTCGCGTGAAAATCGGGAGTAAGCACTTCGATCACCACCTCCGGATCGACCGCGCGGATCGCCTCAATCGTCTCCACAAAATGCCGCGCGCCACCGTCCTTCAAATCGTCCCGCGCCACGGCCGTGATCACCACGTGCTTCAGCTTCATCCGTTGCACCGCCTCGGCCACGCGCTGCGGCTCATCCGCCTCCAGCGCGAAGGGTTTGGCCGTCGTCACCGCGCAAAAACCACAGGCCCGCGTGCAGCGATCCCCGGCGATCATGAAAGTGGCCGTGCCCTGGCTCCAGCATTCCCAGCGATTCGGGCACTGGGCGGATTCGCACACCGTGTGCAGCCGCAGATCCGAGATCAGCGCCTTGGTAGAAAAGAAAACCGGATTCGAAGGCAGGCGCACTTTGATCCACTCAGGCTTGCGGGCCTGATGGAGTGCGGGGTCAATCTTGCAACTGGACATGGAATAGGCAGCGTACCCGCCCGGGCGGGGAAATCAATCAGCGGGTTTTGCGCAGAGTACTTCTGCCGGAGGGTGAAAGACTCGAGGATTTTGAGATTACTTTCTCGTCATGGAGTG
>FTBG01000497.1_pt1 | contig 11987 bp, 9 predicted proteins | sample 1639311 | NCBI WGS metagenome assembly FTBG01 (sample SAMEA3914864, study PRJEB12502) | metagenome | biome: forest; material: soil | place: USA | collected 2012-03-12 | depth 0.3 m | reverse complement strand
GTATATCAGTTCAGCGAGATTCCGGCGGAGATCGTGCCGCGTGATATCACCATCATCTGCATCAGTTCCTTCCTCATCTGCCTGTTGGCCGGGGTCATTCCAGCGTGGTTTGCGGCGCGGCTCGATCCGGTGAAAGCTTTGCGATACGAGTAGGCAGAAATTCTTTTTAAAACCTGTTTGACGTTTTCCTCGTTTACGAGTCTATTGGACAACTCTTAAGCAGCCGTAGCTCAATTGGATAGAGCATCTGACTACGGATCAGAAGGTTAGGGGTTCGACTCCCTTCGGCTGCACCACTCTCGGCTCGCAAGAATACAGGTTCTGCGGGCTTTTTTCCTTCTGCGATCGCGGTGGTTTCGGAGGGGTGAAAATATCAAGAATAGGGGCGGCGCGACTATAGCTGAAAAGTCCGACGGTTCTTATTATTCTGCGACAATGATGACCCCCTGTTTTCGCTGGAGTTCGCTGAGTGTGGCGCGAGTTCACTTTTTTCCTATCGTTCTCCTGATGGCCCTTTTGGGGATCACGCCAGCCGGAGCGTTGGTGAAGTTGCCTTCGATTTTTGCCGACCACATGGTGTTGCAAACGGGCAAGCCGGTTCCGATCTGGGGTATGGCTGATCCCTGGGAGAAAGTTACGGTCACCTTTGGCGGTCAGACGAAATCAGCAGAGGCGGACAAGGACGGCAATTGGACGATGAAGCTGGATGCGATGCCGCCGAATGGGGAGCCGCAGGACCTGACGGTGCAGGGCAACAAGAACAGTCGCGCCATAAAAGACGTGCTGATCGGCGAGGTTTGGCTGTGTTCGGGCCAGTCAAACATGGCGCTCCCCGTGTCGAAGGCGTTGAACTTCGAGACCGAGAAAGCGGCCGCCACCTGGCCAAAGATTCGCATGGGTCTTCCGACCGGCAGCAAGTGGGTGGTGTGCAGCCCGGAGACGGTCGGCGCCTTCTCGGCCGCGGCCTATTTCTTCGGGCGCGAACTTCACCAAAAGATGGGTGTCCCGATTGGCCTCGTGCATCTCTCGGCCGGCGGTACGCCGATCGAATTTTGGACCAGCCAGGAAGCGCAGCAAGCGGTGCCGGAATTGAAGCCGCTCTTTGATACCGCCGCCGTGGCCGCGCCCGCCGGGCCGGACAGCGCCCAGGCGCAATCCGACGCCCAGCAAGCGGTGGAGGTCGAGGGCAAGCAAGCCGTCACCGGCCAGAAAGTTGGTCCCGGCGGGCTCTTTACCTCGCGGATTCTGCCCGTGGTTCCCTTCGCGATTCGCGGCGTCATCTGGTATCAGGGCGAGGCCAATTCCTACACCGTGCACGCAAATCTGTATGGCGTCCAACTCGCAACCATGATCAAGGATTGGCGCGCTCGCTGGGGCTATGATTTTCCTTTCATCACGGTGCAACTGCCCAATATCGGCGGGCCTCAGAGCGAGCCCGTGCAGACCTGTGGCCGGGTGCTGGTGCGCGAGGGTGAGTTGAAATCCCTAAGCCTGCCCAACACCGGCCTGGCCGTCACTATTGGGACTGGTGAGGAGAAAAGCAATCACCCCCAAAACAAGCAGGAAGCCGGGCGGCGGCTGGCTCAATGGACCCTCGCGAAGGTTTACGAAAAAAAGGATGTGGTGGCTTCCGGTCCGTTGCTGGAAAGCAGCAAGATTGCCGATGGCAAAGTTATCGTCACTTTTTCCCAAGCTGACGGCGGCCTCAAAGCACAGGATGGCGGTGAGTTGAAAGGCTTTGCCATTGCCGGCGCAGACCTGAAATGGGTCTGGGCAAAGGCTACGATTTCCGGAAATACGGTGATCGTCTCTAGTCCGGAAGTTAAGGAACCCATCGGGGTGCGTTACGCCTGGGCGACCAATCCGGCGACCAGCAATTTGTCCAACGCATCCGGCCTGCCAGCGTCGCCTTTCCGGACTGACAACGAGCCGCTCACGAATAGCTACATGCACTAGGGAGGGGATGAATTCTCAGGCTGGGTCCTAAGTGGATGTTCGCTGAGATCCGCATTAGCAGAGGTGCGGCACCCGACTTTTATGCGTCGATTTGAGCAACTGGTATTCTGTTTTATGTATTTCATTGACATGTCAGTGCGATAGCGTTAGGCATCAAAGGAAATCGGACCCATCAAAACCATGAAAAAATTCCTGTTCCTCGTTGCCGCCTCAGTTGCTGGCGGTTTCACCGAAATGCACGCTGCCGATCAGTTTTTCTCGGGAAGCGGGACCGCGCTGGATAGTGCATCGTATGGCACAAGCGCGGCAGGGCCTTTCACCTCGACGTTCACGAATGGCAATACGCTGAATTTTTCGGCGACGAATGGTACGGGAACGGGAGGAACAATTTCTGCGGTGGGAGCGAATGCCACGGAGAATTTCACGGTGACGGCTCCCTCTGGTACGCTGACGCTCTCGGGCACGGTGAGCGTCAGCGCCGGTAAGACGCTTGATTTCGGGACGGAAGTGATTACTGGCACCGCCGTGACGACGGCTGCGCCGGGCACGGCCATCACCAAGACGGGCGCGGGGACACTCATTTTGTCGGCGACCAATACATTCGTTGGCTCTGGAACCGGGGTGTTGACTACCCTGGGGCTGAATGCAGGAACGGTGCGGCTCACCAATGCCCGAGCGCTCGGTCTCAATCCAAATATCTCCTTTACCGGTACAACAGCGATTCTTGAGTTGGCCAATAATACCGCGATGGTCATCGGCGGTACCCTGACGGTGCCTGCTACCGGGACGAATGTGATCGTCTCGGATCGCACCACCGCCGGTGCGGGGGTGACCCACTCGCTAGCCTCGCGGGTGAACCTGGGCGTCTCGACGCTGGCCATCCGGGCGGGCAGCAACGTGACTTCGGGTACGGCGGGGGTTTCCCTCGGTGGTGTGGTGCTCTCCGGTGCGAACGGAGGCACTCTGACGGCGGAAGCTGGCACATTGCTGACGGTAGCCTCAGTTTCGACGGGTAATACGGGCGTGGCAGGGCGCAATATCGCCTTTGACGGGGCAGGGGATATCGTGGTGACGGGCAACGTCCTCACCGCTGGCACAGGCGGTGGAAACCTCTCCAAGTCGGGCTTCGGGAAGCTGACTTTGACCGGCACGGCCACGTATACTGGTACGACGACAATCAGCGCAGGAACGCTGCGGGCCTTGAATAATGTGAATGCGATCGGTTCCGGCACAGCGGTACTGATGCTGACCGGCGGCAATCTGGAATTGGCCAACGATACGGGCCTGAATTACGCCCGGAATACTTCGATGACGGCGAATGCCACGATCACCTCGGATCGCATCACGGCCGGCGTGGGCGTGACGCAATCGCTGGGCACTCTTTCGATCGGGTCGCGCACGCTGACGATCGCGGCTGGCTCCAACGTGACTTCCGGCACTGCGGCGGTGAGCTTTGGAGCTGTGACCCTGGTGGGAACCAATCCCATCTTTGCGCCCCAAGTCGGCACATTGCTGACTCTGGCGTCGGTTACCGGGCCGCGGGACTTCACGGTTAACGGAGCGGGTGACGCGGTGATCACTGGCGTGATTAGTACGGGATCCAACGGCATCACCAAGTCGGGTTCCGGTCAGCTCACGCTCTCGGGCAGCAACACTTACTCAGGCGTTACGACGCTGAACGCGGGCACGCTGCTTTTGAGTGGCAGCTCGAGCGCCGGTACGGGTGGGGTGACTCTTAACGGTGGCACGCTGAAAGTGAACGTCAACAGCGGCGCTGGCGCGGTAAGCAATGCGGTGACCTTCAGTGGCACGGCGGCGAGCTACACTCTGCAGCGCTCGGCTGGGACCAATTTCTCGGACTATGCTTCGGGCAGCCAGATTGCCGGCGGCATCAACACGAATGTGGCCTTCCTCGCGGGCACGGTCTCCACGGCCGAGACCATGGCGACGAGCTTTACCACTCTCTCGGCGGCGACTAATGACGCGGACCGACTGAGCGATGTTTTCAATCTCAATGGAACCCTTACGGATAAATTTGTGATGCAACTTACTGTTTCCGGTTTGAGCGGCTCGGCGATCGTGGCCTGGCTGAATGGCGGATCGTGGGTCAATGCGGTGGCGGGCAATGATGCATCCGGCATCTATGCGGGCTTCTACAATACCTCATTCAGCGTCTTTCTGGCGGGCCATGGCGGGACCTTTGATGGCACCACCATGCTGGGCGCCTATGGCAACGACGGGGCGGGCAACGCCTGGGCGGTACTCGACCACAACAGTGACTTTGCCGTCATCCCCGAACCTCAGACCTGGGCGCTGCTGGGGGCGGGCTTCCTTCTTCTGACCTGGCGCGCTCGCCGCCGGACCCTTCAGGCTTAGAAAGCAAAAGGGGCGCGGTGTCGATACCGCGCCCCCAAAGGTTGATTGCCCGGAGGCGTAAGATCAGGGTTCCAGTTCGACGGGGTTGGTCAGGCGGCCAATCCCGTCGATTTCTATGCTGACGACGTCGCCGGGTTTGAGCCACCGGGGAGGCTTGGCGGCCATGCCGACACCATGGGGTGTGCCGGTGAGGATGACCGTGCCAGGGAGCAGGGTGGTGCTGCCGCTAAGGAACTCAATGATGGCGGGTACGTCGAAGATCATGTCGTTCGTGTTCCAATCCTGCAGGGTCTCGCCATTGATGATGGTGCGGATGCCCAGATCGTTGGGATTGGTGATCTCGTCGGTCGTGACGAGGCAGGGCCCAAGTGGGGCGAAGGTATCGAAGAATTTGCCGCGGCACCATTGCCCGCCGCCCTTCTTGATTTGCCAATCGCGCGCGCTCACATCATTGGCGCAGGTGTAGCCAAGTACGTACTCGAGGGCGTTTTCCCGTTTCACGTTCTTGCAGGGCTTTCCGATGACCACGGCCAACTCGCATTCATAGTCCACCTCGTCGCTGGGCAGGGCGGTGGGAATCTGGATGGGGTCCTCGGGATTTTGCAGGGTGTTATTGCCCTTCACAAAGAGCACGGGAATCTCGGGGGCCTTTGCGCCCGCCTCGGCGGCGTGGTGCCTATAGTTAAGGCCGATACAAAGGATGGCATTGGGCACCAGAGGGGCGAGGAGCTTGGCCACGTCGGCCTTCTGCCCGGTGGGCTTGAGGCCGCCGTAGAGGTCGCCCGTGAGGAGTTCGGCACTGCCGTCGGAGTTCAGCTGCCCGAATTGGGTTTGTTTTTGGGAGTCGAGGAAACGGATGATTTTCATGGAGAGTTGGGTTGAGGATTACTTGCCTGCGGTCCAGCCGCAGTCGATGAGGAAGGTGGTACCAGTGATCATGTGAGACTCATCAGCAGCGAGGTAGAGGGCGGATGAGGCGATTTCCTCAGGCTTGATCATGCGGCCAAAGAGTTGGGTGGAACTCATCTCCCGGTAGGCTTTCTCGGGGTCGGGATACTCCAGCAGGCGGGATTTGACGAAAGGGGTCTCCACCCGGCCCGGGCAGATGCAATTAACGCGGATATTGTCGGAAGCGTGATCGAGCGCCATCGCTTTAGTGAGGCCGACCACCGCGAACTTACTCGTACAGTAGGCTAGGCGATCGCGGATGCCGACCACGCCGCCGATCGAAGCCATGTTGATAATGTTGCCTTTTTTGGCCTCAAGCATGGCCGGAAGAAAAGCCCGGGTGACATTGTAGACTCCGCGAACATTCACCGCATAGAGACGGTCCATATCCTCGCCGGACGATTGCATGATGGTGCCAACCGCGCCGATGCCGGCATTGTTGACGAGGATGTCAAGCGGGCCGGTCTTCCCTTGGACTGCCTCGGCCGCCTGGGTGCAGGCCAGTTCCGAGGTTACGTCGAGCGAGAGAGCCTCCGCTTTGCCGCCCTGCTGGTTGATGGTGGCGGCCTGGGCCTCGGCACCGGTCGTGTCGCGATCGGCTACGTAAACAGTCGCGCCAGATTTGGCGAAAATTTCGGCGATGGCTGCTCCGATGCCCGAGGCGGCGCCGGTAATGAGGGCGGACTTTCCATTCAATGAGAACATAGTGATGAGAGGTAGGGTTAGGATTGGGATACTTTGGCCAGGATGTAGCCTGACCGGCGGACATGCTGCGCCAGGAGGAGAAGGGCCTTTTTCTGTTGGCGAGTCTCAATCGCTTGAAGGATTTCCTTATGCTGCTCGAAGGATTCCTCCACGAAATGCGCACGGTTGGCCATGACGCTCATGAGGTTGGGCCGGTAGATAAAGACTCGCTCAAGAGTGCCGGCCAGCCACGGATTGTCGACCGGAGCGCTCCACAGCCCATGAAGCAGGGTGTCCAGCGCAAATTGAGCCTGGAGACGGGCGGGCTTGGTTTTGGACGCGTCCACCCGGGCGACTGCCTGGTGGAGAACTGCGAGATCGGTCGCCGGCAAGGAATTCCATACTTTTTTCAGGGCGAGGCATTCCAAGGTCTCGCGGATTTCGTAGATTTGTCGGATGTCTTCGGCATCGATCTTGCGGACGGTGGGTGCGTGGTTGGGCTTGAGCACGACGTAGCCCATGGCGGCCATGCGCCGGACGGCTTCACGAAGCGGAGTAATGCCGATGTCCCAATCCGCAGCCAGGCGCGACTCCCGGACCCGGTCTCCCTCGGCCAGCTCGCCGGTGAGGATGGCCTGCTGCAGACGGCGAAAGGCAACCTCCGCCAGGTCGGCGGTGCGCTTGGGAATTTGTTCCCCCTTTGAGGTGGAAGGTTTGGGCACGGTTGGGTTTGGGCTTGGACGAGTAAAAGCAGATAGTTTTGAAAAAGTATATAGACTTTTTATGGGCCGATATTGGGCGGGGGGATTTCTTGGATCCAAGATCGACAATCGGAGGAATTAGCTGAGAGGTTAGCGGAGTGAGGAATTGTATTGCAGTCCCGCATGCTTAGTGTATAAATAACACCATGGAAACTCCCTTTAGAAAGTACTCGGTTTTGCTGACCGATCTTTATCAGCTGACCATGGCGTATGGGTATTGGAAGAACCAGACGCATGAACGCGAAGGGGTCTTTCATCTCTTTTTTCGCAAGAATCCGTTTCAAAGCGGATTCAGTGTGGCTTGCGGGCTGGCCGATGCGATCGATTACCTGCGGGATTTTCGCTTTGATGAAAATGAACTGGCCTATTTGCAGACCCTGAGCGGCAACGACGGGCAGCCGTTATTTGAGGACGGATTTATCGAGTATCTGCGAACGCTGAAGTTTACGTGTGATATTGACGCGATACCAGAAGGCACGCTGGTTTTTCCTCACGAGCCGCTGGTGCGAGTGCGTGGACCAATTCTGCAGGGCCAGTTACTGGAGAGTACGCTGCTGAATATCCTGAATTTTCAGACGCTGATCGCGACAAAGGCGGCACGCGTGTGCCATGCGGCGGGGGATGATCCGGTGTTGGAATTTGGGTTGCGGCGTGCGCAGGGGATCGATGGGGCGCTGGCGGCGAGCCGCGCGGCGCATATTGGGGGATGCACCGCCACCTCGAATGTGCTGGCGGGAATGCGCTATGGCATCCCGGTGCGAGGGACGCACGCGCATAGCTGGGTGATGTCGTTTGACACGGAAGAGGAAGCCTTTGAGGCCTATGCGATGGCCATGCCCAACAACTGTGTCTTCCTGGTCGATACGTACGACACGCTGGAGGGGGTGAGGACGGCTGTGCGGGTAGGGCTGAAGCTGCGGCAGGAAGGGCATGAATTGGCCGGCATCCGGTTGGACTCGGGTGATTTGGCCTACCTGAGCATTGAGGCTCGAAAGATCCTCGACGAGGGCGGGTTTCCCAAGGCCTTCATCGTGGCCAGTAATGATCTGGATGAGAATATTATTACCAGCCTCAAGCAGCAGGGGGCCTGTGTTGGCATCTGGGGCGTGGGGACGAAATTAGTGACGGCTTATGATCAGCCGGCCATGGGCGGGGTGTACAAGCTCGGAGCGATCCGGCGGCCGGATGAAAAGTGGCATTATAGCCTGAAATTGTCGGAACAGGTGATCAAGATATCGAATCCTGGTATCCAGCAGGTGCGGCGGTTCCAGGCGGGCGGAGAATACCTGGGAGATATGATTTACAACGAGGGGGAGGCGATGAAAGAGGAACGGGTGATCATCGATCCGAACAATGGGACCAGGAGCAAGAAGGTACCGGCGGAGGCCGTGACCGAGGACTTGCTGGTGCCGATTTTCCGGCAGGGCGAGCTGGTTTATGATCTGCCCGAGATCGGGGAGATTCGCACAAAGGCCAAGGAGCAACTCAGCCGGTTCCACGTGGGGGTGAAGCGGTTTCTGAACCCCCATGAATATCCGGTGGGGCTGGAAACCGGTCTTCACGAGCTAAAGAACCAATTGATCCTGAAGGCGCGGGGGATCGAAGCCTGACCGACCAGCCATGGCCATTAAACATTCGCCTTTGGTTTTCGGAATCCGCTCGTACCTCGCAATGGCGAGGCAGATTGCCAGGCTCAGCAAAGGGGAACTTGGGAAGATTGAGGTACAGGAGTTTCCTGATGGGGAGCGGTACCAGCGCATCCTGACCGATGCCGCGAACCGCGATGTTGTGCTGGTCGGAGGAACGAGCAGCGACGCGGATACCCTCGAGCTCTATGATCTCGCATGCGCGCTGGCCAAATACGGCGCACTGCGCCTGGATATCGTAGTCCCGTATTTTGGCTACGCCACCATGGAACGGGCGGTGAAGCGCGGGGAAGTCGTAACGGCCAAAACCCGGGCTCGCCTGCTTTCATCCATTCCGAGGGCGGCGCGGGGGAACCGTGTGTTTCTCCTCGATCTTCATTCGGAGGGGATTCCTCATTATTTTGAAGGCGACAGCACGGCTTTCCATGTCTATGGAAAGCCCCTGGTCGCCAAAATCGCGAGGCAACTGGGTGGGCGGGACTTTGTGCTGGCCTCGACCGATGCGGGCCGCGCCAAGTGGGTGCAATCCCTGGCGGAAGATCTGGGCGTCTGCCCGGCCTTCGTCTTCAAAAAGCGAATCGACGGAAAACGGACTGCTGTCACTGGGGTGAGCGCACAGGTCGAAGGCCGCCAGGTGATCATTTATGACGATATGATTCGCACGGGCGGGTCGCTCGTGAATGCCGCGAAGGCTTATCTGGCGGCGGGGGCGAAGGTGATCGATGTGATCAGCACGCATGGATTGCTGCCGGGCGACGCGGCGGAGAAGCTGCGTGAGTCGGGGGCGATTCGGTCGATCCACGTGACAGATAGCCATCCCAATGCGCTTAAGTCGAAGAGCGCCTTCCTAAAAGTCCATCCGGTTGCGCCGCTCCTGGTGGAGGCGCTGAGGGCGAATCTATGAAACCGATTCGGGTTGCCGCCGCGGTTTTGAACCAGACGCCACTCGACTGGAAGGGCAATGAGCGGCGTATCCGCGAAGCGCTTGAGCGGGGACGGTCGGCGGCCGCGAGTCTCCTCTGCCTGCCGGAGCTTTGCCTCACGGGCTATGGCTGTGAGGACGCGTTTCACTCGGCCGGAGTGCAGGAGAAGGCGCTGACCATTTTGCAAAGCCTGCTGCCGGAGACGCGCGGCATGGTGGTGACCTTTGGCCTGCCGCTGATGTTTCAAAACGCGCTCTTTAATGTGGTCTGCGTGGTGGCTGACGGGAAGATCCTGGGATTTGCGGCCAAGCGCTTTCTGGCGGGAGACGGCATTCACTATGAGCCGAGATGGTTTAAGCCCTGGCCTCAGCAGGTCCGGAGCACCGTCCATCTTTTTGATGAGGAATTTCCCATTGGCGATGTTTTCTTCGAGATCGGTGGCGTGCGCATCGGCCTGGAGATTTGTGAGGATGCCTGGGTGGCGGCCCGGCCGGGCGCGGCGCTGGCTTTGCAGGGGATCGATATCATCCTTAACCCAAGTGCGAGCCATTTTGCCTTTGGAAAGATCAAGGTGCGGGAGCGGTTTGTGCTTGAGGGATCGCGGGCGTTCAACGCCAGCTATGTTTATAGCAACCTACTGGGAAACGAATCGGGGAGGGCGATCTATGATGGGGGCGCGCTGATTGCGAGCAACGGCGCTTTGCTGGCGCGGGGCCCGCGCTTTTCGTATCAAAATTGCGTGATTATCGCCGCCGTGATCGATGTGGCGGCCACCCGGATGAATCAAGCCAGGACGGCGAGCTACCGGCCGGCCATCAGCAACGGCCCCATCGAGGCGGTGCAGGCGGATTTCGTGTGGCCAAAGGCAGTGAATCACGAGATCGCGGGGCTCGATGAAATAGCCTGGGAAACGAGCGCGGAGATCAAGGAAGAGGAATTCACCAGGGCGGTGGCGCTGGGTCTCTTTGATTATCTGCGGAAAAGCAGGTCGCATGGATTTGTCGTGTCGCTCAGCGGCGGAGCGGACTCGTCGGCCGTGGTTTGTTTGATCGCGCAGGCAGTTGGTTTTGCGCTCAGGGAGTTGGGGTGGGATGGGTTGTGGCAGAAGCTGGGATTTATTCCCGGCCTGAGCGAGATCGGCGAGGAGCGGGCGCTTGTTGAGCGTCTTCTGACCTGTGTTTATCAAGCGAGCAGCAACAGTTCGGCTACCACCCGGGAAGCGGCCCGGCACCTGGCTGAGGCGGTCTCGGCGACTTTTCACGAGTTCGATATCGGCGTGCTGGTGGACGAGTATACCAAAATGGTGGAGCGGGGACTCGGACGCACGCTGAGCTGGCAGACCGATGATGTGGCCCTGCAAAATATCCAGGCCCGGGTGCGTTCACCGGGAGTGTGGATGGTGGCCAATTTGCAGAATGCCCTGCTCCTGGCGACCAGCAATCGCTCGGAGGCTGCCGTGGGTTATGCGACCATGGATGGCGACACGAGCGGGGGCCTGAGCCCGGTGGCGGGAATCGACAAAGCCTTTTTGCGGCATTGGCTGCAATGGGTGGAAAAGACCGGCCCGAAAGGGGCGGGGAGTATTCCCGCCCTTGCGCTGGTCAATGAGCAGGCGCCCACCGCGGAGCTGCGGCCGCAGGAAAGCAAGCAGACGGATGAAGACGATCTGATGCCCTACGATATCCTGGATGCGATCGAGAAGGCCGCGATTCGCGATAAGCAGACGCCCGTGGAGGTTTTCCAACGGATGCAGCGGGAGTTTCCGAAAGTAGGGCAAGGTCAGCTTGGGCTTTGGGTCAGGCGCTTCTTCCAGCTTTGGTGCCGCAATCAATGGAAACGGGAGCGGTACGCGCCGTCGTTTCACCTTGATGACGAGAATCTCGATCCCAAGACGTGGTGCCGATTCCCCATTCTATCGGGGGGATTTGAGGTGGAGTTGGAGGAACTGGCTGAGTTGCTGAGGGCTTGAGATATGTCGCTTTTGATTGAGCGAGGCGACCTGCTTGAGGCTCCTGAGCTCTACATTGGCCACCAGTGTAATTGCATTACCTGTGGAAATGGCGCCGGCTTGGCGAAGCTTCTCTTCAAAAAGTATCCCTACGCAAATGTCTATGCCGGTAGAACGGCCCCATCATTGCCCGGCACCTATTCTCTTCATGGAAACGGTCGCGAAGATCGATTCGTGGTGAATTTCTATGCACAATATAATCCGGGAAAAGCGCGGGCAAAAAACGACGGCAAAACGGATCGTCTAAACTGGCTGCTTTCTGGGGTGAAGAAATTCGCAAGCGATTGCAAACCGGAAGGGATTGCCTTGCCCTATGGAATCGGCTGTGGCCTGGCGGGTGGAGATTGGCAGGATTATCAGAGCGCTCTCGAGCTGTTTGCTCAAGAGAGAGGCCTCTTCATCAAGCTGTACAAGCTTTAGCTGCGATGATTGATAAAATTGCAAAATCGTTTATTGAAATAGTGTCAAAACAACACTATTATACTCGTGAAATAAAACTTCATGGCACACACTTACGAATATCCCAGAGCAGCCTTGACGGTGGACTGCGTGGTCTTTGGCCTTGATGAAGGCGATCTGAAAGTCTTGCTGATCCAGCGGGACATTGCCGAAGTCGAGCGGGCCGTGATCGACGGCCGATCCCTGACCGTCGACGAACGCATCCGCAACAGGCGCGACCATGCCT
>FTBG01000190.1_pt1 | contig 12043 bp, 10 predicted proteins | sample 1639311 | NCBI WGS metagenome assembly FTBG01 (sample SAMEA3914864, study PRJEB12502) | metagenome | biome: forest; material: soil | place: USA | collected 2012-03-12 | depth 0.3 m | reverse complement strand
TCCCGAATCTGGCCCGGTTTAACTCGCCGAATCTAGGTTTTCTCGGTTAGCGAGTCTTATTGATGAAGAAACGCCCCGCGCTCGCCCTGCTGTTGCTGTTGTTGGCGGCGCTTGGGTTATATTGGTTGGAAGGGCCCAGGGTTTCTCCGCCTCAGGTGGAATCGAGACGAGAGTTAGGACCGCAAGGGGTATCGACGGAAACCGCTCCGACTTCAAAGATGTCCGGAACAGGGGAAGGCTCCGGGCTGGCGCCAAGTCCACGCAACACCCCGCCCGTGCCTCGAGTGGAGACGACGATTTCTCCGCGGAATCCGCCACAGGCCGGTGTTCCAGTGCCTGTTACTTTGGGTGGCCCATCCATTTCTCCTGAAAAGGCCATGATCGAGCTGGATAAGATTCATCGGATGGTCCGCGATTATCACACGCTCATGGGCGAAAATCCGGTCGGAACCAATGCTGAGATCATGGCGGCCATCATGGGGAAAAACCCGAAACATGCTACGCTCGGCCCACCGGAGGGGCAGCAGTTGAATGGCAAAAAGGAGCTGATCGATCCGTGGGGAACGCCTTACTTTTTTCACCAATTGAGCGGTGATGTGATGGAAATCCACTCCGCCGGTCCGGATCGCATTTTTGGAACGGCGGATGATTTGACACAGCAATAGCCGTGAATCGTCATTTCATACGGGAGCAGGGGATGCGGAGGTTTTCTGGTTACTTGGTGATTCTGCTGCTGGCGCTTTTCGTGCGGTTTTCTTTTGCCCACCCACCCATTGCCGATAGTGTGCTGCATCCAAAGACTCCGGCGGAAGCCTGGAATATCTTGTGGCTGGCCATGGAAAACACAGAGCAGCTTCTCAAAGAGCATCGTCTCGGTGAGATTGCGGATCAAATCTCGCTGTGCAATCCGGCGCTGCGGGTTTTGGCTGTGGGTTCCGGCATCGATGCCAGCGCTCATTTAGCCGAAAAGACCGTGCGAGCTACTCTCACGGTCACTTCCATTGCCCAGGCCGCTCAGGCTGGTGACGAAAAGACGACGATCGAGGCTTTTGCCAACCTTCGCAAAGCGCTGGAGGAAATCTCGACTTCCTTCGATCCGGCGATCACGAAGGCCGATATCTTTTTTTGTCCCATGCATCCGGAGTGCCTGAGCACGGATTCCCGAGTGCATTGCCCAAAGTGCGGAATGAGTTTGGCGCGGCGGCGCATTCCGTATTCCTTTATCTATGTTCCACCGGGCGCGCCATCGCTTCGACTTAGTACGGTTGCGCCCGTTCATCTGGTGGCAGGCCAGCCGAGTACGGTTACGCTTCATCTGGCTCAACAGGACGGCACTCCTGTGGCTGCCGCGGAGTTACTTGTCGTGCATACGCAGCCGATTCACTTGTTGATCATCGATCCAGCACTGAATGATTACCATCACGAGCATCCGGCGCCGGGGCCGAATCCGGGAGACTACACCTTCACGTTTACGCCTGCGACGGGTGCGAGCTATCGTGTTTTTGCCGATGTGGTTCCGGCTGCCAGCGGAATGCAAGAGTATCCGCGCATCGATTTACCTGGAGAAAATCAAGTCACGGCGAGTTTTCCTCTTGTCGATCAGTTCGAGGCGTTAGCCGGTGGCTTCCATTTTCAACTGACCTCCGATCAACGGGGGCCGCTGGTTGCCGGAAAGACGTGTCATTTGCGCGTTTCCGTTTTGGATGCCGAGCAACATCCAGTCAGGGGCTTGGAGCCGGTAATGAATGCCTTCGCACACCTGGTAGGCTTTTATTCCGATGAAGCGACTGTGGTGCACATCCATCCGGTAGGGCCGGAAATTCAAAACCCCGCAGTTCGTGGCGGCCCGGAGCTGGATTTTCTTTTCTACCCGCCGAAGGCTGGATTTCTTCGGCTGTTTTGCCAGGTGCAGATTGCCGGTAAAATGATCTTTGCGCCGTTTGATCTGCACGTTCAGTGAAAACGAGACTTTAAAGTAACGCTATCTGGGAACGCCGGCATCTTGCCGGCGAGTTGGTCGCCGACCGGTTCTCTTTTTTTGGCTCGGGCAGGGCGGCCTTCACCGTCGCGCCGGCACGGATGCCAGCGCTCCCGGGCTGCGCGCTCTTCCTCTTCCGGCGCTTTCCCGATTCCTTAAGGTTGGCACCGCGCGGGTGAATGCGTATGCTTTGAAGATCACGTATGCCCGTTCAGTACAAGGACTACTACCAAACTCTCGGCGTTGCCAAATCGGCATCGCAGGACGAAATCCGCAAAGCCTTCCGCAAGCTGGCCCGTCAGTATCACCCCGATGTGGCCAAGGATAAGAAGACCGCCGAGGCGAAATTTAAGGAGATCAACGAGGCGAATGAGGTGCTGGGCGATCCGGAGAAGCGCAAAAAGTACGACGAATTGGGTGCGGATTGGGAGCGAGGTGGTTCGCAGCGCCCGCCGCCGGGGTGGGGAATGGGAGGTGGTGGATTCGAAGGCGGTGATTTCCATTTTGGCGGCACGGGCTTCAGCGATTTCTTCGAGCAATTTTTTAGCGGTGGACGCGCTGCTCGTGGCAGAGGCACTGCGCGAAATCCCTTCGGTGGTTTCGGCGCGCAGGAAGGGCCGGAGCGTGGGGAGGATGTCGAGGCCGATTTACTTGTGAATATCGAGGAAGCGCTTCACGGCGCGAAGAAGAAGATCTCGTTTCGCCGAAATGGAAATTCCAAAGTCGAAACGTATGAGGTGAAAATCCCGAAGGGTGTCCGGGAAGGACAGCGCATCCGCCTCGCGGGCCAGGGCGAAGCAGGAAGCCACAAAAATCTCGCGGGCGATCTTTATCTGCGCGTGCGCTTTGCCCAGCATCCGGATTATCGAGTGGAAGGCAGTGACTTGATTCAGGATTTGGAATTGCCCGTGAGCAAAGCGGTGCTCGGAACGGAAGTGACAATTACCACTCCGGATGGCGCGGCTCGGCTGAAAATTCCAGCAGGCACGCAGCCAGGGAGAAAATTTCGCCTGAAAGGCCGCGGCATGCCCACGGGGCCGTCTGCGCGAGGCGATTTTTATGTGGTGATCGAGGTTTCGCTTCCCACCGAGCTTTCCGCCGAAGCGCGGAAACATTGGGAGGCGCTGGCGGAGTTGGACGAAGACTAGTTGCCGTCGGGGCTTTTGGCTTGCTTCGGGCGAATGTTATACCACAGCCGATTCGAATTACTCCGAGGGTTTAATGGCGGTCGCCCAGCTTAGTCAAATATCCGCAGTGATCACTCGTCTTGCTTTGCGGAAGGCACTATTCATCTTCTAAGATGCCTGTCGCTGCCATACTAACTGTTTCAGCTGACGATGTTGGTTATCAGTGGTTTTCCAAGAATGGAAAAGTACGCCACACCGCAGCGCTTCGCTGGGCGGATGTTTCATCGGTCGAGGTATTCAAGCGCGATTTGATCACCTACGATCTCATCTGCATCCAGGTGCGAACTCCGAAGGAAGAAGAGCCGGTAGAATTCGACGAGGAAGATCCGAATTGGAAGCAACTTATGGCTGCGTTACCGGTCCGTTTGCCTGGCTGTAAACCAAGGAACCATTGGTATTCGGAGGTCGCATTTCCTGCTTTCGAGACAAAGCTTAAGAGAGTGTACGAAAAAACTGAAACGACTTTGCTTGGATGAAAGTTGTTAAGTTTTGACGCGAAGCGCCACTTAATCAAAACGAATGAACGCGCGTACCGGGCTGTCGCCGAGGTTTTTTCGTCCATGGAGAAAACCTAGCTCGATCAAAAACTGCGCTTCCACAAGTTCCGCGCCGATTTTCTGGATGAGCTGAATGGCCGCGGCAGCCGTTCCTCCCGTGGCGAGGAGATCGTCGATCAGCACTACGCGTTCGCCGGGCCGGAGCGCATCGGAATGCATTTCCGCGATCGCAGTACCATATTCGAGCTGATATGCTGCCGATTCGCAGCGGTACGGCAACTTGCCTTTTTTCCGCACGGGCACAAAACCGACACCGAGTTCGTACGCGACCGCTGCGCCGAAAAGAAAACCGCGTGCATCAATGCCTACGATCTTGTCGGGACGAAGGTCACGGCTCGCGCTCACGAAGGAGTCAATGGAGAGGCGAAACAACTCCGCATCCGCCAGGATCGGCGTGATGTCTTTAAAAACGATCCCTGGCTTCGGGAAATCGGGCACATCGCGGATTGCTTGGCGGAGCAGGGCAATGGGTTCGGCGGCGGTGGTCATGTGCGGATAAGTGGCAGAAGGCGGGAGCGGTTGCCAGCGGAAGATTTTTTAGGTGCGAGGGTCTATTTTCATGAAGGCTTAATGAAGGAAATCGAAGATGCTTTGTATGGCGAACTGGCATACAACTTGTTCCTATCACCCGTGAACAGCGTGATCGCGCTGTGAACACACCACCAACCCTATTCATGAGCTCCGAGTCCTCTCCGCGCAAAGGATTCGGCGCCCTGCTGAATCGTATATTCGGCTCAGGCGCCAAGACTCCCGCACCCCCACCACCTCCTCCTGCTGTGGAGCGGGAGCCGCTGCCTCCGCCTCCCAAAGTGGCGCATACCCCCGATGTCCTCATTCCGCGCAAAGGCGTAGGGACGATGCTCCGCAAAGCGGTCCATCCTGAAGGTGAGCCGCCAAAGGAGCCCACGGCGATCTGGGTGGGAAAGGCCGAGCCCACGCCCAAGCCTAGGACTTTTGTGCCGCGCACTTTTCTCAGCATCCCGAAGACGATTCTCTCGATCTTGCGGAAAAAGCCGGAAGCTCCCGTGGCTCCAGCGCCCGCCCCGGTGGCGGAGCCTTCCAAGCCCGCTCATGATCCTTCTCTAACCCATCGCAAAGAGCGGGATTATCCTATCATTTGATGACTGATTTCACACCCCGATGAGTGAGGCGAACCCTGTCATGGCCCCAGCTAGCAGTCCGGGATCGAATGATCCGTCCAAACCCGCAGAAAGCGTGGCGGGCGTGGATCGCTTTGCCCACTTCGTGGTAAACCGCCGCGAGGATGGGGAACTGGATCGCCTTGGCATTGGCGGCATGGGCGTGACCTATCGCGCTTTCGATACGCAGCTCGAGCGCACCGTCGCCCTAAAGGTGATTCATCCACAGTGTCTGGACGATTTTGAAGTGCGGCGGCGATTTGCCCGTGAGGCAAGGGCGGCGGCGCGGCTGCAGCATCCTAACATTGCGAGCGTGCTTTATCAGGGTGAGGAAAATTCCGTTTGCTTTTATGCAATGGAACTGGTGGCCGGTGAAGACCTGCATGGCTATATTCACCGCGTGGGGCCGCTGGGGCCGATCCATGCGCTCCGCATGGCGCAGCAAATCGCTTTCGCCTTGATGGCTGCGTCGCAGGAAGGCGTCGTGCACCGCGATCTCAAACCCGCCAACGTGATGCTCACTAGTTATCACGATGGCGCCCCGCATTTGAAAGTGATTGACTTTGGGCTGGCGAAAATCTCCGCGGAAGTTTCCTCCACGATCGTTACGGGAGGCTTTCTCGGTACGCCGGAATTTGCCAGCCCCGAGCAGTGCGAAGAGAAGGCCGTGGATGGAAGGTCGGATCTCTATTCTCTCGGTGGGATTCTTTGGTATCTGCTCACCGGCGCGCCACCTTTCAGCGGCAGCATGCTTTCGGTGATGAAAGCGCAAGTGAGCATGGAGCCCTCGTGGGATGTTTTGGCGCACGCGCCCGAACCATTGCTCGTGGTGCTGAGGAGACTGCTCGCCAAAGACCCGGAAGAACGTCCCGCAACGGCCAACGAAGCATCCCGCGAAATCGAAGATGCGATTCAGGAGCTTTTAAAAGATCGCAAGAATTTTGATCCGCTGGTGGAACCGCCGGAAGGACCGAAGCCGAAAGAGTCGGGGAATAAAGTGGCTGCGCCAGGCGGCTCTGCGGAAAAAAAGCGAAGCGTCGAAAAGCGGAAAGCGGCTCCCGCGCCCGGCGTTCCTTTGCCATGGGTGATCGCCGGCCTGGCCGTGCTCGCCGTTCCCGCGAGCTGGATTTTCTGGCAGCATGGCCGCGTTAGTACTACGGGTCAGCAGTCAGGCGAACAAGTAACAGTGGAAGGCAAACGGAAAGCCGGCGTATTTCCGGAGCGCGATGCCGAAGAATTTACGAATAGCCTGGGAATGAAATTCATTCGCCTCAGGGATGTGGATGCATTTGTTTCTGCGTGGGAGACACGGGTGGGCGATTATGAGCACTTTGCGTCTCAGGATCCGGAGCTGTCGAAAGTGACAGCGGGGCAGCCTTCGTGGCGCAGTCCAGGTTTTCCGCAAACCAGCGATCATCCGGTCGTCTTCGTCAGCGCGGTGGAGGCGACTGCTTTTTGCAGGTGGCTTTCAGAAAAAGAGCACAAAGCCGGCATCCTTTCACGGCAATGGGAGTACCGGTTGCCGGAACGCCCAGCTTGGGACCAGGCCGCGACGGGCCGGCGTCCACCGGGAGGACCACAGGGCGGTGGCCCGGGGCAGCGCCCACGTGCGGAGGGGCCTGAATTTGGTCCAAACGGAGATGGACCACCGCCGGGACAAGGAGCAGGGGCGGTGGGAGGAGCCGGTGCTGAGCGGCCACCACTGCCAAATGAGGAATTTTCTCGCGGGCCGGGAGGTCGAAATGGAGAAATGCCTCCCAATGGAGGTCCTCCCTATTACTGGGACTCAAAGCAGTGGCCGCCAGCGCCTAAGTTTGGGAACTTTGGTGCTGGCGCTTATGGCACCGAGAATGCCGCTCCGGATGCCGGTGATGGTTTTGCCTACACTGCTCCCGTGGGCAGTTTTAAGCCGAATGCGAGAGGGTTTTTCGATATCGCCGGAAATGTAGCTGAGATCTGCATGGACGGGCCGCGGGAGGAGGGAATGTATTTGAAACAGGGTGGCTCCTGGGGAAGCACCAGCCAGCAGGAACTCACCATGCATCAAGTAACCGTGATCAAAGAGACGGACCGGGATGCTTACACGGGATTTCGCTGCGAGCTTGTGCCGGTGGAGTAGAGGGATTTAGCTGCGGGTGATGTCACCGTGTGGCGCGGCAGAGATAATAACATCAAGCCAGAAAGAACACGGAAGACGCAAAGAAGAGCGTGTTTCTTCATCACTTTCTTTGTGTTCTCTGCGTTCTTCGTGGCTAACCTTCTCCTTCCTATTCAGGCTTTGAATTTCCCTTTCTCCTCCGGCGATAGAGCGTTGCGGGATCGATATCCAGGATGGACGCAGCTTCTTCCAGAGTGCGCGTATTCGCCAGCACCCTGCGGATGTGCTCGGCTTCGATCTGTTCCAGGGAAACTTTGGAGCCTAGACGGATATCGGCAGCGGGCTGCAAAATCTCGGACAGGTCTGCGGGTTCGATGGCTTCACCGCTGCTCAGGATCACGGCTCGCTCGATCACGTTGCGCAGTTCCCGCAGATTGCCCGGCCAGGAATAGGCGCGCATGGCGTCGAGAGTAGCGGAGGTAAACGACCGCGCTGCTTTGCCGGAATGGGTGGCGAGAAATCGGAGATGACCCGTGGCCAGCCGCTCAATATCATTGACCCGGTCGCGGAGCGGCGGCAAGCGGACCGATATAACATTCAAGCGATAAAAAAGGTCTTCACGAAAGCGGCCAGCCGCTACCGCGGAGGAGAGATCACGATTGGTCGCGGAAATGATGCGCACATTGGCGCGGCGCGAAATTGTTTCACCGACCCGCTCGTATTCCCGCTCCTGCAAGAGACGCAACAGGCGCGCCTGTATTTCCAGCGGAAGTTCGCCGATTTCATCGAGAAAAAGGGTGCCTCCATCCGCTGCCGCTACTTTGCCCTGCGTATCCGTGTGCGCGCCCGTGAAGGCGCCTTTTACGTGGCCAAACAAATCGCTTTCCAGCAATTCACGCGAAAGACTGGGACAGCTCACTGTGACAAACGCCCCGTGCTGCCGTGGACTGCGCTGATGAATCGCTCGCGCCAGTACGCTTTTTCCCGTGCCGCTTTCGCCCAGCAATAGAACCGTGGCTTCGCTATCTGCGGCTTTGAAAGCTACGTCGATGGCCTTTTGCATGGCGGCGGACTGTGTCGTGAGATCGATCTCCGGTCCGTCTGCTCCGAGGCGCGATTCCAGTTCAGCGACGCGCCGCTCGAGCCGCTTCGTTTTTTCGATGCGATCAAGTAACTGCCGGATCTGATCAGGCGTGCAGGGTTTTGGGAGGTAATCGAAGGCGCCCCGCCGCATCGCTTCCACGGCGGTCTCCACCGCGGCATAGGCTGTGACGATCACCACCGCAGCCTGTGGGCGGATGCGAACAATTTCCTCCAAAACGTCCAGGCCGCTCTCCTGGCTGAGACGCAGATCAAGTAATACGACGTCAAAGGCGATAGATTTCAGCTCGGCCAGCGCCAGCGCACTATTTGACGCGCTGCTGACCTCGTGGCCCATGGATTGCAGGGCGACGGTCATGGTTCGCCGGATATTTTTTTCGTCGTCAACGACGAGGATGCGCATGCGTGAGGTAAGGTGGAAGGTAGGAGTCTAGCTTTTCGGGAAACTGGCTCAAGCGGCGAGTGAAACGCGTTACTCGAGTCAGACGGCGGTGACGGTAAGGCATGGCACGTGGGCTGCACCATCCAGCAAAAGCGCGTGCTCAAACCATCGTGCACTCTGCACGGTCGGAAGTCCGTAGTTCGTGCAAAACGCAAGGGATCGTTCAGGTGTGGATTGTTGGTTAATAGTCATAAGTGCCTCATACATAATCACATGTGATGTAGAGAGGTCCGGCTGGCACGCTAAGAGCTAATGCCAGCGGGCGTGCAGATCTACTTCATATTTCCGCCCGTGCCGAAACAGCCCTCTGGTTTCAAACGCGTGATGGCGCTGCGCTCCTCTTATTTTTGCCGGCCCTCGTCCTCAGGTGGCACCGGTCATAACAATTCCGATTTTGAAGCCAATTAGCAGTTAGCATTCAAACCGGAAATTCTCCCGGCCATGCGCAAAAAAATCCTTCTCGGCCTTCTGCCGCTCCTTGTGTTGCTTGTTCTCGTCGGCATCTATGCGATGTCGCTCTTCACCCGCTTGGGCGGAGCCGTCGATGTCATTCTTCGTGAGAACTATCGCAGTGTAGTTGCAGCACAGAATATGAAGGAATCCGCAGAGCGCATGGATTCGGGCCTGTTCTTCACTTTGATCGGCGAAGAGGCGAGGGGACGAAAGACCTACGAGGAAAATCTACCCGTTTTCCGGGCAAATCTCGATGCGGAACTGGCCAATATCACGGTACCGGGCGAAGCCGGGGCGGCTAACAAAATCAAGGAGCTTCACGAAAAATATGCGGCAAGCGCGGATCAATTTCTGCAAGCCAGCGATTCGGGCGCGCGGCGGCAGAGGTATTTCGAAGAGATGCTCCCGACATTTACCCTTGTCAAAGATACCGCGCAGCAAATCCTCGACATGAACCAGGCGAACATGGTCGCGGCAGATCGCCATGCCCGGGAACTGGCGGCAAATTCCACCCGTTACTTGCTCGCAGCGATTGCCGCCGGTACCGCCATCGCGCTGGTTTTTACGGCCGGATTTGTGCGCTCCATTCTTCAACCTATTGGAGATCTCACGCTTTCTGCCCGTGAATTGGGCAAAGGAAACCTGGATCAGGTGGTCCCGGTCGCGTCACATGACGAACTGGGTGAGCTGGCCGATAGCTTTAACAAGCTGGCCGGCAGCCTTCGTACGTATCGCCAAGTGACGGATGATCAACTGGTGCGCGCGCGGCAGACCACGGAATCGACGTTTTCCTCACTTCCGGACCCGATTTTCGTGCTCGGCCCTGACGCGGGCATTCACTTCACGAATCCGGCGGCGGCCAAGTTGTTATATAAACTCGATAGCAAGGAATTGCCGCCGCTCGCGTTGGAAGAAGCGCGCAAGGTGCTCAAGGAAGGCCCGGATTATCTCCCGCAAAATCTGGATCGCTCGATCTGCGTACGGATCGACGACCGCGAGACATTTCTCCTGCCACGCATTGTCGGGATTAGAGACGACTCAGGAGTGCACGGAGTGGCGGTGATCTTGCAGGATGTTACGCGGTTTCGGCTTCTGGACGAAGTGAAGACAAATCTCGTCTCCACGGTGAGCCACGAGCTCAAAACACCGCTGACAAGCATTCGCATGGGGTTGCATCTTTTGCTGGAAGAGAAAATCGGTGCGCTCAATCCGCAGCAGCTCGAACTGCTCATCGCGGCGCGCGACGATTCGGAGCGGCTCTTGCGGATGATTAATGATTTGCTGGATCTCGCTCGATTGGAATCTGGCGGGCAGAGGCTGCTCCTGGAGCCCGTGCCCGTGGAAGATCTCATGCACTCGGCAGTACGAGAAGCGGAGCGCCAGGCCGAGGGCCGCCGCTTGCGAGTCAGTAGTTATATCGCAGCGGATTTACCCCGTGTGATGGTGGAATCCCGGCAGATCGAGCACGTCTTTCTCAATCTGATCTCCAATGCAGCGAAACACTCTGCTAACGGAGGCGACATCGAGCTGCGCGCTGAGCGTGACGGTTACGAAGCGGTATCCTTTTCCGTGATCGATCACGGTCCGGGCATTCCGCGCGAGCACTTGCATCGCGTCTTTGATCGGTTTTTTCGCGTTCCAGGAATGGACCGGACCGGGGCGGGACTTGGCCTGGCGATCGCGCGGGAAATCGTAACTGCCCACGGCGGCACGATCGCGGTGAGCAACAATTCCGATCACGGAGCCAATTTTCATTTCACCCTGCCGGTGAGCCCGAATCCCGTCCTGCCTGCCAGCCAAACTTTGTCAAAGGCATCCTTATGAAAGGCCGCATTCTCATTGTAGATGACGAACGCAATGTTCGCCTCACTTACCGGGTAGCATTGGAAATCGAAGGGTTTGAGGTTAGCGAGGCATCGAGCGGAGCCGAAGCGCTGGCGTTTCTAGGTGAAAGCACCTATGGGCTGGCCATTCTCGATCTGCGCATGCCCGAAATGGATGGACTCGATTTGCTTCATCGCATGCGCGCGCAGCAAAATAACACTCCGGTGATCATCGTGACCGCGTTTGGGGATGTCGCCCATGCCGTGGAAGCGATGAAACTAGGCGCGATCGATTTTTTGCAAAAGCCCATCAGGCCGGAAGATCTTCGCGCGATCACCGAGGAAATCTTCCTGCGCCACGCGACTGGAAACCCCGCTGAAGCGGCTGCGGATGATACCTATGCTGCGCACTTTTTGGAAGCTAAGCGCCTGATTAATCTTCAACTTTTTGATGCCGCCTGGAAGCATCTCGCCCGGGCTCTGGAACTCAACGCCGGGTCGCCGGAAGCGCTGAATCTGGCCGGAATCTACTTTGAAATGCAGGAGGATTTTGATCGGGCACGCAAGCTCTACGGCAAAGCGATCAAATTCGGCCCCTATTTCGAGCCAGCTCAACAAAACATGCGGCGCATCTACGAGCTGTTTCATTTCGGTGCCAGCAAGGAGCCGTTTAACCTCGGTGACTAAGCGACCGATTCCGCCGCTGCAGCACTGACGAACTGTCTAACTTTTCGAATCACTATGCCCGATATCTCATTCATCCTCGCCACCGCTGGATTCTTTGCACTGATGCTCATCTTCACCTGGGCCTGCGAGAAAGTATGAAAGGGAGTGATATCTAACGTCTGAAATGATGATCGCCGCCTTCGATCTCCTCCTGCGGATCGCGGCCTTCGCACTCATTGCCTATTTCTGCGCTCGCCAAGTTCAAAAGACCACCGCTCAACACTATGGAAAACCTCATCGTGGGAATGATCTCCCTCGCCTTAATCCTCTATCTCATCGTGACCATTGTCCGCCCCGAGAAATTCTGAAATCTCCGGCGAAATCCAAGAGCGCCACGCGCCCGATCCCGACTCCTTATATCCTGCTCTCGCTTTTCTCCCTCCAGATCATTTCCGGCTAACCTCGTTTCCCGCTGAACACAGACCACTATTGACTGAACTCCTAGATAAAATGAACACCTCAGGCTGGTTGCAACTATTTCTCTACCTCGTCATCTTGCTAGCGATCACCAAGCCGCTTGGGCTCTATCTCGTCCAGGT
>FTBG01000402.1_pt1 | contig 12051 bp, 16 predicted proteins | sample 1639311 | NCBI WGS metagenome assembly FTBG01 (sample SAMEA3914864, study PRJEB12502) | metagenome | biome: forest; material: soil | place: USA | collected 2012-03-12 | depth 0.3 m | reverse complement strand
GGGTAGTCCGCACAACGGTCCCGCGGCAGGATCGTCCTCGTCCTCGTACTCCTCCTCGTCCTCGTTCACGTGGGTTTCGAGGACGAGGACGAGAACGAGGACGAGGACGAGCTCCCCAGCTACACCGCCGCTTCAGTCCCCGCGCCGATCCCACTCCGCTTCGGCAGATCCGGATCCAGAAAACCCAGCGCATGCGGTGGCTTGATCACCCGCACCCCCTCCTGCTTCTGCAAATCCGCAATTTGCTGGTGCAACTCCACCATCTGCGTCCAGTGCACTTTCGGCCGGAAATGATGCTCGGCGTGATACCCGTTATAAAACCACACCCAGTTATACAGCTTATCGTAGCTGCTCACGCCCCACGCAATCGGCTTCTCCGGATTCCCGCCGTAGTGACGATAAAAGCCATTCAAGTAACTGAGCGAATGCCCAAAATACATAAACGGCAGGAAAAAGAAAATCATGTACTGCACCGTAAAGAGAAACGAATAGTGGTGCCAGTTGTAGAGAAACTCGCAAAGTAACACGCCGGCGAAAAGCGCGATCTCCGCATTGCCCCAACGCCGCTCCGCGCTCCCGCGCTTGGCCATTTCCTTGCCGAGCGGGATATCGCGGAAAAAGCTCAGAAACGTGTACGACCACGGATTTTCCGCCTCACCGTCATGCCCGTGGCGATAAATGGAAATCCAATCCACGGTGTCGCCGTTTTCATCCTTCTTATCGCTATTCCCCTTGTGATGCTGAATGTGCACGACGTCGTAGTACGTCTGTGAAAAAGAGCAGGCCAGCGACTCCACGACGCTGAAAAGGCGGTTCAGCAGCGGCGAGCGAAAGTACGGGTTGTGAATGAAATTGTGCGAAATGCCGTTCACATTCCATGAAATGCTCACCGCATAGATAAAGCCGAGGATGAGCATGACCCACAGCGGCAAGTGCGGATAGAGCAGGAAAAGCGAGAAGAAAAACGCCAGGTGCACAAAGCCGAGCACCACGGGAATGATGTCCCAGCGCGTGTGCGCAAAGATTTTCGAGTCGGTCTTCGGTGGGTCGATGCGGATTGGGTCGGCGGCGGCCATGGGCTGTCAGGTGCGTTTGGTTTCGAACCGCCCTTCATAAATCACCTCGGTAGAAATGCAAGCCGGGATGCATGCGCCTTCAGACCCACGCGGCGCCTCCTCCCGGGAACGCCAATCTCCCGATTGGCGAGTTTCTGAATGAGAAACTTCGCCTATCCCTATCAAAAAAGGCCTCCACGAAATTACACGCGTGCAATACAAAAGGCCACGCCATCTACCCACTCGCCAATCCGGAGATTGGCGTTCCCGGGACGATCTCTGTGATGAGGATGTCACCGGAAAAAGAAATCCCATTCCCCTAAGTCCTACCCGTTTCATAGATCCCCATTCACGCGTCATTTGCCATTTCCCGCAAGCTCCATCCCGTCCAATTCAGACTTGCCCCACACCCATTCATACATCATATCCCAACCTCATCGCCCGCCTTCTTTCACCAGATATGAATTTCCTGAAATTCGCTGCGTTTTTCCTCCTGCTTTTAGTGCCGTGCCGTGGGCAATTTTCCAAAGACCCACCCGCACCCGTCAAAGGTGTATTTTATGTATCTGTGGACGATGCGTGCACCATTTTTGTCAACGGCGAACAGAAATTTGAGGCTGACATCGGCGGCAGCGAATCGCCCGAGATGGCATTAAAGGTAGGTGATCGCGTCGTTGTAAAGCTACGCAATGACGGCGGCGCACGGCATTTAATGCTTGTCTTCGCTTCCTCCGATCGCAAGACCGTCGTTAGCTTTAAGCACACCGACTTCCGATGTGTCGTCGGGGCCGATGTAGAAGACTTCACTCCCGACCAATTTCGTAGTTGGAAAATGGCCAAAGAGGAAAAGGGAAAAAAATCCAACCTCCCGGTCAAAGGCTATTCAGAAAAAGTCTGGGGCGAAATCGACCGCTGCAGCATCGCCGCGATCATCACCACGCAGATGATCTCGCAAAGGTCGCAGTAGCCTCACGAGCCGCCACTGAACCACCACCCGGCTCCGCGGGTCACTAACGCATCCCCTGCACTTCAGGCTTGCCCCGTCATCGTTCATCCCCTCACAATTTTCAGTCAAATCACACACCCCTTTTTTGGATATGAACCTCCTCAAAATCTCCGCTCTTTTCCTCCTGCTCCTCCTGCCGTGTCGTGGACAATTCCCTTCCACCGACGCGCCGGCGCCCCTGAAAGGCGTTTTCTACGTCTCCGTCGACGATGCCGCCACCATCTTCGTCAATGGAGAACAAAAATATAAAGCCGGGATCGGCGAAAGCCATTCACCGGAGATGGAATTGAAAGCCGGCGACCGCGTCGTCGTCGAATTGCGCAACGATGGCGACAAGCGGCACTTCATGCTCCTCTTCGCTTCGAGCGATCAAAAATCCATTGTTAGCTTTAAGCACTTGGATTTCCGCTGCGTTATGGGCGACGCGAAAGACTTCACACCCGATCAATTCCGCAATTGGAAAATTACCAAGGAAGAAAAAGGCAAAAAGCCTGGCTTCCCCATCAAAAACTATTCGGAAAAACTCTGGGGCGACATCGACCGCTGCAGCATCGCCGCGATCATCACCCCCCAAATGATCTCGCAAAAGCCGCAGTAGGCAGCAGCTATCCCTGGGAGCGCTGGCACCCCTGCCGGCGAAAGTTGAGAGAGTTGGGTGTTTGCCCGCGCGGTAGCGCACCGCTTCCTCGCACTCGCCTTTCCTCTACCACATCCCCTTTCGCGCTCGGCGCGAGAGTACGTGCAAGTGAAAGTGTAAGATTAAAGACCACCGTCCTCTATCTACCCTCCACTCTCCGCAGCACATACACCTTCGGCCCCACCCCGCCCTGCTTCCTCGCCACACTCACCATCCGGTGCTCAATTGTCTCCCCTTCCGCTCCCTCCACCGCCGTCATCGCCGTCGCGCGGCTTACCTTATACGTGCGCATTACTTGTCTCACCAAACCGTCCGGCTTGTTCTTGCCGCCATGCACTTCGCCGCCGGCTTCCGTCACCACCTGCGCCACCTCTTGCGGCGTCGGCACGCGAATCTTCCGCGCCCGCGCCGATACCATGCACTCGCACCACTCATCGAGATCAAACTCCTCCGCAGTGAGCCGCTCATAAGTCATGATGTGCGGATCGAGCCGCGCCGCAAAAGGCTCCCAGCGCGGTCCGTTACTTGTTTTGCCGCAGCCAAAGATTACCGTGTCCGGCCAGTTTGCACCCGCCGACGCCACATTGATCTGCGAACGCAACCAGCCGTAGAGCACCTTGGAATTACGCGCAAAACTCGCCGCATCATCGCCAAAAACCCGGCTCGCTTCCGCCGCGCCCGTGCGGCCGTGATGCACCACCATCGGCACGCGCCGCGGATTTCCCGCGCGCATCACCGCGCCGATGCTCTGGCACGCCTCGAGCATGTCGGCATCCTTGTTCGGATCCCCCTTGCCCGCGTCGCGCAGCGGATCGATCACCACGATATCGGGCGCAAAATCCGCAATCGTCGCTTCAATCCGCACGCGATCCGGATGCCCTTCCACCATGCAGATCGAGCCAAATTCCAGCGCGGCCACATTGAGCACGCGCATGCTCTCGTCGATCGCTGCCTTCGCCTCCGTGGTGAAATGCCTGGTCATCGCCACGAGATCCGCACGCAACCGCCGCGTCGAGTTTTCCGTCTGCAAGAAAAGCCATTTCAAACCTTGCCCGCGCGTTTCCCAGCCAAGAAATGGCTGGCCTAGGATCGTGCAAAGCGCGCCTTGCAGCGCGAGACGCGATTTGCCCACTCCAGGCGCACCCACCAGCGCCGTCGCGTCGCCCGCCGAAAGGATGCCTCCGGGCCAGATTTCATCTTTTGGATTCGGCTCGTAAGCGAGAATACTAGTCAGATTTAACAACGGCAGCCGTTTCCCTTTCCCGTCCGCCTTGCGCAGCGTCAGCGCTGCAGATTGCGCGATGTCCCACGCCACCCCCTTCGCGCTCCACGCACACACCGCGCAGCGCACGAGAAACCCCTCAATGACTAACCGCTCGGGCTGCTCGCAACGGGGGCAACAAAAGGTGACGTCGCCATCGCCGCCGGGCGCGGCATCGAGTCCGCAGGCTCGCCAGGCGCCGAGGAGCTGCTGCTGGAAGGTGTTACTTTGCATGAATCTGGATCGAAAAAGAAAACTTCCTGCCGCACCCCCTCACGCCGCAATCCACCCGGCAGCCGCATGAGCTGGCAGCGCGGCCAGCCCGCCGTATCCGCACCGAGCGACGCCGCGTACGCCATCAGCTCGCGGCTGTTTTCCTCGCTCTGGCACAGCCCATACCAGCCATGCAGCGATTTGCCTCCGCTATGCACGCACACCGCGAGGCGCGGCCAGCCCGCTGCCACCGCCGCCGCGCGCAAATGCCAGTGCAGCGCCGCCTGTTCATCCAGCGTCCCGCGATCAAACTCGATGACTAACCATTGCCGCGGCCCTGTGTTACTTAAACAACGATGCGCCCTTTCGCCATCGCGCCCCACACCGCCCGGCCCGAGCATCGGCGACGGCACGATCAGCCCGCACTTTTCCGCCGGACCAAAGCTCCACTTCTCCCGCAAACGGCTGCGCGCCGTCGCCGGATGATCCGTCGCCAGGCAAAGCCATTGCCCAGCGCCGAAAACATCGGGGAAAAGCCAGTCCAGCCAGTCATCCACACACCACTCAACGTGCGCCGGCGAATGCTCCCACAGATCCACAAGACTAGATACCCCCTGGCTGCTCGCATCCGCGATGCGGCACCGGCGAGCCACCGGATCGGCCTTCGGCCAGCGAAACGGAGCACAAACGTCAGGAGCGGCGCCCGCACCAGCGCCCGGCTGGTGTTCGATCCCTGGGCCGCCGCCCCTGACGTTCGTCCTCCGCGAGCGCCACGCCACCGCCAGCGAATTCTTGACCGCATCACAAATCTCCCGCTTTGAAACCGCCCTCTCCGCTTTGGCCGCCGCCGCCGTGAGCACCGCACCCACGGCATCCGGCGGCATATGCGCGTGCAAATGCCGCGCCACCGAAAAAAGCCAGGCGTGAATGCCCGTCCCCGCCGCCGGCGGCGTCGCTAGCTTTTCCTGAAGCCAATGTGGAAGCATAGGTTTTCTTGGGTGTGTTTGTTAGTTAGCGTGTCGTCCACTCGGTCCATTTAGTCCATCCCGTCCCTCTCCTCCACGGACACCGTTCCTCTCGTGAAGACTAGCAGGCCGCTGAAAAACTCCGAATCGATAATGGGAAAAGTTAAGGCGAAACCTCAGCACCCTGCGGGAGCGTGCTATGAACTTCCCACCAGTTCCACGGTGGGCCAACCCGGAGGGTTGCAGGAAAGTAGCCGGGGGTAACACCCCCGGCGATCCATATAAATGAACTGCGCACCCCGGCAGGGGCGCTGGACTCGTCGCAAAGCTCATCACTTTCCCTTCCATCACCGCACCCTCAGCAATTCCGCCACCGCAATTTCTAACGCCTCTTCTCCACTCAAAGCCAGCACCTTGTAGCCCTTCACCTCATACACCTTTGCGTGAAAAGCATCCGCCCGGCATTGGACGCGCGGCGAGGTAAGATCATGCGGCTCATCCATCGCATTGAGCGCCATCGGCCCAAGCGGAAGCATAGCCATAGGTGTCTTCTCTTTCCTAGTCATCGCCCCTGTCTCCGTGACCATCACGCCTCTCGCCGCATCCGCAGCGTTTCCATTTTCGCCACCAGCGCCTCCGCGATGAAGAACTGCCGCGCCACGGCAAAATCCATGATCCGCACGATCAACTCCGCCAGCGCCGCTTCCCCCTGGGAAAATGGCGGGACGCTCCCTTCTACCGGATTCCCATGCGACAAAGCCTCCAGCGCCCGCGAAAGATCCGCATGCATCATCGCGATGCACTCCCCATCGCTGCGCAGATCATCCCAAGTCCCCCGCTTGCGACTGGCCAGATGCGCCTCATGCGCCAGCGCACAAAAACCATCGACGAATTGTTGTTGTGTATTCATTTACTTGTTAAAAAAATTCCTGCTAGGAACGGCGCTCCCTTGCCGTCCATGTGCTCCATTTCGAGCGGCCGCGCTCCTTGCCGAACGACATCGCCAAATCACCTCGCTCACAACGTTGTTAACGATCTCGCACTTCCTGGTGCGGCCGTCTGTCCCAGACGGCCAATGTGTTTCCAACGCCCAACTGCTCAGGTGAACAAACTCGCTCAACCGAAGCCGCCGCAACGAATACGCGAACTCGTCATTTCAGCACTTCTAGCCCGCTCTGGCATGGACGTACGGCACGGGATGCCGTCCCCACCACTTGCGCTCTCACGATCCACTTCCTCACCCGCCCGCCTCCCGGCTCACAGAGCCGGGCTACAGCTGCACAGCTTGAGATCAATATAAACATCGGATTCGCCTTCGTTACTTGGCACACCGCTTCGCCGCTTTTCCCGCGAGACGGCGATCACCACCATTCCACGACTGCTCTGCTCCTATCCGATTGCTATTGAACCTCAGCCGCTTCCACAGAGGACCGGCGGCTGTAGCCCGGGTCTGTGACCCGGGAGGCGAGGAACCATTTCCCCGCAAGTGAATGCTGAATCAGGATCCGCATCTGCCCACCCCTCTCATCCTCATCCTCATCCTCTTCCTCATCCTCGTAATCGTAATCCCCTCCACTTCCCCGTTTCGCGCTCTGCGCGATGATTAAGATTATGAGGACGAGGATGAGGATGAGCCCGCCACCCCCACCATCACCCACCTACCACTCCCCGCCCTCCTCATCCCACAAATAAGCCTGCACCTTATTACTTTTCTGCCCCTCAAACGTCTCCACCTTCAAACTCGCCTCGCACTCCCATCCGATCATCTCGTCGCAATCGAGATACAACTCCTCATTCTCGCCCGGATGCTGGCCGCAGCTCTTCAAAAAATGATCAATCTTCCAGTAACTAGTATCCGTGAAGACCAGGTAATCGTACATCACCGGCCCCTCCGCGCCGTCGTCGTGCATGATCCGCAGCTTCAGCTTGATCATATCATTCCCGCTCTTGCTCGTATCCTCCGTTGCCTCGATCACCCGCAGACGATAATCTCCCGGTTCGACGAAAAATTCAGCCTGCTCGGGTTTTCCGGTTTTGAATTGAATAGACATAATAATTGGTAGGTAGGTTTGGTTTGTTAAAAAGAAGCGCGTCTCTCCGCGGTCACGCCATTTGCAGCCAGGCGTTCGGCTTTTTCGTTAAAACTTCACGCGCCTCGCTCACTCACCCCGAGGCCGCCCCACGCGCACAAATGTCGCGCCCGGCATCTCCTGGATTTCCGCCGCGGGAAATGGCTTTCCTGGCAGCTTGCGATCCCAAATCTCACGAAACTTCGTCTCGCTCAGCGCCCCATAAGCCGCCAGCACATCGCCCGCGCCCATCTCACGCAGATGCAGCTCCACCAGCGTGTGCGGCGCTTTGCGCGTCCCGCGTTTGCTCACTAAGGAACACCCCGGCACGCGTTCCCCTTTTAGCATTCGCTCCCGTAAGATTTCCCGCGCCTGCTCATCGAAATCCGCCACCACCGCCGCGCGCAGCGAAAATTCCCGGAGCATGGCCGAGGGCGCATCGGCTAGCTTCAGCGCCCCCGGCTCCCCGATGGGCGCGATGCCCACCGCCTCCCGGCGCGCCGCACAATCCCAGCGGCGCGCGCACCATCCGCAGTACTCGTTGATTGCCGGCGGAAAATCATCGTGCGCCTTGGCCAGCGTCCCCCGCACGATCTCCTCCGCCTGCGCTTTGCAAAAGCGCAGCGTCTCCACCTGCTCCAGATCGCAATACAACAAGTAAACGGTCCATTCCTCCTCGAAAAATGCCTCCATGAAGCCCAACGCATACGCCGCCTGCTGCTCCACATAGTTATGTTTTTGCCCGCTTTTCAGATCCGCGCTCCATCGTCCCTCGCGGCAAAGCAAATCCGCCGTGCCCGTCAACCCCAGCGACAGTGCCACCCGCAACTCCGCCTCCTCCGATTCCAGCGTATAGCGTCCCGCCAGCGCAAAGGCCGTCTCCACCGCCCAGCGCACCGCCACGCGATCCGCATCCGTGAGGTCGCTCATGTCACTATTGCGCTTGGCAATCCGCGCCCGGAAGACGGCATCCAGCCGCTGACCCCGCAGCGTCGCCTCCGTCGGCGTTTCGTCGGGCCGATACTGGCTGCACTTCGCCAGCTTCGGTAGCATCGATGGCCTTAACCAGTCCCTGCTCAATGCTTGCTCAGGCTGCATGGGCCACCACCTTTCCATTGCGCGCAGCCTTGAGAAAACCCGCCGGATTCTTTAGCACCCGCGCCGCAAAATCCCGCGGCATCGCCCGCCAATCCTCATGCTCCTGGATGCGCCGCGTCTCGCGCAGGTACGCATTCACCAGCTCCGCGTGCGGCTCGCAAATCGCCTCCAGCGTCACCTCATCGGCGGAAAGCCCGGCGTTCTCGTTACTTGACGCCTGTGTCTCCGTCAATGCTTGCGGCTCAGTGAGCGCTTGCGGTTCGGCTGACGCCGGCGGCTCGGGCCCCACGCACCGAGCCACCGGCGTTTCCAGTACCTCCACCCTCCCAGCCTCCATTCCCCACGGCGCATCCACGGCCCGAAAGGCCTCCGCAATCGCCGCAATTCCCCACTTTTCCGTATCCGCCATGCCATGCCGATTCTTTGCATCCCACGCCGCCATGCGCATGCAATGCATCTGCCGCTCCTTCCCACCCACCCCCTTGTACGGCGCGCCCGCCTCATGCCCCTCGCGCTCGCGCACCTGCACCCGCCAGTTGCCAAAGAGCAGCATATCCGCCCATTCCTTTACCAGGGGCGCGACGTGTTTTGTCAGCTTCAGCTCGTACCGGTCAAAAGGCCCCGCGCCATCCGGCGGTTCGAATTTCGTTACTTTAGAATGAGCCAGCACCACCACGTGCACCCCCGCATCCAGCACTTCATCGAGCCGCGCCAGGAGTAAAGTAACCCGCTCCTTCAGCATCACATATCCCCGGCCATAGCCCCAATCCTCAATCCCCCGAATCTTCGGGTTATTCGCCTGAGCCACCATCGCTTCCAGCACCATCTGCTCCAGCCAATCCATCGTATCCACCACCAGCGTGGCACAGGGCCGCGACGCCGCCACCTCCGCCAACCCCGCCTCAAAAGCCGCCAGATCCGTCAACGCCTGACGCCCCACCCGGCGCACCTCCATCTGCGAGGTGCTGTCTTCCACGTCAAAAAACAGCGGATCGGGAAACTGGCTGGCCAGCGTCGATTTACCAAAGCCTTCCGGCGCATAAATACAGACCTTCTGCGCGCGTCCGCGCCGGCCCCGGGTGATGTGATTAAGGATCGAATTCATAACTAACGTTGTGTCTTTGGAGTCTGAGTTTGCTTGTCTTGTTACTTGTTTATAAAATGTATTATGGAAATAAAGATCGGCGCTGTAGGCCCGGGTCTGTGACCCGGGTGGCGTGAACCATTTCCCCGCGAATGAATGCTGAATGAGTTTCCGTGTCTTCCCGCCTTCTCATCGTCATTCTCATCCTCTTCCTCTTAATCCCCTTCCATCTCACCGTTTCGGCTTCCAGCCGGAAGATTAAGTTAAAAATAAAGATTAGGTTCAAAGACGCCACCCGCGCCTCGCAGGTCACAGAGCTGCGCTACAGCGGGGCCGCTTTCGCCAGACAGAATGCTAGCGTCGCTCGCCGCCCGGAACCTGAGCCGCGCTGGAGATCGGCCCCACTGCGGGCCATTGCCGCGCCAGGAATTCATTGGCCTCCTCCTCGCGGATGCGGAGCCCCTTGGCCCCGGGCACTTTCTCCGTGGCGACATTCGCGGCCCGCAGGGCGCGGATCACGGTGGAGCGGTTTTTGCGCGCATGGCGCGTAATCATGGGAATGGTGACGTATTTCATAAATTGCTAGTTTCAAGAGCGCAGGTGATTATCACCCGCGGACAAAATTTGCCGCAGCAGACTGCTCACGCTCCGGTCCTCGCGCTTCGCCATCTCCTTCAGCGCACGGTACGTGCGCTCATCGACTTCTGCGCCGACAAAACGCTTCACCGGGTGTTTATCACCTCGGGCGGCGCTCGTAGCCTTTCTGGGCATTTCGTTTTTCATTTCTTCAGATGCTGCTGGATGAGCTGGCGGATCAGATCTGCCAGACCGATGTCCCGCCGCTTCGCCTCGGCCTTCAGCGCCTTATACACGTCTTCGTCGACGTAGGCGCCGACTAGCTTGAGACCTTTTTTGCGTTGGCTGGGCATGAATCGGTTTTGTTTTGCTGTTAAGGTGATTATCACCTCCGCGAATCGCCTGCAACAAGAATTTTAAAATTTTTTGTTATCTCCTCAAAAAGCTCGCTCTCCCCAATGCTCTCCAGGGCAAACTCCGCCACGCGCTGCGGGGGCAGCTTCACCCGGCGGCACTTCGCCGCAAACCGTTTCGGGACCGAAATAATCACTCTTTTCATGGAGCCGAGAATAGACGATAAGTGCACGCATGAACACTACACGCCACGCACCGCAGTGCACGCTCAAATTGTGAATAACTTTGGCCGCAGCGACATCCAGCCCACAAAGTCCACAGGCGCGCCATGCGTGCGCAAAGCGCAGTGCCAAAGCCCGAAACCAGAATGACGAATGACGAAATAAATTCGAAACCCGAAATCCGAAGGGGCAACATGCGCGGAATTCGCGCTGTGCCCACTTTCGGGCTCCGGATTTCGGGTTTATTTCGTCATTCGTCATTCGGACTTCTGGTTTCCCTTTACCTCCCTAACTCCTTGTGACTACGTAAACTCCCGATGGCCAAGCGCTTTACGATTACGGTATCCGACGACCTCTACCAGGCGGCAGAGCTCCTGCGAAAATCGCGCAAATACCGCTCCCTCTCCGAATACGTTGCCGCGCTCATCCGCTACGACGGCCAGTCGCAGCGCGAACACCACCTCACCGCCGAGTGGGCCGCCTTTACCGGCTGGGAGCGCGACCGCCTCGACGCCGCAATCCTCAAGCAAGTGCAGAGCGGCAAAGGCATCCGCGGCTCCTGGCTCGAAGCCCGCATCGCCGAGATCGTGAAGAAACACCTGGCGGAAGGAAAGACGCCCAGCAAAAAGGAAGTCGCGGAGGAATTGGCAAGAGAAATCGCCAAGGAATGAGGGTGGGTGGCAGGATGGTGGATGGTAAATGGTAGATAGTGGATGGCGAGAGCGCGGCCATCCTTAATCCTACACTTTCACTTACACGTACACTTCGCACGTCCGGCTTCGCCGGGGCTACGCCGGGACAAGAGAGCGCGAAGCGCACCCCGCGGCAGCCTTCTCCACCCCTCCCCTCGTTCCGAAGTTGTACTTCGGAACGCACTTGCTTATGAAGTTGCACTTCGTCCACCAAAGCGGCGTGAAACAATCATTCTGAGGCATTCTATCCGCTTCCCTGCTTATTCCCCCTCACATACCCCAGCAGCCTAAAATAAAGATCCAAATTCTGAAGTAACATAATCGCCAAAAGAATCGAGACTCTGCCACCATCGGAGAAAAATCGCTTCACCAAATCCGGAGCGAGGATCATTCCCACAAGACACGCTGCAGCAAAGAAAAGATTTAGGTAAATGGATCTGAATATTAATTTCATGGCGTGCGCGGCTCTTTGCTCACTATCGGTTTTCCACGATTTGCACAACTTCGCGTTTGCCTCTTCGATTTCGCCGCGCCGACCCTATAGGTCCCATCCGTCCCATCGGTCCCACGGGAGCGCGCCAGCGAGTGTAGGTGTAGGTGAAAGTGTAAGATCAAAGATCGCCCACCCTGCTCCACCTCGCCAATCGAGAGATTGGCATTCCCGGGAGCTTCGAGCCGGCCACGGAAAGCATTGCACTTTTTCTCAACCGGCATTTCATTTTCCACATCATGGCACTCTCGCATCCACCGCCAACGCTCCCCGCCCTTTCGTTACTTGATCTCGTTGGCGCGTTGCTCCTCCTCCTCCCCACCCTCGCCC
>FTBG01000672.1_pt1 | contig 12075 bp, 9 predicted proteins | sample 1639311 | NCBI WGS metagenome assembly FTBG01 (sample SAMEA3914864, study PRJEB12502) | metagenome | biome: forest; material: soil | place: USA | collected 2012-03-12 | depth 0.3 m | reverse complement strand
TGGGTGGAAAAGAGCATGTACGGCAAAAAGTACATGGGCACGGAGCGATCCACCTTTGTCATCGGTCCCGATGGCCGCATTCGCGCCATCCTGCGCAAGGTAAAACCCGGTGAACATGTCAAGGAATTGCTCGATGTCCTGATGGGCGAGCGGCCCGTTGCACGCGGCAAGGAGAAATAGGGTCGCGAGCCGCAGATTTTGCTTTCTGCAATCTGCGGCGATATTCACCAGGGAAGCGCGAAAGATTTCGCGCCGCCGAAATTCTATCCAAAGCCCGACTTTGAACCTGCTGAATCTTTACGAAAAACTCGAGCACTTCGTGCAGAAGCTGCCCCAGCCGCTGCAATCTCCGATCCTGCGCGAAATCACGCCCATCAAAACCCTTTTTCTTCAGCAGCGAGCACCGCGGATTCTTCTGTTCGGTGACCGCACGGCCAGCCGGAGCTCGCTCGCCAACGCGCTTTTTGGCCACGCCGTCGCGCACGGCGCGGAAGATCACGTCCAGGTGGCCGACTGGGAGTTATATTCGCATGGCCATGGAGGGCTTCGCATGCTGGATGCCCGGCGCCCCGCTGCCGTGGGTCCGCTCCGGCGCACGCTCTCCGCACAATCACCCGACGTTTGCCTCTTTCTCCATGTGGAGCCGCGCGATCCCGCGGAAATCGCTGCGGATATGGAGCATGCCAAACAAGTGCTCGAATCGTTGCACTCCGGCGGCGAAGACGTTCGGCTTCCAGTGATCGGCGTTTCCGTCAATAGCACCGGCACCGCGGACCCGGAGGCCGCGCGTCGCAGTTTACACGAAGCGTTTGCCGACTCTGGCAGGCATCCTTTCGGCGACAAGGTGGCCGGATTCTATGTTTTGCACGGAGGTACCGGGGAGGCACACTCGCTCGCGAAAGCGATTGCTCTCGAACTTCCACCGGAAGCTCGCCTCGAAATGGGCCGGCTTTCCGGCGTGAAAGAAGTGCAGCGCGAGTCGGCGCAGGTCGTCATCAAATCCATGACCGCGATTTGCGGCGCGATCGGCGCACAACCGATCCCGCTCGCGGATTTCCCCATTCTCACGAGCCTCCAAGCCGCCATGGTCGCCGGCATCATGCACATTTCCGGCCGCGAATTGAGCCTGAAACTCGGCGGGCAGTGGATCGCGGCCCTGGGCGCCAATATCGGCATCGCCCTGGCCTTGCGCGAAGGGGCGCGGGCCGCTTTGAAATTTGTGCCCATCTGGGGCGATGTGGTCTCTGGAGGCATTGCCGCCGCGGGCACCTATGCGATTGGTCGTGCCGCTGCCGCCTATTTCGTGGAGGGCGTTACTTTACAGGACGCGAGGAGCATGTTTCGGAAGAGCAAAGGACACGGAGTCGCGCCGCTCCTCAAAGAGTAGCCTGGGATGAAGCTCTCCACCATCCACGCCACCCTGGCGGAGCACGGTCTTCAAGCCACCAAAAGCCTCGGCCAGAATTTTCTCCATGACCAGAATCTCGCCGAATGGATCGTCGGATTGCTCGATTTACAACCTGGCGATGCCTGGGTCGAGATCGGGCCCGGCCTCGGTGCGCTTACGGAATACGCTCTCCAGCGCTCTCCGCGGGGACTGGTCATCGAAAAGGATGATCGACTGATTCCTTATCTCCGCGACCGTTTTCCCAATCTGGAAATCGTCCACGGCGACGCCGCCGAATTTGATCTGCGTGAATTGTTTCTCCGTGGCCCCGTGAAAGTTTTCGGAAATCTGCCTTACTATATTTCCAGCCAGATCCTCTTTAACTTTCTCGGGGAGCCCAGCCCCGTCAGCGTGCTTGTGGCCACTCTGCAAAAAGAACTCGCCGAGCGGCTTTCCGCGGAACCAGGCACGAAAGAATACGGCGCGCCTACGGTGCTCATCGGGCGGCGCTGGAAAACGAGTTACTTGAGAACGATGCCGCCGGCAGTTTTCACTCCCGTGCCACAAGTGGAATCCGCGGTCGTGCGCCTTACCCCGCGCGAACCCGGCGAAATCGCTGCGTGCGACGGCGCGCGCTTCGAGCGGCTCGTAAAGCTCGGCTTTTCTCAACGCCGAAAACAACTGCGGAAACTCATCGCGCCGGAATTACCGGAGAGCCCTGCAGCTTTGGTTAGCTTGGGCTTGACCGAAACCGTTCGCGCGGAAGAACTCTCCGTTCCCCATTGGGTGGCCCTGGCAAATCTGCGGCAGGAGAGCGGCGCAATTTCGGATCGTCCGCTGGAAGAGTTGGCGCAGGATGTCCATGGAGAAATCTTTGATGTCGTCGATGAACAGGATCAGGTCATCGGCTCGGCCACGCGCCATGAGGTTCATCAAAAGAAGATGCGCCATCGGGCAATCCACATTTTCGTCTTTAACAAGGCGGGTGATCTTTTTCTGCAACGCCGTTCGCGCTGGAAAGATGTCCACCCGCTGCGCTGGGATTCCAGCGCGGCCGGCCATGTTAATTCGGGCCAGGAGTATAACGAAACTGCGCAGCGCGAACTCATCGAGGAACTCGGCATTTCCGCGCCGCTGGAACGAATTGGAGCCATCGAAGCGTGCGAAGACACGGCCTGGGAATTCGTCCATCTCTACCGCGCCGAACACGAGGGACCTTTTCTTCTTTCTCCCGCGGAAATCGACACAGGCGGATGGTTCAAACCCGCCATGGTCGATGCCTGGATCGTCGCCCGCCCTGACGATTTCGCCAGCGGCTTCCGCAAATGCTGGAGCCAATTCCGGCGATAGAGCACGAAAATCGGCCCTCTGTCTCCTGCATTTTTTCTTCATATCTCCTTCTGCCGCCTCGACTTGCAGCGGATTCCGCTACACCATCCGTCGCGAATTCTCTTTGACGCGCCATCCGCTCTTTCGTAAATCGGTGCTCTCATCTTCGCTTCCGTGCCCACCTTCTCTCTGCTTCTTACAGCTCCCACGCATTCCGCGTTCGTGTGTTGAACTCCCAGATCCCGGGCCGCCGTTCCCGTGAAATGAACCGGCGAGAAAGCGACCTGCACACCCATGGCCATCTCGATTGACGTCAATCGTCCCCGTAACGTTGACTGGAAACGCGCCGCCGCGTTGCTTTACGGAGATTGGGGAACGAGCAAGGCTTACGTGCTCGGTATTGCCTTCGGCGTGGCGGCGTTTTCGTCACTGCCGATCATTCTTGCGGTTTCTCTGCTGACCGGATTAGTCGGCCTTAACTATCTCGTCGTCTGCCGGCACTTTCCCGATGGAGGCGGTGTCTATTCCGCGGCCCGAGCACAAGGCCGCCTCCTCGCGGTCGTCGGCGCGCTTTTGCTCGTGGCTGATCTCACGGTTACCGCTGCGCTCTCTGCGTGGTCGGGATTGGATTATTTTGATATTCCTTTCTTAAAGAGCCACATCGTCTTGTCCACCATCGGCGTGCTCCTCCTCATGGGTCTGGTGAATTGGTATGGACCGAAACACAGCGGAAGTTTCGCCGTCATCCTCAGCGTGCCGGTGGTGATCGTTGTCGTGATCCTCATCGCAGTGAGCGCTCCTCATCTCACCGTCGTGCATCTGGAGCGGATGCACGAAAATCCATGGACAGTGTGGACCCAATTTGTGGAGTCGATCCTTGCTCTGAGCGGCGTCGAAGCGATCGCTAACATGACGGGTGTCATGAAGCTGGACCCAGGCTCCACTCCGGAGCATCCGAAGGTCGGCCGGGAATCAGCAAAAGCGATTTGGAGCGTTGGTACCGAGGTCGTGGTTGGCACGGCGCTGCTGGGTTGGGCGATGCTCTCCATCCCGCAGTCCATGAAGGACAACATGCTCCAGCATAAGGAATCCATGCTCCGCGTGATTGCCGAATATTTTGGAACGTTAACTATCTCACCCATTTTTGGCCATGCGCTGGCCTGGGTCGTTGGCATCCTCTTTTTCCTTTTGCTCATCAGTGCGGCCAACACCGCGATGGTCGCGATGATCGGCGTCTTTTACATGATGGCGCGCGACGGGGAAATGCCGCGGCAATTCTCGAAACTCAATCGCAACGGCGTACCCTTGTTGCCGTTGGGGATTGCCATCGCTCTGCCCACCATCGTTCTCGTCTGCACGCCCGATTTCAGCGCGCTCTCCGGCCTTTATGCAATTGGCGTCGTCGGCGCTATCGCGCTGAATCTTGGCTCGTGCACTTTCAATCGAACTTTGGGTCTGGAATTGTGGGAACGAATCCTTTTCGGCACGACGTTCATCATCCTTTGCGCCGTCGAACTGACACTGGCCCATGAAAAGCACGACGCGCTTTTCTTTGTCGTCTGCATTCTCGGTGTAGGACTTGGACTGCGTTCTTACGCGCAGAAACGGCAGGGCTTGCAAACGCTGACGGTCACCAAGGAAGTCGCGCAGTTGGTTTCTCCGGATGCTCTGGAGCGCCTGCGTCCGCGGCTGGTCGAAGGCCAGCGCATCATGGTCGCAGCGCGGGGCGCGACTCCGGTGCTTCGGTTTGCCATGGACGAAGCCAAGCTTCGCAAAGCACAGTTACTTGTGCTGTATGTCAAAGAGCTCGCCGTCTTTTTGCCCGATGCACCCACCCGGCAAAGCCGTGGCAAATGGCAGGACGATCCCCACGCCTCCACTATCATGACCCTGATGCTGAAGCTTGGCGAAGAGACCGGCGTCGATATCCTGCCGGTCTATGCCATCAGCACGGATCCAGCTGCCACCATCCTGGATCTGGCCGCCGTGCTCGGCATTGATTACTTGATGCTCGGCGCGACTCACCGGCTCACCATGTCGAATTTGCTCAAAGGCAACGTCGTCTCCCAGGTTGCGGCGGGGCTGCCTGAGACGATCCAGTTGATTATCCACGGGTAAAGCGGCTGGTAGGTCCTGCCAGCCGGCCACTCTTCTGTCCTCCACGCCGCTTTCTCAGGCCCGAAGGGCCGCCGGATATTAGCCGCTGCCGGAACCATCACAAAACACGCCTCCGCCCCGACAGGGGCAGAAGAGGAAAGGCTACATTCGAAAACTAGACATATTGGCCGCAGCTTGCCTTCACTTCAGCAAAGGCGATCTCCAGCTTTTTCCTTTGCGAAGATGCTTTTCTCCTCTGCCCCGTTCGGGGGGGGGCGCCGCTGCTCCAATATCCCCGCAGCGAGCGCTGCCGGCTAATATCCAGCGGCCCTTCGGGCCTTTCTTGAAGCGTTTTCAGGACTTAAGCGGCGGAGCCTCTTCCAATCCACGAAAAACTGCCGCTGCCAGCTTCTCCGGTTCGGCTACGCTGCCGCGGGCTTCTGCCGCTCGCGGAGCTTCACCTTCCTGGCCAAAAAGGATCGCCCGCATGGTCATTTCCTTTTTCTCCAACAAGCAACGCACTCCCACCGGCAACGTGCAATCTCCTGCGAGCAGGCGTTGCAGCTCCCGTTCCGCTCGGATGGCCAGGAACGTCGGACCGTGATTGATCTTTGCGAGAATTCCATTTACGCGCTCATCCCCCACCCGGCTCTGCAAGGCGATCGCCCCCTGCCCGATGGCCGGCAACAAATGCGCCTCGAGCGAAGTCACGGAGAAGCGATAGCCTTCAAACTCCAGCCCGCCCTTCAAAGAAAAGCCGAGCCGTTCCAACCCCGCCTGTGCAAGCACGATGGCGGAAAACTCACCAGACTCGCCTAGCTTCCGCAGCCGCGTCTGCACATTTCCTCGCCAGTCTTGAATCACGAGATCGGGCCTCAACCATTTCAACTGCCGCGAACGCCGGACCGAACTCGTCCCAACATGGGCGCCCTGCGGCAATCCTTCCAAGCCACCATCTACTTTCGAAATCAAAACATCCGCCGTTGGCGCACGCTCCAGCACGGCGGTCAATTGCAACCCGGCAGGATTATGCCCCGGCAAATCCTTCAAGCTATGCACCGCCACGTCGATTGCTCCAGCAATCAGCGCTTCTTCCAGTTCCTTGGTAAACAAACCTTTCCCACCCGCTTCACTCCCGCGCAAAAGCGAGAGATCCAGTTTTTGATCACCGCGTGTCGTGAATGTTTTCGCCTCTGTCGTCAGCGCCGGATACGCCGCCTTCAGCGCCGCTTTCGTTAACTCCGTCTGCGCCAAAGCCAGCGCAGATCCACGCGTCCCCAGTATCATCGGTTTACTTGTGACTTCGGCAATGCTGCTCATGATTGCTGCCCGCCCGAGGCCTGCGGCTCCTTCCACATCGCCGGCTGCGGTGCACCCGAAGCTGACGCCGAATACGCCATGGCCGCCTGCCAGCTGCCTTCCAGCAAGGCATGAAAATCGCCGACATGGCGCTCGATCAAACTTTCGCAAACTACCAATTCCTGCCGCCGAATCGCCATGGAATGATCGGCCTCAGCCTGCAGCGAGTCGATATCGTACAAGTAAACACCATCGAGATCATTTACCGTGGGCTCAAAATCGCGCGGCACCGCGAGATCGATGCAAAAGAGCGGACGATCCCGTCGCGTGCGCATCATCGGCGCAAGCTTTTCACGTGTGACGACATGGTGCGGCGCCGCGGTAGAGCCGATCAAAATATCCACGTCGGCAAAATCCTTGTGCCACTCATCAAAGTGCACGGCTTTCCCTTCCATCTTTTCCGCGAGCGCCACCGCGCGGTCGTAGGAACGATTGGCCACGAAAATCGTCTTCACTCCACGAGCTTGCAACGCTCCTGCGGTCATTTCACTCGTCTCACCGGCGCCTAAGATCATCACCTTGCATCGGGCCAGCTTGCCAAAAATCTTTTCTGCCAAATCGACCGCTACCGACCCCACCGAAACCGATCCGCGCGTGATATTGGTATTCGTGCGCACTTCCTTGGCGACATTGAAAGCGCGCTGGAAAAGCTTGTTGAGATTTCGCGAGGTCGCGCCACTGGTTTGCGCTGCCTGATACGCCTTTTTCACCTGGCCCAGAATCTCGGTTTCCCCGAGCACCATGGAATCCAAGCCACAGACGACGCGAAAGAGATGACGAATGCTATTTGCCGCCGCGTGCCGAAAGAGCCCCGCTCCATCACTCACACCCTTGCGGTTTGTGAGGAATTGCGACAGAGATGCAAACCCGCGCGCTTCATCTTCCGCGCCGACGTAAAACTCCACGCGATTGCAGGTCGAAACGATCACCGCTTCGCCGAGTCCTTCCGTCTTCGCCAGCTCGGCCGCCGTCGCGCCCAATTCGCCATCCGGAATGGCAAACTTCTCCCGCAATTCAATCGGCGCAGTGTGATGGCTGAGGCCCAGGCAAAGGATCGGCATGGTTCAGAGGCTTCCTTTGGCCGGCACGAATTGAATTCCCCAAAGCGTCAGCAGCATCACGCTGAACGCTCCTACCGAAAGAAGCGCCACTCGGCGCGGCGAAATCCGATGCCACAACGTGGCGGTGAGGATGAACCCATAAAGCAACCAATTTCCCACCGAGACAATGCGCAGCAGCGGCACGTGAGCCGGGCCATGCATCCAGCCCGCGGCTAGCCCTATAGTGAAAAGGCCAAAACCGAAAAAGATGAGCCGTCGATTGGCCACCGCCAGGTCGCGGATCGGCGGCAATTGGTAGAACACCGAATGAATATGATGCGTCTTCAGTTGCCGCTCTTGCGCGAGGTACATCACTCCCGCGACACACGCCAGCGCGAAGGCTCCATAAGAAACCACCGAGAGCGCCGCGTGCAGCTCCAGCCAGGCGCTGGCCGCTGCGTGGTCCTTTGCGGGCGCGGCCTCTGGCAAAAGCAGCGCGACCACTTGAATGACAAAAACCAGCGGGGAAGTGAACGCGCCGAGCAACGACAGCCGGTATGCCGAGCCGATGAGTAGATAAAAAATCACCATCGACCAGCAGAGGAAGACCAGCACTTCGAAAAGATTCGTCAGCGGGCAGCGCTGAATGGCCTGTCCGCGCAGGGTCAGAAAGGCCGTCTGCAACCCAAATCCGACCAAGATCGAAATGAGATTAAGGCGCGACGGGTGGTAAACTCGCGCGCCGAGGGAATACATCGTGTAAGCGAAGCCAAACAGGAAACAGAGAGTGGAGAGGACCAAAAGAAGGCGCTCCATGGAAAGTGGGAGGTTAGCGGGGCGGGCGGGATTTGGCAAATGGCGGATGGGGGCGGCAGGCAAGGCGGCTGGCGCGGTCACTGAAATTCGCATCCCCACCAAGCAAAATTCTTTGAGCGCTTCTTGACTTTTCCACCCACCGTCTTTTACTTCCGCCGTCAAACGGCAATGGATTTCTGCCGCCCGAAATTGCTCGGGGAACCGCTGGGCTTTAAGCCGGGCTGATGATTCCTACTCACATCTGAGTAGAGCTATGCCCAAATCCAACACCTACACGCCAGTATTCCCAGAGGAAGAGAACTATTTATGGGAGGTTTTCGCGTGATCGCGCTACGAAATGCCCTTTCCGACTGGGCACTCAAGGCAAGAGCCTCCGCAAAATGGTTGGCACTGATCATTCCAATGGCGATGGCTGTCGGCTCAGCTTGTGCATTCTTTCTTTGGAGCCTCGATTTGGCGACGGGGATTCGATTCGATCATCCGTGGCTCCTTTTCCTGCTGCCGATTGCGGGAGTTTGCGTGGGATTCCTCTATCACTGGATCGGGCGTTCGGCAGAGGGCGGTAATAACCTGATCATGGATCAAATTCATCAGGCCGGCGGAGGCGTTCCGCGGCGGATGGCGCCCCTCATCCTATTTGCCACCCTCGTGACCCACCTTTTTGGCGGGTCCGCTGGCCGCGAAGGAACAGCCGTGCAAATGGGGGGAAGCATCGCCAGCGCCTTTTGCCGTTGGCTGCGATTGGATTCGGAGACGATTCGGGTGATGTTGATGGCGGGAATCGCTGCCGGATTTGGGGCGGTTTTTGGAACCCCCCTGGCAGGTGCCGTCTTCGCACTGGAAGTGTTAATGATCGGGAGAGTGGAGTACGCCGCTTTACTGCCATGTTTCATCGCAGCAGTCGCCGCGGATTGGACCTGTCATGCGTGGGGCGTGGGGCATACTCATTACCATCTCTCCTATCTCGCGACCGAGGCGTCCCCTGCGGCTTTCTTTCATCTCGAGCCGTGGCTGCTCGCCAAAGTGGTGCTGGCATCCGCGGCGTTTGGTTTGGCGAGTACTCTCTTTGCGGAGCTTTCACACGGGCTAAGCGCTGCTCTGAAAAGCCTGATTCCGTATGCTCCACTGAGACCTGCGGTCGGTGGCATACTAGTCATAGGACTCTACTTTGTGGCTGGCACTCCAGATTATCTCGGGCTTGGAGTTTGGTCGCGCGATGCGCACGCGATTACGATTCCCTCTTTCCTCATATCGCCAGAGATTCATCCGTGGAGCTGGCTTTGGAAGATCATCTTCACTGCGGTAACACTCAGTTCCGGATTTAAAGGAGGAGAAGTGACCCCGCTATTCTTCATCGGAGCGGCATTGGGAAACGCGATTGCCGGTGTGCTGGGTGCTCCACCTGATCTTTTGGCAGCGCTCGGTTTCGTCGCCATATTTGCCGGTGCGACTAATACTCCGGTGGCCTGCACCCTGATGGGAGTCGAACTCTTTGGAGCAACGCACATTGTCTATATCGCAACCGCGTGCTTCCTGGCTTACTTCTTCAGTGGCCATTCCGGAATCTATCTTTCTCAGCGCGTGGCCGTGCCGAAGACCAGCGCCGCGTCCCGTCCACCCGATGTGTCACTTCGGCACCTTCGAGAAATGCAGGGCTCGGCGCTGGATGACCTCACCGCATCCTTCGCAACACCACTCGTTTCAATCAATGGAGACCAAAACAGCCAATCCGCCATGTCACAACGCAAACACAAAGTAACTCCTCGCGAGACCGGGATGATCCGCATTTATCTGAAGCCCGGTGACAAAAAAAGGCAACCCGGGCTGCGCGGATTTCTCACTGCACGGCCAGTCTATCGCGACCTGGTGGATGCGGCCAAAAAGGATGGCATCATCAACGCCGTCGCGCACCACACGCACTACGGTTTCAGCAACCGGGGAGCAATTCGCTCTCACGATCCTGAGATGGGAAACCCGGATCTAACCATGTGCGTTGAACTGGTCGCGCCCAAAGACCAGCTCGAACTTTTCTGCCGTACCCACGGAGAATTACTCAAAGACAAAATCGTAATCTATAAGCACATTGAGCATTGGGACATCCACGACCATGATGTAGAAGTCCACGATGCCACGCCGAAAGAATTGAAGTCCGATGCTATATAAGAAACCGGCGAACGATCAGTGTCGTTCCAAAGTTAAATACCTCGACATGGCTCTTCAATCCTCAGGTGAGTAAGTGTAAGTGAAAGTGTAGGATTAAAGCCGTGCACACCGCCGCAGCCCGACAAACCCTCCAGACCCGCCTATTTCCCAAGGGCATCCCGCGCCTCTGGTGCCCCACCCTCACGCATTTCCAAGCCGCCCACATCCCCGATCCCGCGCGCATTCGCGCCCACCTTTCGGCGCTCTCGCCCCACGTCCACGGCATCCTCGTACCCGGCTCCACAGGCGAAGGCTGGGAGATGAACGATGAGGAAATTCGGGCGCTGCTCGCCATCGTCCTCGACGCGGCCCAAAAGCTAGGCATGCGCGTCTTGATCGGCGTTTTGAAAACCCAGGTAGAAGAGATGCACTTGTCCATCGAAGCGATAGGCGCGCTTCGCGATCATCCCGCCGTTGCCGGCATCACCGTTTGCCCGCCCAAAGGCGTGAGCCTCAGCCAAACGGAGATCCAGACCGCACTCGCCGGCATCCTGGATCTCGGCTGGCCCACCGCGCTATATCAGCTTCCACAAGTCACGCAAAATGAAATGGAAGCGGCGACCGTGGCCGCGCTGGCAGAGGAATTCCCGAATTTCATCCTCTTCAAAGACACGAGCGGCGCGGATCGCGTTGCCAAAAGCGGGCGTGATTTCGGTGGCGTCTTTCTCGTACGCGGAGCCGAAGGTCACTACGCCACCTGGCCGCGTCGCGCTGGCGGGCCTTACGATGGTTTCCTGCTGAGCACCGCGAACGTCTTCGCTTCCCACTTTGCGAAATTGCTCCAAATGCTGGACCAAGGCAACGCCCACGAAGCGCAAGCGCTTTCCTCAAAGATCGACGGTATCGTGACGCAAGCCTTCCAGATGGTCTCGGCGTTTCCGAGTGGGAACGCTTTCACCAATGCCAACAAAGCGCTGGATCACTGCATGGCGTTCGGTGAATCCGTCCCATCCGTCGAACCACCGTTACTTTACAGCGGAGTTCGCCTGCCTGTGGAATTCATCCGGCACAGCATGGACTTGCTTCGCGAAAACGGGCTGCTGCCGAAAAGCGGTTATTTTTCGCCCGCGTCTTCTTAACCAACCAGCCGCGTCCAAAGCGGGGCGGAGCTAAATCCCGCATCCTTTGCCCATCCAAGCGCAAAGATGGCGGCGATTGCAGCAACATTGGCAATAAAACTGATCAGCACAGCCCGCAACCATTCCACGTCAAACGTACGGGCAATAATACCAATCCAGACAACGCGACAGACGATTGCCATCACAATCGCGCACACATGGAAAGATGACGGGTCGGAGTGTCGGAAAACGGTGAAGAAAATAAATAGCAGGAAAATGACGCGCAACACTTCCATCCCCACGGCAGTCGCCACCAGGAGGACTACTCGTCCGACTGTCGCACTTTCATGCGCTAAAAGTGTGGCGGACACCGCCAGAGCCGCCATGTAAACAAGCAAGATCCCGAGAAGCCGAGTGAGCCCGACCGTGACCTTCTCCTCCGTCGCGGAAATCTTCTGCTGCTTTACTTGTGAAGCGGCGACTCGATCCGCCACGATCACGGGCCAGCGGCGCTGCAAAAAGAGCGCGGGATTGTCTTTTCGCTGCCGCTTCACTTCCTCTAAAAAGGCGGTGTTGAACCGGCTCCCAGGCTTTCCCAATTCCGGATATTTCTCCACGGCTTCCTTTTGCGCGGCATCCAACGGCTCCGCATGAGCATGGTCCACCATTTGCCCCAAGACGACGGCGATTACTAGGAATACTAACGCCGCAATCCCGAGACGGCTTCGACCCACTGCTTGGCGCGCCCCTGCCTCCCTTATCAATCGCGCCTTCATGACCAGTCCCC
>FTBG01000714.1_pt1 | contig 12196 bp, 11 predicted proteins | sample 1639311 | NCBI WGS metagenome assembly FTBG01 (sample SAMEA3914864, study PRJEB12502) | metagenome | biome: forest; material: soil | place: USA | collected 2012-03-12 | depth 0.3 m | reverse complement strand
GAGGAAAACGCCGCCAAATTCCTCTATTGGTATCCGAGCGGCTCGCTCGCACATGTGATGGATAGCGAAGTGCGCGCCCGCATTCAGCAAGTCGCCGCCGAAGTCGCGGCCAAATACCCGCTCGATGATCTACGGGCCCGAAAACAAGAGATCATGGATGGCGTGCGCACCAACGTTAGCAGCTTCTTTACCCAGCGTGGGGTGACGATCACCACCGTGGGAATGTTTGGCGGCATGACGTACGAAAATCCGGAAATCCAAAAGTCCATCGACAAGACTTTTATAGCGCAGCAGGAGAAGGTCGTGAACCAGGCGCGCTTTGAGGCGCAGCAACGTGAAAATGATCGCGTGGAGCTCGAGGCGCAAGCGCTGGCAGAAAAGGTCCGCCGCGCTGCCCAGGGTGAAGCGGATGCAAAAAACTCATCGCCGCGGCGGAAGCGGAATCAATTCGCGATGTCAACAAGGCGCTCGCAGAGTCGCAGCAGAATCCGCTCATCCTGCAATTCAAACAGCTCGACGTGGAAAAAGCGCGTGTCGAGCGCTGGAGCGGCAATTACCCGCAGTACTTCCTCGCACCGGGTGAAAAGACCGGCTTGCTCGTCCAACTGCCTCCCGTCAAGTAACGACACATTTTCCTCATATGAACTCCACACCTTCCACCTCCATGAATACTCCCTCATCCTATCGCGCCCCCTGGGGCACGACACTCAAGATCGTTTCCGTTGCCGTTTCGGCGATCTGCCTCGGCCTGTTTGCCGCGCAATTCACTGGCCCATTCAGCCACTTTACACCGCATTCGGTAAGTTGGGTGCGCTATCTACTCCCGCTGCTCATCGTGGGGACTGCGCCATTCGTCGTTCGCGGCTATGCGATCCGGGGCGATACCTTGCTGATTGAGCGGCTTTTCTGGACCACACGGATTCCGCTCGAAGGGTTGTTATCCGCGACCGTCGAACCTCGCGCCATGCGGTCTTGTTTGCGCACCTGCGGCAATGGCGGGATGTTTTCCTTTACCGGGTGGTACTGGAGCCGTCCGCTCGGTCACTTCCGCGCGTTCGTCACCGATTTAACACGCACGGTGGTCCTGCGCTTTGCTGATCGCACGGTCGTCATCTCGCCGGAACATCCGGAAGAATTCGTCCGCGAGATCAGCCACCGCTCGCAGGTGTGATAGATTGACGCCGGCGATGATTGCAGCGCCGGAGGAAACTTTGGCGCTGCGAAAATCACGCGTTACTTGTTCGCCCATCCGCCGGCACGACCAGCACGGGGCATTTCGCCCCCTTGAGCACCCCCGAAGTCACACTTCCCACGAGCAGGTTATACAGCGCTCCATGGCCGTGGGAGCCGATGACGATCAATCCCGCTCCTTGTTCGTCAGATTCTTGAAGAATCTTTTCGGCGAGCGGCCCCTGGATGTGGAGAGCCGTGGCGTCGATGCCCGCTGCCGCGAGTTTCTGTTTCAATTCATCGAGCTTCTGGTGCTCCGTTTTAAAGTCGCGGGCCACGGCGGTGCGGACCGCCACGGGGCCGGGCTCAAAGCCCACGAAATCTGGTTCCGGCTCCGAGACATGCAAAAGGACCGCCTTTCCACCAAAAGCGCGGGCCAGATCGCCGGCTGTTTGCACCACGCGGGGGGTGACGTCGGAGAAATCCACCGGAATGAGCACGGTTTGAATGTTCATGCTACAAGTAGTATCGGTTTGTCGCCAAAAAGAAAGCGTGTGACCGCAGGGAAATTTGGGTGATCGCAGTTTTTCCCGCTGACTGCTGAAAAACGCAGAAGAGCTTCGCGATGCTACGCCCGCTCGAGAGGCGCAGAGTATGAGGGGGAGTGACGCAGAGGAAAGAGGGCTTCTCTGCCTCCCTCTGCGAAACTCAACTCTCTGTCTCCACGTCTCTGCGTTTTCTTGGGAAGCCGAATCAAACGGAGAAATCTCGCCCCAACCGCGTGTCGTTCGCGCTTGATTCTCGCGGAAAAGGCGCGGCCATTATTTCCAGCTTGCGCGATTTGATGTTAAACGCCACACCCACAAACTGTGACTCAACGTTCCGCCCTGCTGAAATCGCTTCTCATCGAGACCGCCATTTATGCGCTGCTTGTGGCTGGCTATTTCTTTCTGGCGCTGCATTTCCTGGGCGGCTGGCTGGAACATCTGTTTGAGCGCCCCAACAAATTTGCCTATGCGGTTGTTACTTTATTGTTGATGCTCGGACAGGGCGTTGCCCTTGAAATGGTCACAGCAGCTCTATTGCGAGTGGTCCGCCGGCGAACCGAGTGATCGCATGGATTTTCCAGTCTCTCACATTCACGTCAATCCATTGTGGCTCATCCTCACCGGATTTGTCATCGGTGTTCTGGGTGGATTCTTTGGCGTGGGAGGGAGCTTTATCGCTGGACCGGCGCTGCGCCTCTTCGGCATGTCCTGGAACTTTGCCGTGGGCACCGACCTGGCCCATATCGTCGGAAAATCGATCGTCGCGGCGCGAAAACATCGCGCTTTAGGCAATATCGATTTCAAGCTCGGCATGATCATGGCCGTAGGGACCATTGTCGGCGCGGAGGTGGGAGCACAAGCCATTCAGGCCCTGAAACGCCATGGAAACGTGAATAGCGTCGTCAGTATTGTTTCCATTGTCGTCTATCTTTCTATCTCGGGATTCATGGCTTGGGATGGCATCAAGACGCTGCGCCGGAGCCGGCAGCGCGGATCGCACGAGGAGTCAAGTAACTCGCCGCATGCCGATGAAACCTCGTTCACGCATATTACTTCAAAAATTCAGCGATTCCGGCTCGCGCCGATGGTGAGCTTGCCTACTTCCGGCATCGAAAGCATCTCCCTCTGGGTGATCCTGGTGGTGGCCTTTGTGGGTGGCGTCTTCAGTGGCTTTCTTGGGGGTGGTGCAGGTTACATCCGCATGCCGTCGATGGTTTATGCGCTGGGCATTCCCACGCATCTCGCCGTGGGGACCGACCTTTTCGAGATCATCATTTCGGCCAGCTACAGTACCTTCAGCCACGCCTTGAAAGGGAATGTCGATATTCTGGTGGCGCTGGTCATGCACACCGGAGCGGCGGTGGGAGCGCAGATCGGCGCGATCCTCACGCAATTCTTTCGCGGACCAAAAATCCGCCTCGCATTTGTGCCCCTGCCCTTGATTGGCGCGGGCATCGTCATTTACACTCTCATCACCGGCCAAAAGCTATGAAAATCCTCATTTGCAGCGACGGCCACGCACAGGCCGAGCGAGCGGTGCGATTCATCGCTTCTCCCGCTGCGGCCTGCGGCGCTCAAGTAACGATCCTTGGAATTATTGAACATCCGGCGGACGAAGCGGCTCTTACGGAATCGCTGCGGCGCAGCGCCGAATTGCTCCGCCAGCAGGGAGTGACGGTGGAAACGGTCACTCGGGCGGGATTGCCACTCTCGGAAATCCAGAGCCGCACGCAGAATGAGCACTACGATCTTGTGGTGATCGGCGCGGAGCGAAAGGGCGGGGGAGCGTTTGCGCTTTCTGCGAAAGCACATCACTTGATCAAGGAGATCGAACCGCCGGTGCTGGTCATGATCGGGCAGCGCACCACTTTGAAGAAAATGCTCATCTGCAGCGGGGGGCATCCGTATGTAGAAAAGGCGATTCAACTTGCCGGGACTCTGGCTTCGAAGACCAAAGTACCCGTGACTATTTTTCACGTGCTCGCTGAAGCTCCCGCCGTGTATAGCGATTTGCTGGAAGAGGAGGCTGAATCGCAAAAGCTACTCGCTTCAAATTCGTTACTTGCGCGCAATCTGCGCAAAGAGATGGGGGCGCTTGGCGCGCTTGGAGTCGAGGTGCGGGCGAAGTTGCGGCACGGGTTCGTCTCGTCTTCGATTTTGCAGGAAGCCGAAGAGGGCGAGTACGATATGATCGTCACCGGCTCGGCGCCCGCCGGCGGCGCACTTCGGACCTATGTGATGGGAAACGTCACGTCGGAGATTGTGAATCGTGCGGATTGCACCGTGCTTGTGGTGCGCAACGAGATCCCGGGCAAGGCGCTGTCGTCCTGGAGGTGGTTTACGGGCTTTTTCGGCAGATCGCGCAAACAGAAGAGTAAGCCGTAAAGTAACTCAACGGTTCGCAATCTAGCAACCACCGAGGTAGGCAACACGCACTTGCTCATTGGCCCGCAATGCCTCTGAAGTGTCTTCGAGGATAATCTTTCCCGATTCGAGGACGTACCCCCGATGCGAGATTTGCAGGGCGAGATTGGCGTTTTGCTCAACGAGCAGGATAGTGAGGCCGAGTTGGCGATTGATTTCGACGATCTTCTCGAAAATGGTTCGGACGAGGATCGGCGCGATGCCGAGCGAGGGTTCATCGAGCATGAGGCACTTTGGCTTGCTCATGAGGGCGCGCCCGATAGCGAGCATTTGCTGCTCGCCGCCGGACAAGGTGCCGGCCATTTGTTTCTGCCGTTCTTTGAGGCGTGGAAAGATACTGAAGATGTAGTCGAGATCCTTGGCAATCCCGTCGCGATCCCGGCGCAGATAGGCGCCCATCTGCAGATTTTCGAATACGGTGAGATTGGCAAAGACCATGCGCCCCTCGGGAGATTGCGCGAGGCCCCGTCCCACGATTTCGTGCGCGGAGAGTTCGTGAATTTCTTCGTCGGCAAAACGAATCGTGCCCGAGCGCGGCTTCACGATGCCGGAAATGGCGCGCAAGGTCGTGGATTTTCCCGCGCCATTCGCGCCGACCAGCGTGACGATGCTGCCTTTTTCCACGGAAAGCGTGATGCCGTGGAGGGCATTGATCGAGCCGTAGCTAACGTGGAGATCGCGGATTTCTAGCATGCTGGTGGTAGGGATTGCGGGAAGTCTTTAATCTTACACTTTCACTTACACCTACACTGTCTCTGATCATCGATCATAATATACTCCATTGCCACCATGCTCGCTCTTGCCTCCGTATTCTGAAGGTTCCTCAAAAATTCGATCGGGGGAAATGGATTTGACGAGCCCCACAAGCATGGAAACCACTTTGATGAGCGAGTCCTTGCATTCCTGAACATCCTCTTTCGTAAATTCCTTCCTGACCACAAGCACATCCGGGCACGCAGCGCATTCCAAAGCAGAAGCGCGTGCGGAATCATAGTAGCGGCATCGATCCGGAGGCGTCCATTTTTCGCTTCCTTCCGCGATATTTAACGGAATGGAAGTGGATGCGCGGTCGAGTTGGCTGTGGACGGACAAGCCTTTGGAAATTCGCGGAAGGATATCCGCGACGTAAGCGACTACCTTCAGCGATTCGTGATATACGACTAGCTTTTCGTGGTCGAACGCGTGTGGCATTGGTTCTTTGTGAGTGGGGTTGAGGGAGGTGTAGGTGTAAGTGAAAGTGTAAGATTAAGGATTTCCGCCCGCCGCAGACCCACCACTCCCCGCCGCCGCCTCCTCTTTCCCCAAATACGCCGCGATCACCTTCGGATCACACCGGATCTCCGCCGGGCTTCCCTCCGCGATCTTCTGCCCATAGTCCAGCACCGCGATCCTTTCACAAATCCCCATCACTACCTTCATGTCATGCTCGACCAACATGACTGCGAGCCCAAATTTCTCCTGCGTAAACCGAATCAGCTTCATCAGCTCCAGCTTTTCCGTGGGATTCATCCCCGCCGCCGGTTCATCGAGAAGGATGAGCTTGGGCCGTGTGGCCAGAGCGCGCACAATTTCCAGCCGGCGCTGATCCCCGTAAGGCAAGGCGCGGCAGGAAAGATCACGATCTCCGGCCAACCCGAAGATCTCAAGTAACTCCATGATGTGGTGATTCACGCGCGTCTCTTCGCGCAAAAAACCCCAACCGCGCCAAAGCGAGTGTGCGATTCCGTGCCGCAAATGCATGTTGCAGGCGCACCGCACGTTGTCATAGACGCTCAGCGAACCAAAGAGCCGGATGTTTTGAAAAGTGCGGGCGATGCCGCGCGCGGTGATGCGGTAGGGACGGCGTCCGACCACCGATTTCCCGGCAAATGAAATGCCTCCGGAAGTCGGGCGATAGACGCCGGTGATGAGATTGAAGACGGTGGTTTTGCCCGCGCCGTTTGGCCCGATCAAACCGACCAATTCACCTTCGCCGATGTTAAACGTTAAACTACTCACTGCCTTCAGTCCGCCGAATTGGACGGTGACGTCCTGAAGCTGGAGGAGTGGCGCTTTCATCGTCGTCATGGAACGCCCTGCCTCATTTTTTCTCCCGTGCGTCGTTTCGGCACGCCCAAGCCACCAAAAAGCCCCTGCGGCCTCGTGAGCATGAGCACGATGAGCAGCAGCGAATAAAGGATCATTCGATTCTCAAAGAGCCCTTTGGTCTTTTCCGAAGCCGTGACGAAATGCTCCGGCGACAGGCCTTGATAGGCAAAGTGAACAACCCGATCGAGGATGTCGGATTTGGCAAACATGCGCAGCACCTCGGGAAGAATCGTCAGGAGCACCGCGGCAAAACAGACGCCCGCCGAATTCCCCATCCCGCCAAGAATGACCATCACGACGATATCGACTGAGCGCAGAAAATTGAATCCTTCCGGATGAATGAATTGCTTGAAATGCGCATACAGTCCGCCGGCGATCCCGGCGAAGAATGCTGCGATGACAAAGGCGAGGACTTTGTATTTCGTCGTGTTAATGCCCATGGCCTCGGCAGCAATTTCATCGTCGCGCACGGCGAGGAATCCGCGGCCATAGGTGGAATTGACGAGATTTACCACCGCATAGATAGCCACCGCGGCGAAGCCAAAGGTCCAAAAGAAATTGGTATATTGAATCATGCCGCCCAGGCCGCGTTGCGCACCCAAGGGCTCGGCATTTTGAATGACGCCTTTGATGATTTCGTTGAAGCCTAAAGTAACAATGGCGAGGTAGTCGCCTTTTAGCCGCAGAGATGGAACTCCAACCACCAATCCCGCCACGGCGGCAGCGATCCCGCCACCCATCAGGGCGATGACGAAGCAAGTAGTCATCGCCGTGGTGTTAAGTCCCAGCAGATGGCCATAGGAAAGCGTGAGCCACGACGCGGCATAAGCGCCAACCGCCATGAAGCCAGCGTGACCCAGAGAAAACTGGCCCGTATAGCCATTTACCAGATTGAGTCCCGCCGCGAGAATGATATTGATGCCTACGCCGAGGAGGATGTCGTAAAAGTAAGCGTACTTTTGGATCAGCGTGACCGAGCCTCCGGAATCATCGAGCACGTGAATGTGCGACATGGCCGCGGAAATGAGGCCACAGACGATAAGCACTGAGAGAAGGGTGAGCCGCGCGCGCATCAGACTTTTTCGCGTTCACCGCGACCGAGAAGACCGGTGGGCTTGAAGATAAGGATGAGGATGAGGGCGCCAAAAACGATGGCGTCGCGGTACGTCGGCGATCCGTATCCGACCACCATCGTCTCCGTGACGCCGATGAGGATACCTCCCAGCACCGCGCCCGGGAGATTGCCGATGCCGCCGAGTACTGCGGCGACGAAGGCTTTCAGGCCGGGAAGGATTCCCATGAGAGGATCCACCGAAGGTTGCTGGATCGACGTCAAAATGCCCGCCGCGCCGGCGAGTGCCGAGCCGAGGCCGAAGGTGAAGGAAATAATGAAGTCGTTATTAATTCCCATGAGCGAGGCTGCCGTGGGATTGAAAGAAACGGCGCGCATCGCTTTGCCGATGCGCGTGTGCAGAACGACCTGCCGCAACACGACAAGTAACACGAGTGTAACGATAAACACGATCACCTGGCTCACGGTGATCGTGAGATCGGCCACGCGCCCCCAGCTCTGCGGAATCTCGATGGCCACGTCGTTGATCAGCGAGGGGAAGGATTGCGGATCGGCGCCAAATGCAAACTGACCGCCGTTTTCCAGAAAAAGGGAAACGCCGATAGCGGTGATGAGCACCGTGAGCTTGGGCTGATCGCGCAGCGGGCGATAGCAAAGCTTTTCAATAATGATGCCGATGGCCGCGCAGATGAGCATGGCTACCGGGAGCACGATCGCCGCCGCCCAATACGACGGCTGATCCCCAAACCATTTCAGGACCTTTGGTCCGATATAGAGCCCGGCGAACGCGCCCAGCATATAAACATCGCCATGGGCGAAGTTGATGAAGCGCAACACCCCGAAGACCATGGTGTAGCCGAGCGCGATCAGGGCGTAGATCGCGCCCAGCGAGATGCCGTTGATGAGTTGCTGAAAAAACTCGACCAAAACGTTACGGCGCTACCGTCTGCGTGAAATGAAAGCCGCCGTCGCCGATGCCGAGGATCACGGCAGGCTTGTTAGCGTTGCGATGTTCATCGAGCGAAATCTTGCCGGTCACGCCGTCGTGATCCTTGGTCGCGTTGATAGCGTCACGCAGTTTTGCACCCTCGGTGGTGCCGGCCCGCTTGATGGCGTCCACAAGAATCATTCCGCTGTCGTAGCCGAGCGCCGCCATATCATCCGGCACAGCGCCATACTTCGCTTTGTACTTCGAAACAAAGTTTTGCACTGCAGGCGCTTTATCCTGATCGGAAAAATGGCAGGAAAAGAAAGAGCCATCGAGCGCGTTGCCCGCGACCTTGAGCAGCGAATCACCGACCCAGCCATCACCTCCAAGCAGCGGGGCTTTGATGCCGAGTTGCTTGGCCTGGCGAGCGATGAGCGAAACCTCCGCGTAATAACCGGGCACAAAGATCGCCTCGGGCTTGGCCGCTTTGATCGAGGTGAGCTGTGCTTTGAAATCTTTATCTCCGGTCGAGTACTTCTGCTCTTTGACGATCTCGCCGCCATTTTCCTTAAAGCCTTTCACGAAAAACTCCGCCAAACCGACGGAGTAGTCCTGCTTCACATCGGTGAGGATGGCGACCTTTTTCCAGCCTTTGGAGACGGCGAATTTTGCCATGACCGTGCCCTGGAACGGATCGATAAAGCAGACGCGAGAAACGTAATCACCGACTTCCGTTACTTTGGGATTGGTCGAGGCCGGCGAAATCATCGGCACTTTGTTTTCCTGACAGATGGGTGCGGCTTCCAGCGACTTAGAAGAGGCCACTTCGCCGAGTACGGCGACCACTTTGTCTTGCGAAATGAGCTTGCGCACGATGGTTGCCGGCTGGCCGGCCATGGACTGGTCGTCTTCGGTGATGAGCTTCAGTTTTTTGCCGAGCACTCCGCCGGCCGCGTTCACTTCATCAATGGCGAGTTGCGTTCCTTTATGAGAGGACTGGCCAAAGCTGGCGCTGCCTCCGGTGAGCGACGCAAATTCGCCGACCGGGATGTCCTGGGCGTAGGCGGTGAAGCCGAGCGCAAGAAGAGCGACGGCGAGACGGAAAACGACGGTTTTCGGCATAGCTTTGGGGTTCAGTTTCAAAAGGGGCGGATCGTAGGCGGGGGCGAACACGATTTCAACCCCCGAAGTGCTTTAGACACTTAATCCTAGATTTTATCTTTGTCTTAATCTCAAAAGCTCCCCCACCGCAGCGGAAAACACTTTAATCCTACACTTTTACCTACACATACACCTCGCACGGTGGCGTGGCATGGGCGTCTCGCCCATGGGTGGGGCAGTTGGATGGCCATGGGCAAGATGCCGTGCTCCGCGAAAATCCCACCGCTACTTCCCTGTCTCAGCCGGAAAGAGACGAGATTCTGTGAACGTGACCGCCAAATCCAGCCAATCCCAAGCGCGACCCTGCGAGCCTTCCTTTTTAAACATCCGTTTTGGAAAACTTCCCTAGGCAGAGTGTCTCCGCCTTGCACGAGGCAGCCTCCTGTGTACGGTGCCCGCCGTTTGTTTTCCTAGCGTATGAGACTACCCCGAAAAGCGGCTGGATTATTCTGCGGCATCCTCCTGGTTTGCCTTCACCTCACGGCGATTTGCGCGACCGGCCTCGGCCCGTTTGGCACGCAAGTGACCTCATTTCCACGCCAAATCGTGGAGATGGTCCGCGATCCGGGCCGGCCCATGATCTATGCGACCACCTCGGTCAATACCGTCATCGCCATCAATACCACCACGCTGACCATGACGGAAGTCGCCATGGGTACGGCCCCCTCCGGCCTCGATATTTCACCGGACGGCACCAAGCTCTATGTGGCGAATAGCGGAGCGACCGCGCCGGGGATCAGCATCATCGATCTCACCACCTTCCAAGTCTCGGGTGGATTGACCACTCCCTTCCAAACGAGATCCGTGGTGTCGGGTTTGAATGGCCATCTTTATATTTGCGGCACTTACTCAAACCCGATTGTGCAATTGGACAGCACGACGGGCGCGGTGCAGGCCACGCTCAAGAGCATTTCCGACTCCATCGACAAGATTCAGCGGACTCCTGACCGCACGAAGCTTTTCGGCGTCAATTTTGGCATCTCTCCTTCTTCGCTCTACGCGATGGATATCTCGGGTAGCACTGTGACGCTCACGCAGTCTAGCCCTTTCGACACGGTGGGAGAAAATGGCGAGGATCTGATCATCAGCCCTGATGGATCGGCGCTCGTCTTCCCCAACGGCGGCGGCCAGGCAAACTATGAAATCTTCCTGATTCCGACAAGTAACATCTCGGGGGTCATCGGCAGCTTTCACCTGGGCCCGTATCCCGTCGATGGCGCATTCAGTCCGGACGGCGCCCTTTTCTATACGGCGCCGAATGCGTCGAATAAAATCCAGGCCTGGAGCACCAGCACCTTTCGACTGCTCGGCACCGCGAGCGCGACGGATCTCGGCCGCATGATCACGGATCAAACGGGGAAATATCTTTTCGCGGGCACCACATCTTATCCAGGCCCGGGAACTCTAAAGGTCTATTCCACGGGCGCGGGTGTGTATCCCTTCATCACGAGTAATTTGAATCTCACCGTGGATGCCGGTTTGCCCGTGCACTACCCGCTCACCGCAAATCTCGCAGGTGTTACTTGGAGCGCGACCGGCCTGCCGGCGGGCCTGACCCTGGACTCGAGCAGCGGGTTGATCACAGGGAAGACCAGCGTAGGCGGAAGCTTCACTGCGAACATCAGCGCAACTCTGCCAGGGGGAGGCACGACCACGGCCAAACTTTCCATCTCCGTCACGGTGCTCCCCACCACCGTGCCTGCCGCCGACGCAACGGTTGCCACTTTTGGGCGAAACATCCTCACCATGATTCGCGATCGCAATCGCCCGCTTATTTATGCCGCCACGGGCGACGGCACGGTTCTGGCGATCAACACGAATTCGTTGCTTCCCGTTTGGGAGATTCCCGTCGGTTCCATCCTGGGCGACATGGATATATCATTGGATGGCACACGCCTCTACGTAGCGAACTCCCGCTCGACCTCGCAAGGAATCGCCGTGATTGATCTGGATGCACGGCAGGCTCTGGCGCCAGTTCCTACGCCTTTCCTTACCTCAAGCGTCACCGCGGGGCTCAATGGGCATCTCTACATCCTGCCGGCGCAGGAAGAGGGCGCTATTACCCAGATCGATAGTACCACCGGCGCGGTGCAGGCCTCAGTGGGCTGGTCCTCGGTGGATGTCTATTCCGGCAAGCTTTTGCGGAGCCTGGATGCCAAGACTTTGTTCTACGGCGATTTCGGACTTTCGCCCTCAGAGCTATACGCCTTGGATATCTCCGGGGCGACTTTGAAACTCACCCAGAAAACGCCTTTTGATACGGTGGGAGAAAATGGAGAGGACTTGATTTTGAATGCGGATGGCAGCGCGCTCATTTATCCGAATGGCGGCGGGCAATCCGGGTACCAGATTGCGCTCATTTCCACCAGCAATATCAATTCAGTCCTGGGGCTATATAATGTTTCGGCTTACCCGACCAATGGCGCGTTCAGCCCGGACGGATCAACCTTTTACGCGGACCCGGCCACGCAGACGGCCGTGCAAATCTGGAACGCTAAAACGTTCACCAAGACGGGCTCGTTTCCGGCGACTTATCTCGACCACCTGCTCGTTGATAATTCGGGAAGCTATCTTTTTGCGACGGTCGATACGCCGTATGGCGGCGGTACGCCGTCGCTGATTGTTTATGCCACCGGCCAGGGTGCTCCGCCGGTGATCACCGGTTCCAGTTCGCTCACCGTCGATGAAAATGCCCCGGTGAATTTCACCCTCTCGCCGGCTCAAAGTGGATTGCTTTGGAGTTCCGCCAATCTGCCTGCGGGCCTGGCGCTGGATCGGCAAAGCGGTGTTATCACCGGCGCTGTG
>FTBG01000173.1_pt1 | contig 12339 bp, 13 predicted proteins | sample 1639311 | NCBI WGS metagenome assembly FTBG01 (sample SAMEA3914864, study PRJEB12502) | metagenome | biome: forest; material: soil | place: USA | collected 2012-03-12 | depth 0.3 m | reverse complement strand
GAGCGCAGCCGGGCTAGCAGTTCCTCAAAACTGAATGGCTTCGCCAAATAATCATCCGCGCCCAGGTTGAGGCCGCGCACTTTATCTTGAAGCGCATCGCGCGCGCTTAGGATGAGAACCGGCTCATTGAAACCTGCTGCCCGCCATTCGCGGAGAAGGGAAAGTCCGTCTCCATCCGGGAGCCCTAAATCCAGCACGATGGCGTCGAACGCGCTGTCCGCGAGGGCATCGAGAGCCTGCGCCTTGGAGCGAACCCAGCGCGCCGAGTAGGCGACCTCGGTGAGGCTTTTCTCGACGAACTGGCCTACCTTCACGTCGTCTTCCACGATCAGGATTCTCATAGGGCGCTGTGAGGGGAAGCAAGGGAGTCAACGTACAGGCTGACTCCCAGCATCTCCTCATCCGTGAATGTCTCGTGGCCAGGCATGGAAGATCCGGAGATTCCAAACTTGATCACCCTTGCAAGATCAATCAAGTGCTCGCCGTGTTCTTCATTGCGTGACATGAAGAGCCATTCCGCCCGGGTCAGGTCGCGTGGAAGCCGTCCGCCGAGCTTGGTGGAGAGCGGTCCGTTTCCTTTGCCATCTGCTCCATGACAAGGCGCGCATTGGTCCTGGAAGAGCTGCTCAGCGCTCGACCGCGAGATGGGATGAATATTCGGATCGAGGCACCAGAGATTGCGGATGCGGATTCGGGCCTCGAGCGTGTCCGCTCCGAGCGAGCACAGATAGGAAGCGAGTGCCCTTCCGCGAGAGTCGCCAGACTCGAACAGGTAGGCATAGGAAGGCATGCGTGAATCCGGCACAAGACTGCGTGGATTGATGAGATGAAGCTCATTCCAGGCAGTGGAACGGCGATTGCCGATGTTGGCGAGGTCGGGTCCCTGCCGGCGGTTGCCGATCAGGGGAGGTTTTTGGTTGAGCGCTTCGCCTGCGGGGAGGGGCGGGCCCCAATTGATTGCATCGAGAGAGTCCGGTCGCACATATTGCGAATGACAATGGATGCACCCCTCCGAGAGATAGACTTCCCGGCCGTATTCCACTTCAGAGCGGTTTTGGTTCTCTGACCTGGCTCCCTGAGACGAAGGGCGCACGGCGGCAGCTGCCAGGACCAGCATAAGCGCTGGTTTGCAGGCCTTGCGAAGGTAGTCCGTCGGCGCTTGGTGCACCCAAAGAAACACGATGGGCGCGGCAGCTGCGATGGGCAGCCAGGAGGGGATTGTGTGCAGGTCCTGGGCCATGCCGATTCCCAGGACAGATCCGAACCAACCGGCGACGGCGAAGAGCGCCGCGGCGTGGATTGCCGGACTTGCAGTCGCTGGCCTGGGGCCTGGCGCAGACGGCGCAAAAACCAGGGCGGTGGAGTATAGAGAGACTGCTGTGGCGTAAAGCCAGTGGGTGAGAACTGCTGCGCCTGCCTGCGAGAGAAGGCAGAAAATTGCTGCGGCGAGCGCGGCAAACGCTGTGGTCAAGACTGGACGCAATCCACGGCGATCGAGCCAACACCCGGCAAGCAACGCCGCGACTAAGTGGGTTGCTGCATTGCTCCATTGCAGCGATGCGGTTCCCCATCCGAATCGATTTAGTTGCGGTGAAGCCTGCAGGATGCAGAACGCGGCGGAGTCGAGCCACACCAGCGCCAGGAATGCCAGGACGATTGCCGGGAACGGAAAGTCTGCGCGAGAGCCCGGGGAAGGGCTTTCGCTGCCTGGCAGAGGCTGGAGTTTCGCAGCGGCGATGCCGCCTGCCACGCAAGCGATTACGGCGACGCCTGCTTGTATGTTCCCGCTTCCTCCGAAGATGCTTGGAATGTTGCAAATCGCATACGCGAGCCCGGTGCCGATTCCGATGCCGAAACCCAGCCTCTTGCGAGGGAGAAATAGCGGTAGCGCAGCGGCCGTTGTGACCGTGAGCATTCCGAGGGCGAGTCCAATCACTGCAGCTGCGAAGCACAATGGCGCCATCGCATTTAGCCATGGCGAGGCAAACGCAGGAATCGCGCAGAGAAGAAAACCTATTTGCAGGAGAAGCGGAGATTTCCGCTGCGTAAAATAGCGTCCGGCTGCCAGCGCGGAAAGGAATCCGCTTGCGGCCATGCAACCCATGACGATTCGCAACGATGTGGTGGCCATGCCTGCGTGTTGCGCCTGATGCAGGAAGCCAAACTGGGCGAATATCAGAAAGTAAGTGTAACAGGCCGAGGTGACCGTGATCGCTGCGATTTCGGTTCTCGTTTCGGATTTCATTGCGGTCCCTCCGTGGATCCAGTCTCCTTCTGCAATGCCTTGGAGCGTAGCAGCGCAAACTGCGTAGCTGCCCAAAACCAATCAGTTGCGGTAACGCTTAGCCAGGGAGGGGATAAGTTCCCGAGCAGAACGTGGAATAGCACGAAGGCACCGACGGTTGTTCTGAAAAGAATGGTTAGTTCCAGGACAATGCGCAGCCTGATGGATGAGCCGGATCGCAGCCATGTTCCAAGACCCCATAGGTAGCTTGCGCCGACCATACACACGAAGCAGCCGATGAAGCCGATGTAAACAGGCTCGCGAGCGGCTGGCGCGCGCATGAGAGAAAGCGTCCATGCAGGCGCGATCATCAGTAGCAGCCCGGTGGCGAAGTCGCCGCCGCCCGCCGCAGCGGCCACAGCGATCATCAGCCATTTTGTGCCAGAGAATTTACGCATGGCCGGTTACAGGGACGCCGTCTTTGTATCGACTTGCTCCCCATACCCAGTAGATGGAAGTGGCTGCCATCGCGATGCCTGCTATCAGGCGCAATGCGAACAGCGGCGCTGCGCCTCCGACGAAAAAGTGCCCCTGATGTGTGACTTCCACGGATGCGATCCCTGCCAGGGCGGCGAGGTGCAGGATGAGCGAAGCGTGCCACGTGGCGAATGCGATAGGCATGGAGAGGAAGCGGAAGGCAGCGAGGGTCTCCCGACGGAGATTCAGAAGGACGAGCGCGTTGTAGGAAGACAGTAAGCCTGCCATGGCTAGATGGGCGTGAGCCACCAGAGCGTGCGTGAATTTGATATGATCGAGGATTCCTGGAAGAAATGCCGAGACTCCGGAGGCGGCGAGCAGCGACCACCAGGCGCACAGAGCTCCGAGCCATAGCCTGGAGTGAGGGGCCCAGTCGAAGCTCAGCAGCAGACGGCACAGAGCTGGAATCCACACCAGGAGGCTGGCTAGTCCAGCGATCTGGCGCCAGTCATGGTGGCTGGTGTTACCGTGATCGAGTATCAGGAAGAGCGCGGCGCTGCCTGCAAAGAGCGGCCAGAACCATTTGTTTGTTCCTGTCGATTTCATTCCCACTCCCAACGCGCGTGGCGTGAGCGCAAAGATGAGCACGATGACTAATGTGGAACCGAGAAGACTCGCGCCGGTTGGCCCCCCGGTGCTTGGATCGATTGAGGGGTAGACATCGGGGCGAGTGGCCCAGTAGAGAGCCAATGGCACCGTGCCTAGCGCCGCGAGGGCGAGGGATTTCCCGAGTGCGCTGGGGCTCCTTAAGGCCCCGCGAATCAAGCGGGTGCCGCAAGCCTTCCAATGGTGAAATGCGAGGATCACCCAGAGAAAACCCAGCGCGCCGATGAAAACCCAGCGGGAAATTCCGGTCCAATCCAGAAATAGCTTCCCGCTAGTTTCGCCTCGAAGCCAACTAATACCGCCGAGCGCCAGGGCGAGCGACCAACACTGAAGTGCCCAGCGTGCGTGAGTCTCACCCTGGAGTGTGGCGGGCAGGTAGGATTTGAACAGAATTCCCACGGCTGGCAGGGAACACCATCCGTATAGCTGCCAGTTCAGGTGAACCGGCATCCAGCGCCCGTAGCTGCATTCACCCAAGATGGAACCCCAATCTGGGCAGATCAGCAGCAAGGCGATCCAAATTCCGACCGAGTTTGCCGCCGCCATCCAGAAAAGGCTGTGAAGGCCTACCTGGCGCGCAATTGCTTGTTCCGGATCGTCGATTCCGAGGTCGACGATGGGCCGGGCGTTCCCGCTCATACGTCCGTAATTCTCCCGTGAGCGACACGAAGGACTCGGGTGCAGGATTCCACGAACCTGCGCTCGTGCGTGGCGAGCACGACGGTAACACCCTGATCTGCCACCAAGTTTGCCAGAAGCTGGAATACGGCCATGCCCGTCTCTTCGTCCAAGGAGCCCGTCGGTTCATCCGCAAAGATCAAATCCGGCCGATGCATGAGCGCGCGACAGATCGCGGTGCGCTGGCGCTCTCCGCCCGAAAGATCTTGAATCCGATGACGCAGTCGATGGCCGAGGCCCATCTGCGAGGTAAGGCTAGCGATCCGATCCCGGGCCTCCGTCGCGCCCGCTCGCATTGCCAGCGCGGGGATGCGCAGATTCTCTTCGAGGGTGAGATCGGGAATCAGGTTGTGAAGCTGAAAGATGAAACCGATGTGGCGCCTCCGCAGGGCGAGCCGTGCTTTCTCCTGTGCCGGATTAAGTCCGACAATGGAAATGCTGCCACGGTCCGGCGTGTCCAATCCGCTGAGCAGATGCAGCAGCGTGCTTTTTCCCGAACCGGATGGACCCCACAGGGCGACGATCTCGCCGCGATGAATCCTCAGATCGACTCCCTGAATGACCGGGATTTTACCCTGATCAAAGCTCTTCCAGAGATCGTTGGCTTCGATGAGCAAATTAGCGGGGCGCATGGCGCGAAATGGGAAACTCATTCGAAGCGTAGCGCATCCGCCGGCTGAATGGTGGATGCGAAGTAAGCAGGATAGAGAGCGCCTGCAAATGCGGTGGCGAAAGCGATGGCTGCGATGGTGACAACTATAGACGGATGAATGACGGCCTGGACGTAACCCTGAAGTTGAGGCGCTGCATTCATTATTTCCAACGCTGCGAGCCCAACCGCGAATCCTCCTGCGATTCCAAGCGCGGCTACCACAGCTGCCTCGCCAAAGATGAGGCCGGCGACTTGCGGCCTGGAAAACCCGCACACCCGCAAGATCGCGATTTCGCGCACTCGCGAGAAGGCGGACATCAGCATCGTGTTGGCTACTCCCATTCCTCCGAGAAGAAAGGAGGTGATGCCGATCGCCCAGCTCATCGCATTCAAGATCCGGAATTGAGAGTAGCCTTGATTGAACTCGCGGTTTTCCAGGGCGATGAGGCCTTTCATTTCGCGGGCCACAGCGGATTTTAGCGCAGCTCCGTCCTGCTGCCGCCTGAGCTTGAGGGCGGCGACGGAGACCGTGTTCTCCCGATGGAAGAAGTCCTGTGCCAGAGGAAGCGGCATGAAAACGCCGCCATCTTCAAAACCATTGGCCGTGCGGAGAATGCCGCCGACGCGAAATGAGCCTTTCCCAATGGGCACGATTTCACCCGGCGCCGCTTTGAGAAAGCTGGCCGCCCGGCTGCCGAGATAGATGGTATCGGCATCGTTTCCGAAAGTGGCGGCGCTTCCGGCAATCCAGGTTGCCTTCGTGACCCTGGGATCGCCGGGCTCCACGCCGAAGCACGTAATGATGGGATGATTTGGCGATGAAACGATGCCGACCAGCATGGGATCCACCCGCTCGATCATCGGCAGCGCGCGCAGGCGGCGAATCTGCTCCATGGATACGCTGCTGAAGAAAAGATCGGAGACGTTTTTCTCGAAGACCACATACTCGCTTTCGTTGGCGAGGATGTTTTGAAACATGCCGATCGCGCCCAGCACGATCGAGACTATGGCGAGCATCGCCGCCACGCCGAAGCTGATGCCTGCTACACTGATGATGGAGCGAATCTTGTGGCGCCTGAGATTCACGAATATCAACCCCGCAAAGGCCTGATTCATCAGGCCTGCAAGCGGTTCCGGCGCTGCTCCAGCTGCGCATGGAAAGTTTGGAGAAACGCAAGGGAGGGATGCATCGCATTGAGCCGGGCGATGCAGGTCCCCGAGATCGTAGCCAGGCGCGAGAGATATTGATAAGTGGCGTCTGGCCCAAGCTGTAGGGCGACATTTGGGCGGCCCAGCGCGAGGTCCCGCCCTCGCGTTTTTCCGGTGGATGCAGTGGTGGCGGCGGCGGTGTCTGCGAGGTCGTCGATTCCCTGATAGAGAAGCCCCCAGCAGATCGCGAGTCGCCTGAGTTCGAGCAAGGACTGCTTCCCTTTTCCTGCCAGGATGGCCGGAAGCAGCATGGGCAGCACGATGAGGGAGGCGGTCTTTTGGAGCGCCGTTTTTTCCGCATAGCGCGACCGATGGGATTCACGCTGGAATGCCAGGTCGCGAGCCTGCCCATTCAGAATGCCTCTTGAGCCGAGACAGCGTTCAATCCAGTGATGCGCAAGCTGCTGGAAGTGCGCCGGCGTCTGGGCGATGCATTCTCCGAGTAGAGAATAGGCGCGGGTGATGAGGCTGAGCGCCGTAAGAATGGCGGAATTCTCTCCAAATAGAAGGTGGAGACAGATGTGGCCCCTGCGCTCCAGCGAGTCGTCCATGGACGGCAGGTCGTCGAGCAATAGAGACGCAATGTGAAAGTATTCCACCGCGCAGGCAATGGCTTCCGATTGTCTGGCCAAAAGGCCGAACGCGTCCGCCATTTGGAGCGCCAATTCGGCCCGAAAAAGGCTGCCCGGATTTTGCAGCGCAGCAGAGATGCAGAGACGCAACTTTTCCTCCGTCTGTGCACAGACGGGCGCGTTTTGAAGCAGCAAACGCTTGAGGCGAACTCGGCGCAGGATCGTCTCGTCCGGAGACGGCGACGATCCTCCCGCAGCGCTATGATTTCCGTCGGGCGTTGCAAATAATGAGGGCTGGTTCACAGGCGGCGAAGCCTGTGGATGCACGAACGGCAGGCACTGCATGCGTGCAACGATTCATGGGGATCCTGAACGCAGGCTGAATCCAGCGGCAAAATGGCGCTTTTTCTGCGGAAACGAATGAATTGCTGGGGAGCGATCGAAGGGACATCGCCTCCTCCAAATGCGCTAAAACCCCTGATTTCTCAGGGGTTTTTCGAAATTGGAGCGGGTGAAGGGAATCGAACCCTCGTGTCCATTCATGCCTAGGGAATGCTTGCAACATACTCATTGTCAACGTCTAGGAACGTCTTTGACATTGTGGGGTGTTGTTACTATTGTCGTTACCGTGCCTAGCCTCCGTAAACACCCAAAGAGTCCATACTGGATCGCGTGTTTCACCGATTCCAACGGTTCGAGGACCACGCGCTCAAGATGGCGGTTGAATGGGACTCCGCCGCGAGGCGGGCAGGGCAGGGGAAATTGACAGAGGCGCAGGCTAGAGCGGTCATCAACTCGATTCTCGAACATTCAGGCCAGGAATCGATCGTATTCTACAAGACCCGGGATTGGCTCAATGAATGGATCTCGGACAAGAGACTCTCGAGCGAGGCCGGGACGGTCGAAAAATACGCTCCAGTAGTTCGTCGATTCCTTGAACACATCGGGGGAAAGGCGGATGCCGGACTGGGGAGCATCACTCCCGCAAACATCCGATCGTTCCGCGATGCGTTGCACGGCGAAGGCCGATCGGCCAACACAGTGAACCAGATTATCTCGAAGGTGCTGTCGGCCCCTTTTTCGAAAGCAGTGCGACTTGGGTACGTGCCCCTCAATCCTTGTCGGGCGGTGGAAGCGCTCAAGCCCACGAGAGCAGAGGCCGGGACGTTCTCGGTCGCTCAGATTGGCGAACTCCTCGATGCGACGGTTCTCCCCGATTGGCGCGGGTTAATCCTCGCCGGCTTTTATACGGGCCAACGCTTGGGGGATCTGGCGGCCTTGAAATGGAGCCAAGTCGATCTGCCGAATCGAATGATGTACTTCAAGCAGAAGAAAGGCGGAGCCGGAGTCGCAGTTCCCATTCATCCAGACCTACTGGTCCATCTCCAAAGTCTACGGGCTCCCGTTGAAATGCATGAGCCGGTGTTCCCTTCACTCTACGGGAAAGCCGAATCGTCGCTGCTTTTCGTCGCTGCCGACGTCATCGATCTCTCGGGGAGAAAAGTGAGGCGCCGAGTCTTTGGACTCCCAAACAGGGTGGTATTCCTGCCCGCACTCACGGCAAAAATGAGTGTTGAAAAGGAGAACGCTCTCTTGCTGCCTGCCGGGCGCAAAACGTTGAGCCTCCAAGGTGATCTGCCGTTTCCCATCGGGTTGACGCCCTGGGATTCACTGGCGCCGATTGCGAAAAGGCCACGAGCTACCTTGAAGAGGCGCTTGGAGTCATCGAGCGCAAAAACAGGAAGCCGGAGTATCATCAGGAGAGGAAAACCGGCCAGCAACAGAGGCTCGGGTCATGAACGCCATTCTCACCTTCACAAAGGACGGCAGCGGACACGGGCTATACACCGAGTCCTTTGAACTCAGCCGGATCGGCACGCTCACAATCGAGCGGGTCAGCACGATCGAGTTCAACGCGTCAACTCAGGAGTGGGAGGTACGCGAGCCGGACGGAACGCTCCTCCACTCCCATCCCTCCCGCGCGGCATGCCTCACGTGGGAACACCACTACTTCAACCAATGAAAGGAGAACTATCCATGATAGCGAAACTTACTCACTACATCCGGGCGGGTTATGCCGGCCTCTATCTCGTCTCGCGCGAGGAACAGCGTGTCGAAGCTGAGTTAAAGGCCATCGCCGCGAATCTATCCCATCGGCTGTTTGCCTGGTCGGCCACCGCGGGCCTGATCGATACTGCCGACGGTGCTTCACGTGGCTGCGAAGATCCAATGGAAGTTTTGGGCGCCGTGGCCGGGCTGCCGGAAAACTCGATTGTGCTCCTGCGCGATTACCATGTGTTCTTTGAAGATCCCAACCCGATGCTTATCCGGATGGTTAAAGACCAGGTCCGGCAGGGAAAACTGAAGGGAAAAACCCTGGCGGTGCTCGGCTGCAGGCTCAAGCTCCCACCGGAGTTGGAACGGGAATTCACCGTCGTGGACTTTGCTCTACCCGGTGCCGAAGCCTTGCGGCAGGTGCTGAGCGGAATTCTAGAGTCGGCCACGACCGAAGGCCGGACAACCGTACAGCCAGATCAAGAGGCCACCGCAGTGCTCATTGACGCAGCCCGAGGCCTTACATCCAGCGAGGCGGAAGATGCCTTTGCTCTCTCGATGGTCGAATCCGGCCAGCTGCAGGCAGCGATCGTTGCCCGAGAAAAGGCGCAGGCGGTCAAAAAGAATGGGCTCCTCGAACTTATCGAAACCACGGAATCGCTGGCATCCATTGGCGGGCTCGACCTGCTCAAGGACTGGCTTGGCAAACGGCGCGAGGCGTTCACTCCACGAGCGATTGAGTACGGTCTGCCGACACCAAAGGGCGTGCTCATGCTTGGCATCCCAGGCTGCGGTAAATCGCTTACAGCCAAAGCGACGGCCAGTGTCTTTGGCGTTCCGTTGCTCCGGCTCGATGCAGGCCGGATCTTTGCAGGTCTGGTCGGCCAGTCGGAATCAAACCTCCGCTCCGTAACCCAGACTGCGGAGGCAATTGCTCCCTGTGTCCTCTGGATTGACGAGGTCGAAAAGGGCTTTGCCGGAAGCCGAAGTTCGGGGGCGACCGATGGCGGGACTTCCTCCCGGGTCTTCGGTTCGTTCCTGTCATGGGTTCAGGAGAAGACTGCTCCTGTGTTCATCGTGGCAACCGCCAACGATGTTAGCCAGGTCCCACCAGAGATGCTCCGCAAGGGCAGGTTCGACGAGATGTTTTTCATCGATTTGCCCAACCGGGAAGAGAGGGAGGCTATCTGGCAGATTCAGATCACGAAGTTCGGTCGGGAGCCCGGAAGCTTCGATCTGCGGCAATTGGCCAGGACCACGGACGGCTTCACCGGCTCGGAAATCGAGCAAGCCTTCATCGAGGCCCTCTATCGAGCTTTCGAACGGGACGAGGAACCCACCGACCTGACAATCGGCGAGGCACTCACTGACTTCGTTCCGCTTTCGAAACTCATGGGCGGGGAAATTGCAAGCGTCCGGTCCTGGGCAAAGGGCCGGGCTCGGCCGGCAACCAACCAGGAGAGGGAACGGCCTGGAAGAAAAATTGCATCCTAAGGCGCAGCCATGTTTTCAAAATCGACATCGGCTTTTATTGCCTTTTTCCTGGCCGCCTTGGCGGTAACGGGCTGCGTGAAATCCGGTCCGGATTACACGCCGATTGGCGACGGGATGAAAGCCATGGGGATTTGCCTGGTGGTTTGCTCCGTGGTTGCCGCGCTCGCGGACCTGATGAAGGCAAAGCCGCCCCCGGACGGTTCCAGTGAACGGGCGCGACCCCGGAAGGGTGTAAACCGAAAGGAGGAAGGCAAATGACAGACCAAACGTGGCGACAATGTTTCTTCGCTATCACGCTGCTTGCAATTGCCGGATTGGCTCTCGTTATCGTGAGCGGATTCTGGCACGTCATGGCGGTAATCGTGGCTGCAGCCGCCGTCGTATTGATCTGGCGAGTGAGCCGCCACTGAACGGGCGGTGAATCGTTCACCTACGATGCGGCACAGTGAATCTTCGGGCGCTGATCGTACAATCCCTGACCGGGAGTCGAAGGGAACCTGTTGCTACATCGGCGGAATTCCGCCATCGTCGAACTGATCCGCTTAAGCGGTCGGTTTGACGATGGCGTCCCGGGTGAACAGCAACAGGGATCAGCTAAAACGGGCTTCTTTTTTTAGCTGCCAGCGCTGTATGTTGAGTCTGTTGGAGCAGCCGCTTCTAAACAGGGTCGACGTTTCGGCTGTGAACACGCAGTAGGTCCAAGGAAGGTCTGAACTCTGAGATGCGACGGTATCCGCGCATTTCATCACTTCGATCTGGGCCGAATCGCTTCGCGAGCTTTGAGCGCTAGCGGGAGGAATGCCCGGCGAAATACTGAGCGATGATCGGCTTCGTGTCCGCTTTTGCAGGAAGTAGATCGGCCGGAGAGATGTCGAGCGCCTTTGAGAGACAAAGCAATTCCGCATCCGTAACGCAACGGACTTTGGTTTCGATCTTTGTGATAATGTTCTCGCCGATATCCCACCCCAGCAAGCCGCACCGCGCCGCGAGCATGGCCTGGGTTAGGCCTCGTTCACGCCGCAGCAACTTCACCTGTGATCCCACAATGTTCTGAGCGGCGGGCATCTTCCAATTTCGGAAGTTGACCGTAGGGACGAATCGCCTACCGTAGCTTCCGATTTCGGAAGGTGACAAAGATATGCCCTTGATTTCTTGTATCGAATGTAACGGACCGGTCTCTGCACTGGGACTGGCCTGCCCGCATTGTGGTGCGCCCGTAAAGCTTTCGATGCCCCAGGAAGCGACCGAAATTCCGGCTTCTCAGCCTCCACCACTGTCTGCTTGCTTGGCAACTGATGGATCCGTGCAAGCAATGCCTGCGTCATCGCGCTCACGTCGATTGGTGGCAACGCAACGAGAAGCTGGCCGAAAGCGACGCTTTGGTCGCCGAGACGCGTTTCGGTTGCTCATTCTCTTCACGATCATTGTCGGCGTGGGCCAAGTCGCCGCATCGGCTTTGGCACCATCAATACTTCCGGAACCATTGAAGTCGTTTGTCCTAAATTCCAGTGGTGAACAGTCGCCGGTGTCATTAATGCTTCCTATTTGTATCTTAATCACTGCGTTTGTGGCAGTCTCTGGTCTATTTCTATTCTGGTCGCCCGCACGGCATATATTTCTTGGCCTATGTGTGTGTTGCCTCTTTAGTCAACTGCTTTCGGGACCGGCGGTTGATTCCGCTCTAAGTGTAGTATTGGATCAAATCGGGACGTTTCTTGAGGGGGGTATTGTTGCAGTGACTTATTTTTCTCCCTTGAGAGAGGAGTTTAAGGGGAAGACTGGCGAGGAGCTTGTATGAGCGCTGAGGACGACGACAGCGCAATCGTCAAGTGGGGTGGGCTCACTTTTCTGTTTGCGCTTGCGTGTGCGACGCTTTTTGCCATCGGTAATGCGATGCGTAATGAGAGTGGGGGAAATGCCGCGGCAAGAGGGGCTGCGGTCCGTAGTTCGGACGAAACGAAGAAGTTTTGGGAAAATGTTCGGCGTATTGAATTGGTCTGTGCTAACGACCAGATCGTGAGAGCAGCTGGGTGAGTGAAAAGGGGTAACACTTCAATGAAAGAAAAGGAAGTGTTACCATGCAAGAGACCGATAGACCTGAGAAGAAACAGCCGCGAAAGAGCGGCAACGGGAAGCGCAATGCGGTGCGGTATTCCTTTGAGTGTAAGTTGAGAGCAGTGAAGCTCCATCTGGAGGAGGGTTTCAGCCGGGAGCTAGTATGCGAGGAGATGGGGATGAGTGTGAGCTGCTTTGCCCTATGGCTGAGGGCGTACCGTGAGCGTGGGGAAGAGGGATTGCGCTCGGTGCGGCGG
>FTBG01000397.1_pt1 | contig 12382 bp, 5 predicted proteins | sample 1639311 | NCBI WGS metagenome assembly FTBG01 (sample SAMEA3914864, study PRJEB12502) | metagenome | biome: forest; material: soil | place: USA | collected 2012-03-12 | depth 0.3 m | reverse complement strand
TCGCCTTGGTGAGCCGTTACCTCACCAACTAGCTGATAGGCCGCGGGCCCATCCAGAAGCGCCAGGTTGCCCCGGCTTTAGCTACGGAGAGATGTCTCCCCTCGCCACATTCGGTATTAATCCGCCTTTCGGCGGGCTATCCCCAACTTCAGGGCAGGTTGCCCACGTGTTACGCACCCTTGCGCCACTAAGCATCACTTGTATTGCTACAAATAATACCTCGTTCGACTTGCATGTCTTATCCACGCCGCCAGCGTTCGTTCTGAGCCAGAATCAAACTCTCCGAGTAAATCGGGTAGCTCTTTAAACCCTCCTTGCGAAGGGAACAGAGCAAAGTTTGTCCGGAGACTCGCTAAAAGCCTCCAGAAATTATTTTCTGACCGTTCATGTACCTAACTTCAAAAAACTCCAAGTTTTACCTCGAAGCTCCTCGAGTCAGGGTTCGTTCGATCTTGTTTTTGAATGGTTTGATTTCAATTCAAAGACTTGACGTATAACGCACAATTCAATTTTTGCTGTCTATTCTTGTGACCATTCCGAAATTTTCGATTTCGTGATTTCCGATTTTCGATTGGGGAGCAGATTTTCTTGGATCCCAACCCCCAGCTTTGCAGCCGAGGGCAAAAATCCAGAAACTCCCCACTCCTTTTTCTCAAATCGAATCTCGCGGAAACTCTCCCTCCTTTTCAGAAGGAAAAGCATCATCGCAATTCCAGAACCAAACTATCAAAGATCAATTTGCCACTCACGCAGGGTTACCCCCGCTGCGGGATCACTCCCCGAAACTCCCAACTTTCAGGGCATGAAAAAACTCAACTTCTTCATGGCCGGCTTTGAACTGGGTCTTCGACCCTTTCATCAAGGATCTGTTCCCCTTTTTTTCTGAGACTTCCCAAGCCCCTCGTTTCCGAGGACCCCGGTCCATCTACAAACTTTTGCTCACAGTCGGGACGAAGTTGAGTTCAACTTGAAGTCCCTGATTCAATTGGAAGCTTTGCAGCTTGTGCGCGCCGTTTCGGCGGCGGCCCCGCTGTTTCCAGCGGGAGAACGAATTTAGCGGGTTCCTCAGAGCCGTCAATCGACAAAATTTAAAAATTTTAGCGACCAACTTTCAGCCCCAAAAAGGCCCACCGCATTCGCAGTGTTTCCCCACCCCTCCCAAATCCCTTTCGCAAGAGACCCGTGAGTAGCGGGGCGCGCAAAGTAGACGACCTAGTCAGCGGGTCAATGAAGAATTTTCAAAAAAGTTTCCTCCGCGACAAAACCAACTGAAAAGCAGCGAGCGACGGCACGCCACTGAACCGCGAAGATACTGGTTTCGTTACTTTTCTCACCCTCGGAAGTGCGCTCCCAATTGCCATGAAAACAGGGCGCGCATCGAGCGAAGCGCACATGACAAACTTCTCATGAATTCCACGTTCCCCAAATCGTCTCTCTAGAATGGATCACATGCTTTTTCGCGTAACTTTCGGTTGCAATTCGCATTCCGGACAGTAGCAGTCTGTTTCACTTCAAAACGATGTCCGAACTGGCTAATCCCCCGGCGATGCAAGCTGACGCTCCCATGGAAGAACCCGTACATACGCTAGAGCACGTCGACAATTACCTGCTCGTCGGGCAGGAATCCGGCGCGTCCGATATTCATCTCGGGGTAAATGCCAAACCGATCTGGCGTCGCTTCGGCGGCTTGGAAGCCATCTGGCTCCAGGCAGATATGCTCACGGCTGCGGATACTGAGCGGTTGGCCATGGGCTTTTTAAATGACGAGCAGAAAAAGATTCTGCTCGAGCGAGGCGATATTGATTTTGCCTACGCGACATCCTTCGGGCGCTTCCGTGCCTCTGTTGTGAAGCATCGGCTGGGGATGGATATCGTTTTCCGTATCATCAGCACGCATCTGCGGACGATGGAGGAGTTGAACCTTCCGGAAAGTCTGAAGCTGCTCACACAGTATCACAACGGGCTGGTGCTCGTGACGGGTTCGGTGGGCTCGGGCAAATCGACGACGTTGGCGGCTCTGATCAATGAAGTGAATCACGCCCGGCACGACCACATCATCACGCTGGAAGATCCCATCGAGTACGTGATCAAGTCGGCGAACTGCCATGTCACTCAGCGCGAAGTGCACACGCACACGCGCTCCTTCGGTGCGGCCCTGCGCGGCGCGCTGCGTGAAGACCCGGACGTGATCATGGTGGGTGAAATGCGCGACTTGGAGACGATTCAGCTCGCCATCACCGCTTCGGAAACGGGTCACCTCGTGCTCGGCACGCTGCACACCGGCAATGCCTCCCGTACCCTGGACCGCGTCCTCGACGTATTCCCGGTGGATCAGCGGGAACAGATTCGCGTCATGGTGTCGGAATCACTGCGCGGGATCATTTCGCAGCAGCTCATCCCACGCACCGACGGGCGAGGCCGCGTGCTCGCTCTGGAAATCCTGACCAACACGCCTGCCGTCGCCGCATTGATCCGCGATGCCAAGACTTACATGTTGCCCGGCGTGATGCAGACGGGCCGCAAGATGGGCATGAAGCTGATGGATGATTCTCTGATGGAGCTGTATGACGCAGGGCTGATTTCGCAGGAAGAAACGTATTCGCGCTCCGAGCAGAAGCAGCTCATGCGGCAGCATTTCGCCGCCAAGCGATAAGAGTTTTTACCAGGCGCGCACGCGTTTCGCGAATCATGAGCCGCATTCATGAGACCCGCGTGAAGCTGCGGCGCGAGCTGGAAGCACCGCCGGCCTTGCGGCGTTTCGGAAGCGGATGGATCAGCGGAGTGCTGGGCTTGGTTTTCGGGGTTGGTGGATTTCTTTTGGTGCTGTCGCTGCGCGCGCCGGGGCTTTTTTCCGTGCCGGAAGTGCGCGGGCTGCATGCCGGCGCCTGGTTTCACGTGGGGCTGCATATATTGTTACTTGTTGCCTTCGGTTTCTCCGCGCTGAGCCTGGCGCTGCGGCCGGGGAAAATCCTGGGAACGTGCGGAGTGATTGCGACTTTACTGGCCACGTTGTTGGGAGGATCGCACGCCACAGCATTGAATCCCGATCCAGCGCCTCTGTTTTTCGGCATTGATTGGTTTGTGCTCAATGTGCTTTTCACCGGCCTGCTCTTTATCCCCGTAGAGCGAATTTTTCCGCGAAAGCCGGAGCAGGCGATCTTTCGCGAGGAATGGCGTGAAGATTTATTTTACTACCTGGTGAGCAGCCTGATGGTGCAGATCCTGACGTTCCTCACATTTCTGCCGGCGAAGACGTTACTTGTCATCGCTCCAATGGCCGGAATGCGTGCCTGGGTGGGCGGGCTGCCGTTCCTGGTGCAATTTGTGGCCATCATGTTTTTGACCGATCTGGTGCAATACTGGGTGCACCGGGCCTTCCATCGCGTGCCGTGGCTCTGGAAATTTCATTCGGTGCATCATTCCGCACGCAGCATGGATTGGATGGCTGGGGCGCGGATGCATTTCCTGGAAATCCTCGTGCTGCGCAGCACGACCGTGATTCCGATGTTTGTCCTCGGCTTCAGCGCTGCGGCGATGAATAGCTACATTCTTCTCGTCTATTTGTACTCGACCTTCGTCCACGCCAATCTGAACTGGCGGCTGCCCGTGATCGAAAGAATCCTGGTCACGCCGCGTTTCCATCATTGGCATCATGGGATCGAACGTGAGGCGATCGATGTGAATTTCTCGATCCATTTTCCGCTCCTGGACCGGATCTTCGGAACGCATTTTTTGCCGAAAGACCGGTGGCCTGAAGGATACGGGATCGCCGGGCATCCCGTGCCGCTTGGTTACTTGGCGCAGTTGATGCATCCGTTTCGGAAGAAGAAACCGTCTCCGCAGGCCGCGCTTCCGGAATAAATCTCTACCTTTGGTAGATCGGCAGAAAATGGTGTTTCACCGCAAGGCTGAGCACCGCGAGGCAGGTGGCGTATATGCGGCCGCCCTGCCGTTCCTCTCCACCAAGCCCTTCCCACGAACCGTCTCGGGCCTGCAGCGGGAGCAAAGCGTCGGCGACGTTGCGCTTGGCATCGTCCGCATATTTGCCACCGCGCTGATACATGCCGGTGGCATAGTAATAGGTTAGATAGAAAAACCAGCGTTCACTTTGCTTGATGGTGCCGGCGCGGTAAAGATGCTCGGCGGCGCCTTTCACCTCTTCCGCCTCGTATTCCCCGCAGACTTGCAAAGCCAGCAACCCCTCCGCCGTGGTGGAGAGTTCCCGTCCGCGGCCCATATAACCAAAGCCGCCGCTCTGGCTCTGCTGTTTGCGTTCCCCTTCCGGATCGTACGACCGCTTGATATAACGGACCGCGTCGTCGATGGCGTCCTTCGGCACGTCGATCCCCGCATTTTTCGCCGCGCGCAGCGCCATGGTTTGCCATACGGTCACGGACATATCGGAATCTCCCGAATCCGGTTGATAACGCCACCCACCGCGATTGGCCTCGCTCTTCGGAACCTTTTGCGCGCGCAGGATGAGATCGATGGCTTTCCGGCACTTTTGCCGAATGAGTTCGTCCTGCTTGGCATCCGCGCCCATGCCTAGCATCTCGGAAAGCATCAGCGTCGTGATGCCGTGACCATACATGCGGGAGCCGTCATTCGTGCCAAAGTAACCATCGGGGTCTTGGGAATCGGCCCGCAAAACATAGTCGAGCGCTTTGTGCATCGCCTGGCCTTCGGGCGTCTGATCTCCCGGCTGGTGACCCAGCGAAGCCAGCGCCAGCACGGCCAGTGAAGACATCGCGGTTTGGTTGCGATTACGATTCTTCTCCTGCTTTTCCCAGATGGCGCCGGTGCCGTCCTGCTGGCCGAGGATGAATTGGGTGGCGTGAAGAAGCGCGTCATCCACAGAATCCGCAAAAACGGGAGTGGCGAAGAACAGCGCAGCCAGCAGCAAAAGCCGGAAGTGACTAGTCATCATGAGGCTCATCGGAAGAACGCTATTCCTTTTTCGCGCGCTCGGCGATCACGCGGTAGTAGGTCTCGATCTGGTTCCGGTATTCTGCCGGGACGTTTTCGCGCTGCCCTTGCGAAAGCTGCTCCGCCATTTTCTTTGGCAGATGGCCCCAATCGCCCCCTTGCGCGGATTTCAAATCAGGAACGGCTTTATGGGAAAGCTTGCCGACATTGGCCTGAACGCCGCCTTTAGAAACAGCCTGCTGCTCACCCGTGGCGACGTCGCCCGCTGGCTTCTGCCCATCACCTTCCGCACGCGAGGATCGCATGGCGGCGGAATTGGCCTGCGCGGCCGCTTTCATCGCTTGCTGCGCCTGAGCCAGTGCGTCGGATTGGCCAGCCTGCTGTCCGGGTTGGCCCTGACCTTGGCTTTGCTGACCTTGATTGGCTTGTCCCTGCTGACCCTGCTGGCCTTGCTGATTCTGCTGCCCTTGTTGACCCTGGGCGGCTTGGCCAGCCTGGCCTTGCTGGGCGTTTGCCTGTTGGGTGCCCTCCGCCTGAGCGGAATGAAGCGCGGCGTCGAGCGCATCGAGCATGCGAGCCATCCAGGTTTGTTCTGCGGGAGTCGGCGGGGCTGCGGCCATTTCGCCCGCTTGGCCCTGGCCTTCGGCATTGGCCGGAGGCTGCGCTCCTTGCTCGCCATTGCCATTGGGTTGCGCCTGGCCTTGTGGTCCGCTGGCGTTGGCTTGCGCGGTTTGCTGGCCCGCTTGTTGACCGTTGGCGTTTTGCCCCTGTTGCTGCCCTGAAGCTTGCCCCGGTTGCTGCTGCCCGTTCTGCGCATTGGCCTGAGCATTCGCCTGCTGGCCGGATTCAGGATGGCTGGCTTGCGCAGCCATCTGAGCTTTCTGTCCGGCGGATTTTTGCCCTTGCTGGCCTGCGGCATTTTGAGCCGTCTGCGGCTGGCCCGATTGATTTTGCCCTTGCTGCTGTTCACCCGCTTGATTGGCCATTTCCTGACCGGCTTGTGCGGCTTGGTTTAACTGCGCGAGCTCGTTTTGAAGGTTGGCATTTGCCGTATTGACGGGCGCTTGCGCTTGCGCGGCCATCTGCGCAGCCGTCAGAGCCTGCTGAGCCGCCGGCACTTCGCCTTGCGCGGTCTTCTGCACTTTCTCCCCGAGCTGCTGAAGTTGCTTGCCCGTGGCGGTGTTTTGCAAACGCTCTTCGTGGCGGCCCGCACGCTGGATATCTTCACCGGCTTCACCTGCGGAGTGAGCCACAGCAGGCTGCTGCTTGGCGGCTTGGGCGAGTTGCGGATTGGGTGCCTGTGCCCCTTGTTGTGGCGTGCCGGATTGCGCTGATTGCGGGGAATTCGGTTGGGCCTGCGCCTGGCCCTGCTGCCCTTGTTGACCCTGCTGATTTTGCGCGGTGGCGGAAGGCTGTGGCTGAGATGGATTTGCAACCTGAGAATTCTGCGCGCCGGGCTGCGCCTGGGGTTGAGATTGCGACGCCGCATTTTGCGCGGTCTGGTTTTGTCCCGCAGGATTTTGGGCATTCGGTTGAGCTGCGGTGTTCGCATTTTGCGCATTCTGCTGACCTTGCGCCGGCGCCTGCTGAGTTTGAGCTTGAGTCTGTCCCTGCGCCTGGGCCATCGCTTGCTGCTGCTGATTCTGCGCGTCTTGCCGCTGTTTTTCTTGCTGATCCGCGAGCTTCTGCACATCCCTGGCCACGTTGTTCTCGCGGTTACTTGCATCGGCCAGCTTGGTGTTCGCGGTGGTGAGCGCCGCCTGAGCAATGGCACTCAGCTCCTGTTGCATGGCCGGATTTTGCGGAAGCGCTTTCTCGAGTTTCTTCAACATCTCTTCGGGAGACATCCCTGCGAGTTCTGCGAGCTGCTCCGCATTCGCGTATTGCTGATCAAGCTGTTCCTTGACGCCGAGATCCTTCTCCGCTTCGCGAAGAGCGGTGCGCGTGTCCTGCGGGCTCTCGCCCTTTTCCAGAGCATCGAAATGCTTGGAAACCTGGTTCAAAGCATCGGCTAACTTTTGCTGCTCGCCTGCTGCGGCCTTGAGGGCATCCTGCTTTGCGGCGGTGCGCTCCTGTTCGACGGCATCGTTCAAAGCCTGCTCCGCGCGCGGCGGCGGATCGTGCAGCATGGCCAGCGCGTCATCCACATCGCGGGCGTGCTCGCGGCCTTCCTGTTTTAACAAATCCTGTTTGCCGGCATCGGCGCGCAAGGCATCGCGGAACGCATCGACCTTATCGTTAAGTTTCTGCTGAGCCGCGAGTTCCTGCTTCGCTTCGCTCTGCGCCTTTTCCGGCTCCTGATTGGCGACTTTCTCTGCCTGATCCGCACTTTTCTTTTTTAAGTCCTCGGCTTCCTGCGCGAGTTGAGCCGCCAATTCGCTGAGACTCGGAGCAAACTGCGAGAGGGCCTTGCGCGCCTCTTCCATCGGTTTGCGCAAAAGTTCGAGCGCCTCGCGCACGCGAACGGCCACCGCTTGCGTTTCCCCCGAGACTGCCACCGGCTCCCGATCCTGGCGGAAACGCATCCCCATCTCGTCTTCCACCGGTCGCACTTCCTTGCCCAGCGTATCATTCACGATTTGCTGCGCCTGGCGCACGATCTTGGCGGTTTCCTGGCTGGCCAGCTGCGTGCGGCCCAGCTCTTCGGAAACCGTGCGCATCCGCTGGTGCGACCAGCGCCAGTCGCGCGCGTTACTTGTGCGCGCCCGCAGTGCCGCAAACTCCCAGCGCTCCGCCGCAGCGAGATGGTCGAGCTGGCTGATGAGCTCCGCGAGATTGTGTCCGCTTTCCAGGACTCGAAACGCCTGATCGAGCGTCGTGATCTTTTGTACCGCCTTGTCCCAATCCGGCGACGGATTGGCCACGGATAGCGCCGGGCCGCGCAACGCATCGAGCGCCAGCGTAAGCATGCGCACGTCGCTCACAAAATAGTTGTCCGCATCGGAGCGGCCTTCTTCCGCATCGCCGTAGCTTTTGAAAAGTCCGCTGCGGGCGTTCCAGCGCTGGGTCGCAAGGCCGGCGCGCGGCTCCGCGGGGATTTGGTTACTGCGCAATGTTTGTTCACTTTCCTGGCGCAGCTTATCGAAACTGGACCACGCCGTGCCCACTTCCCGCGCCATTTCGGCGTATGCGTGCACCGTGCCATCCGCCGTATTGCTGCGAACCTCGAGGAGCATGCGGCGAATCTCCGTCAGCGATTTGGAAAGGTTCGTGACCGCCGTGAGCATTTCCTTGCCGACCGTATTGGCTGCCATCGGCTTATCGACTGCCGCGCTTTGTTCATCGATTCGTTTTTGCGCACGGCGAAGACGCTCATCCACACCTCCCGGCGCGTGAGCCGCCGTGGCCGCCATCAATTCGCCGAGAGTGTGCGCCTCGGTGAGCACCACCCGAAGGCGAGGAGTAAGTTGCGCCCATTTCGCTGCATCCTCCCCACACGTTTGAGCGAGGTTGGCAATGCGCTCCTGCTCCCGCGAAACCACTTGGAAGTTTTCATTGAGCACATCGATTTCTTCGCCGGCGACAAAAGTGCGGCAACTTTCCTGCGCCAGGCGTGCGCGTTGGGCGGCGTGTGCGGAATGATCAGCCGCTTCCCGCATGAGATCACGGGTGAAAGGCGCTGCAGGATCGGCTGCGATGAGATTCAAGTTGTCCCGCGCATATTGCTCTTCACCGCCTTCGCTCTTCGCCAGCAGCCTGGCTAACATCACAAAGTTACTTGTAAGGTTGCCTGGTTGGGTTTCGCGCGATGTTTCCACCAGTTGCGTCACCGCGGTGGCTTCCTCGCGCTCGAATTCCCCGAGAGCTTCGTCAAAACCCACCGCCGCTTGCTTCCGCTGCGGATCACTTTCCGCCAGCTTGGCAAATTGATCCCGCGCCCCATTGGATTCTTTTTCCATGGTGTCGCCGGCGGTCCGAAGTGCCGACAAGGCCTGGAGCAGTTTGCGCTGATTCTCCAGCGCTTGGAGCCGCTTCATTTCAAAGCCCGCGGCGGTAAGCGTGATCTGGATCGGAGTGGATTCGCCTTTGTTTTTCTTGAGATCGTACGCGACCAGCTTCGTCGTGATAGTGTCGCCGGCCTTTAGTCCTTGCTGCATGAGGTCCCAGCGGTTCTCTACTTTCACTTTTGCCCCGCCCGTGATGGCAATCGGAAGCGTTTTCCATTCGCCGCCATTGACGCGATATTGCTGCTCAACACGATCCACCGCGAGATCGTCGCTGGCCGTGCCGGTGAAATCGACAATTTCGTTGGCCGGCAAAATGAGATCGTGCTCCGGCTTTTCGATTTCGATTTGCGGGACGAGGTCTGGATCGGCGCGCAGCTCATACTCCGGGCTGAACTTATTTTCGAAGCCCGTGGACGCGGCGACGAGGTGAACGCGATAAATGCCGGAACGATCCAACGGCACGGTGGCCGAAAGATGGCCATTGGGCAGAACCGTAAGCGGCACGACGGTGTTGTCCTTGCCGCGCTCCATCCGAAGCTCCGCTTCTTTCGCAGGCTGATCGGTCTCCAATTCCAAATCCACCTTGCTCTGCTCAAGCGCCGCCAGGTCGCCGGATTCCTCTGTTACTTGTTTAGGCGGGAGTTTGGAGTATTCCGGATAATGATAGGTTTTAAAGAAGCGGACAATGTGCGGGCGCGGCGCGGCGTGCAGATGATACTTCCGCGTCATGGCATCGCCGGCGCGGATGCGATACTCGATATCTTCACGAGCTACCTGGATGCTCGCCGCGAATTGATCCTGTGCGGAAGGATTCATCGGCACCAGCTCTCGCCCGCCGGATTTCGTAAAGATCTCCAGCGTGGCTTTGTTGGTGCGCTGGCCGCCGATTTCGATAAGCAGGGGAACGGCATCGCCTTGAGCGATGGTTTCATCCGCGGGATTGGGTTCGATGATGTGGACCTGTACTTTGGAAACGCGCGCGAGATTGAGCATGGGCAGCAGCGCGCGAATCATCGAGGTGCCAAACTGGAAACCAGTGAGCGTGAGGGCCCCGGCGCAGACCAGGAGAACCACAGTGACGATGATTAAAGAACGGCGCAGCAATTGCACCGGCAAAAGCCGGCTCACATCCAGCCCTTCCATGCGCGAAGCCACACCTGTCTGAACCAATTGGCGGAACTGCGCTGAATCCAGCGCGCCGTCGCCCTGGCCGAGTTCGACAGCGGAGAGCAAATCTTCCCGCAGCTTCGGCTCGGCATGCTCGATCAGTCGGGCCAGCCGGCGCGGATCGGGCATCTGTACAAGTAACCGAAGACAGGCCCGCCATTCCGCGATGAGAACGGCGGCGTAAGCAATGCCGCTGAGCGTCCAGCGAAGCCAGTCATCGAGGACAAATAGCCAATCGACAAGCGCAACGATCATCATCGTCGCGAGCAGCATGGCAATCGCTGCACAAATGCCGCGAAGGACAATGAGCTTGCGCCGGCGCTGGGCGAAAGCCTGAAGTTTCTGAAGAATGAGCGGATCGAGATGACTCATAGGGTTGGAGTCCAAGTTCGGCTAACTGCGGAGTGAAAAAGCCCGAAATCCGAATGACGAATGACGAAACAAATCCGAATTCCGAAAGAAAGCAGCGCGTAATCCACGCGATGCGCCATTTCGGCATTCTGATTTCGGGTTTCATTCGTCATTCGGATTTCGGGCTTTAGTTAAAAGGTAGGATAAGGATTAAAAATGCCGCGCTCATAACATTCCCAGCCGCTTGCGCATGATCCACTCAATGGTTAACAAGCAGATAATAGGCACAAACCACCAGAAGCTTTGCCAAAGTACCGTGTCGCTTTCGATCACGTGACCCTGGCTGAGCGGAGCGAGAAGAGTGAGCAGGCGGTCGAGATTTTCTTCCCGCAGGTATTGGCCGCCGCTGTTTACCGCCATTTGACGGAGCAAATCTTCATTTAAACTAAGCTGCGTGAGCTCGCCTGTTTCGCGCGGAGCGACTTTGAAACCGGTGCGGGCTTTGCTATCCCGCTCGGAGATGGCCACGGACTCGACGCTCACTTCATAGTCTCCGGCAGTGAGCGCGCCCGTGCGGCCATGGAAAAGGCCCCCGGCATTTTCATCGGGAGAAAGGCGGATGGTGGCGACCCGCTTGCCTTCGCGGGTGAGCGCGGCATCCACCACAGTATTAGTTACGGGACGGCCTTCACCATCGCGGAGACGCACCCGAATATCGGCGGTCTCACCGGGGCGGTAGGTAATCGCGCCGGCATCGAGCGAAACAAATTTGTCGCGAACAGCAAAAGGCAATTCCGCAACCCAGTTAGCGATCTGGTTCCAATAGCGAACGTGATGCTGATCCGCGACTTCATAGCGCCACCGCCAGGAATCATCAAAGGCTTGATAAATGACGCGACCCGCTCCAAAGGGCCGGAACACGACCGCAGGCAATTTTCCAGGAGCATTGGGCGCTTCCGCTTCCACTAAAACATCCGCGCCGGGAAGCGGCGTCGCCCCGGAGAGCCAGTGAGGCGCCTTGAGCGATTGCCAGAGATCGAGATTTTGCGAGCGATCCGGCGCGAGGGCGAATGCCGCGAGTCCCTGCGCGTGCTCGGGCAAAGTGAGGCGCGTCAGTGGCTGGTGGATGCCTTCGCCTTTCCATTCCACGGGAAGGAGCGGCGCGATCGGCGTATCGGCATACTCCTTTAAACTGCCACGAGCACCGTCGATGAAGAGGATCGCGCCGCCACGCTGGGACACAAAGTCGTGAATCCACTGCATCTCTTCCGGCTTGAAAATCGACTTGGGAACATCCCCGAAGATGATCAGGTCGTACGACTGCAGCAGCGCGGCATCGCTCGGGAACTCCTCCGGCTTTTCCCCACGGAGGAAGCCGGATTCACGGCGGGTCGCCCCGGCAATGACGGGATTGATCTCCCATTGCTCATCGCGTGAGAAAAGGTTTCTCAAGTAACGCGATTCCCAGCGCGGACGGCCATCCAGGAGCAGAATCTTCCGCCGCTGCGTGACCGCGCGCACGCGCAAAGTGGATTCGTTGTTTGACGGTTCGCGGTCGCCTTCGATCTGCGAAACCGCGACTTTGAACTCGAGCGGCACACCGGAGATTTCGACGCCATCACGCCGATCTTTCATCCGTTGCTTGACGGCGTCACTGATCGGAAAATCAAAAGGCACAGTGCGAATATTTTTGCCCTCGGTAAACAGTCGCTGTTCCCAAAGCACCTTATCGCCGTCTTTGATCTGTGCCATGAAGGGCTGACCGGAGGGCATGTCGTCTTTGAGGGTAATCCTCCCACGCACGCGATCTTCGGAGAATACCGAATCGGGCGCTTCCACTTTTATCACCGCGAGATCGCGCGGGTGCGCCGTGCTGCCGAAGCCAACGGTATAAATAGGCATTTGGCGGCCACCGAGGACCTTGGCCACTTCGAGCGGAGAATCACCGGGGAAGGGCAGGCGGCCGGTGATCAGCTGATAGAGCGTTACGC
>FTBG01000403.1_pt1 | contig 12489 bp, 8 predicted proteins | sample 1639311 | NCBI WGS metagenome assembly FTBG01 (sample SAMEA3914864, study PRJEB12502) | metagenome | biome: forest; material: soil | place: USA | collected 2012-03-12 | depth 0.3 m | reverse complement strand
TTTATGTAGTAGGAGGGGCTCCCGTCCTTTTCACATATTCCAAACTCGATCTGAGCATTCTCTTTCTTACTGGTGTATTTCCAGGCGTTGCCGACGAGGTTGGTGAGCGCGATACGCAATAGGCTGGGGTCTGCCTGGACGCTAGCGCCTGGGGCAATTTTTACATCTACCTTCCGTTCTGGTTCACGCAGACGAAGTTCCGCGACGATCCGCCGGATCATGCCAGACATATCGACCGACTCGCGACGCAGTTCGCTCTGCCGCACTCGCGAGAGCAATAGAAGGTCGCCGATGAGTTGCGACATCCGCTGCGATTCCTTGCGGATCTGGCGAAGGTACTGTTGTGCCTTCTCGTCGAGTTTGGCGGCGTGTTTCTCGCGGAGTAACTGGCTGAATCCGGCGATGCAGGCCAGCGGAGAACGAAGGTCGTGGGCGGCTGATTGGGCAAAGGCCTCGAGTTCCTTATTGCTCGCTTCAAGCGATGCCGTGCGTTCACGGACGATTGCTTCGAGTTCCTCCTGGGTACGGCGGCGATCAGTGATGTCCGTGAGGACACCGACGCTGCCGAGGGTCTTTCCGTGTTCGTCCACTTGGTTGACAGCGGCATCGGCAATCCAGCGCTGCTGCCCGTCGCGTGTACGGATGAGATTGTCGCTGCGCCAGCGGCTGAATTCCCCGGCGCGGCCGCGGCGTTGCGCTTCGTCCCAGCCCAGGCCGCTTGCCTCGTCGTAGAGGATGACTTTGACTTGTAACTTCTGCCAAAGCAATGGAGTCATTTCCTCACTTGTGTACCCGGTAAGTTCCAGGACGCCTTCGCCCATGAAGAGATAAGTTTCAGTGCCGTAGTCGTAGAGATAGGGGACGGCATCAGCTGCGATGATAGCCCGACGATATAGGTCTTCTGTTTGGCGGATTTCCTGTTCCGCGCGCTTGCGGTCGGTGATGTCCGTATTGGTGCCGATCATCCGAAGTGGCTGGCCGTCCTTGTCGCGGGAGATTACTTTGCCGCGGCCCAGGATCCACTTCACGCTGCCATCTTTGCAGCGCATGCGGAATTCAACCGCAAATGGTTCGCCAGTTTCGATATGTTGCCGCACCCCGCCAAAGGTTTTGTCAAAATCTTCGGGGACCGTCAGGCGCCGCCATTCCTCGATACTATCTCCGATATCTTCCTCTGCGTAGCCCAGCAGGCTTTTCCATCGGGATGAGTAATAGACCTTATCCGTGGCCATGTCCCAGTCCCAGACGCCATCGCCCACGCTGTCAAAGGCGAGAAGGAGCCGCCGTTCGCTCGCCCGGAGAGACTCTTCGTTCTGCTTTTGCGCCGTGATGTCCGTGGATGAGCCTACCATCCGCAACGGGCGGCCATCTGCGCTGCGCTCGATGATACGGCCGCGTGCGAGCAGCCATTTGACTGTGCCATCCTTGCAACGAACGCGCATTTCCTGCGCAAATGGTGCATCGCTATTGGAGTATCGGCGGATGGCTGTGTAAGTGGCAGTCAGGTCATCCGGTTCTGTCAGCCGCTCCCACTCGTCGATCCGGTCGGAGAGTTCGTCGGGCTCGAAGCCAAGCATCGCCTTCCACGCGGGCGAGAGGTAACAGTCTCCTGTTACCATATTCCAGTCCCAGACGCATCCGCCGCTGTCGTTCAGCGCCTCAATGACGCGCCGTTCGCGACTGGCTGGCGGCGAGTGATCGGCGGGCACCGCGGCCTCGCGCACCGGAGTGGCCACGGGGCGATGTTCACGTAAAAATGGAAATTCCACCTCCAACCGTTGAACGTGAAGTGCTGCACCCCAGGAGAAGTAAGCCGCATGCGCCGCAATCAGGTGGACGTCGCCAGTTTTCAATGAGCCGGTTGAATGATAGAAACGCGCGGCCAGTTCACCCGCGAGCGCTTCGTCGTGGAGAAAGCCATTGTGGCGTGCCTCCGCCACGGCTTCTTCATAGGAGGCGACTGCCGAATCGTTATCCCCCCGCGCAGTGGCCAGCTCCGCTTCCAGGAGCAGAGCCCGATGCGAGAAGTTGCGCGGGTAGAGGAGCGCCCAATCCAGGAACTGCTGCAGATCCTGGACTGCCGTGGAGATGAGATGATCCCGTTCGTCCTGACTTGTTTTCGGAAGAGTCGCCACGCGCACCGACGTGATCCCGCGAAGAAAGCGATAGGTCGCCAGCATCGGGAATCCCGGCATCAGGCACGATACGTCGACGGCTTCCGCTATTTGGATCGCCTTTTCCCAGTCGCCATTCTGCACTGCGCAGAGCATCGCGAAGATTTCGACGCCCGCCTTGACATAACTCGGCGCACCATCCGAATGCTCCAGGGCCAGGCCGCGATGTATGGGAGGCTGCGCTTCGTGCCCCTCCAGGCCCTCGATCATTTCGCGCAAAGCAACAAAGCTCGACTCAAATTCGCTGAAACCCTGTTTCCTGGCTTCATGGCGGGCGATCTCCGCTTCATTCCGTGCTTCTTCGAGCGGCAAGCCTGAGTCGCAAAGGATAAAAAGAATAAGGCAGTGATTGTAGACGGCGTGAACGAGATCTCCGCATTCCCGAAGCACGGCGCAGCCTTCCCGTCCAAGCGCAAGGCTTTCGCGCACTGGTCTGTACCAGTGGCTGCAAAACATCGTGTGGTAAAACAGCGTCCGCCCAAGCCAATAGCAGTCTCCCTGCTGGCGAGCGGCAATGAGTCCGGCCGTCCCGAGGCGTGCGACTGCCGAGTAGTCGTTGCGGAACAGGATGTAGGCCTGGGTGAGTCGTAGGATATTGATGCCGGTGCTGATGCAGGGGCCGTATCGCGCCGTCCAGACGAACGCGCGGAGGCAGAGCAGGATATAGAGGCGCCATTCGCCGAGAAAGTAGATCGACCCGGCTACGTCATTTGAAATGGCCACAGCTGCCATTTGCTTCGGGTCTTCCATCGGGGGATGGCCGGGCAGATCCTCCAGCGTATCGGATTCGCGAAGGAATTCATCAGCTTCCGGCAAAAACGCCTCGATACCGCGTTCAATTCCCTCCGGACTTGCCGGGAAGCCCATGCCGAGCCGTTCCATGAAGGCCAGGCCCAAGTCCATCGATTCGCGATAGCGGCCTTGGACGAGGAGTTGATTGACCTGGCAGGAGGTGCATCTCGCCAGTGCCAATGGCAGAGCGCCGGTGCGATTGAGTGTGACAAATATTGCCTCCGCCTCGGTGTAATGGGCGCTGGCGTGAGCAGCCAGCTGCGCCTCCCGATGCAGGTCGAGCGCGAGGTTGTAGTGATCTTTCCAGGGATCTGGAGGGAGCAAGGAGATGCCGGCGGTCAAAAAGTCGTAGGCCTCCGAGAATGCTGCACACCCGCGTGCGTGGCTGCCCGCACGGAGGAGGAGGCGTGCGATATCAATCCTTTCCTTCGGATCATCCAGCAATGGCACGGATGCAAGAAACTGCGCGGCTGCGACGTAAATTCGTCCATTCATCGCTTCCGGGCTTACGGACTCGAGGATTCGCCGGCCCACTGCGAGACGTACGGATGGCAATTCCTTCGCGGGGACCAATGCGAGCGCAGCCTGTTGTATCCGGTCATGGACGAAAGCCGCATTTTCGCCTTTCACTTCCATCAACCCTTCATGGACCGCACGATCCAGAGCGAATGCGGGAGAATCGTCCAGTGCTTCACCAAGAAGACGGATCGGGAATGAACTTCCGAGGCAAGCAGCCGTTGCGAGGACGCTTCGTACGTCCGAGCCCAATTTATTCAGCCGGACAGAAAGCAATTCGGCAACATTCTCGGTGACGCCGATCGCCGCAACCGCAGCGGGATCCCATGTCCAGTGACCTTCTCGCCACGCGAGGATCCCGGTATCATGGAGGTGCTGCAGGACGAGCCTAATGAAGAATGGATTGCCGGCGGTCTTGGTATGCAGGGCATCGGCAAAAGCCAGTGTCTCCGGTCGAGGCGAAATGGCTCCGGGATCCAGGACATCCGAGAGAAAACCTCGGACTTCGTTCAGGGCCAACCCCGGCAGGGAAATTCTCTTGATAGAAAGGCCCACGGCTTCCGCGTCCCGGATCGCACGAGAGAAGGGATGCGATGCGTCCACTTCGTTTTCGCGGTATGCCGCTACGATCAGGAGGCCTCCGATCCTTACTTCCGCTTCGTCGCAAGCGATCGCTCGAAAGAGATCCAGCGATGCGTCATCGACCCACTGAATATCATCGAGAAATAACACCAGCGGATGTCCCGAACCGCTTGCTGCGTCGATGAAGCGTCGAAATGCCTGCGCGCAGCGATTCCGGGCTTCGATACCCGGCAGAGTGGGGACCTCGGGCGGATCGCCCAACACCGGCGCGAGAGCCGGGGCCAGATCAAGGATCACGCGGCCGAGTTCGGAGACAGCTGAGCGTATTTCTTCCGCTCTTGCGGCAAAGACTTCGGGGGAGAGCCTTTCCAGACGGTGTGCCAGTTGGGTCAGTGCTCCCGAAATCCCAAGATAGGGTGTGCACCGGCAGATCTGGTCGTATTTGCCCGAAATGAAAAGCCCGCCTCCTGATTCTACCTCTTCCTGCAATCGGGCGACGATGGAGGTCTTTCCGACTCCCGAATACCCGGATACCAGTGCAAGCACGCGTCCTCCGCCCCGGGATGCCTCGTGCCAAGCCGCTGCAAGGCGATCGCTCGCCGCATCCCGGCCATAGAGTCGATCAGGGAAGTGCAGTGGCATCGATTCAGTGGCTCCTGAGAAGTTGCGAAAGCCTGGCATGGAGTGACGCAAACGAATCTTGGAGAGCCTACCATACGATCTCCGCGGAGACTATTCCGAAGAGCGACGGGAGGGAGGTGGTTGCTATCTGAAGAATCGGTACTTTGCCCTGGCGGGACGAGAAGAGTCGGTGTGGTGGAGGTTGGCGAATTCCACCTCGTACGATTGTATCTTGAAGTTGTTCGTTGGTGAACAAGCGGGGTGGCTTGTCACCAGTTTTGTCGACTAGCGAGGCGGCGATTGTCGAGCGAACTATGACGGAACGATGCTCCTTTTCCGCGTCCGCGCAAATCAATCCGTTGTCGAATTGAAATACACTGGAAAGACATTTGGAAATTATGGAAATTATCATCAGAGCTGAGCAACTCAGCTCCGCGGAATACCGCGTACTGACTGATACCAGATCGACAGATGACGATCTCCAAATGCCTGTGGTTGCTCGATTGCCAATCGGCGAGTATCTACGGGAAGCTCCTCGTTCACGGCGTCGGCGCACCGGCGTGAAGATTGGAACCATGAAATCCGTCCGGCGCCTGGCGAAGAAATTCAGTGCCGGCCAGCTGACGGCCTCGGAATGGACGCATGGGACGCGCCTGGTCCTCGGACTTTGGAATATTCTCTCGCCGTCCGGGCACAATGCGATGTCGGCGATGCGTGAGGGGATTCTGTCTTGCAGTGCCGCGCTGACCCGCTCGGACCCGAGCCACGGGTATAACGAAACGCTCACGCGCTTCTATCTCAGCCGGATTGAGGCTTTCGTACAGGTGGCATCGCGTGATCTCGATTTCATGGGATTAGTTCGCGCCCTGCTGAAATCGCCGCTGGCTGATCCGCGCTTTCATTTGTCCTGCTATTCGCAGGAGACCCTTCAATCGCGCGAGGCAGCGGAAGGCTGGGTTTCACCGGCGGTCTGCCCCAGTGAATCTGGCGTCGGGACGGTGGACTGGAGCGAGATGTTAGTTAAGTAAGCTATATAAATTAGCTGAATCCAGAGAATTCAATTCAGCGTGAAAGGCCCTCGATTTCAGCGGCGTGCGTGACGAATGGATCCACTGCTTCTGGCGTCGTGATCTTGCAATTCTCCACCCGGACATTTTGCGCATTGTAAATGGCGAACGGCTTGTCTGCGGTAATCTCGACATTCCACAGGACAACGTTAGTGATCGCTGCTTCGGGTAAGCCCCAGAGCAAGCCCGCGTTACGCCCACTTTGGACGGTAGCTGTGATGTTGCTAAATAAGATGTCGCGATAAATTGGAGTGCGATCCGTGATTGGAGCCTCCGGATAGGTAGCTGCAATCTCCGGTGTGAGCTTGGTGAGGTCGCGATACCTGGGATCCTGGGCCGTGTAGGCGGCGTAGATCAGGATCGGAAATCCGACGTTGGTCATCCGGAGGTTTTGAAATGAGAGATTGTGCACCAGTCCACCCCGGTCGCGATCCGATTTGATGCTAATTCCGCAATCGGTGTCCTTGAAAGTACAGTCGCTGACGGTGAAATTTGAAACGCCGCCCTTGGTGCCGCTGCCGATGGAAACTCCATGTCCGTATCCGTAAGTGCAGTGAGTGATGAGGACGTTGGAAGTTCCCCCGCCGCAGGTAAAGTTGTCATCTCCCACACTTATGTCGCAGTCGCGGATGAGGATATTGCTGCCGCTGACATCGCACGCATCGGTATTATGGCTGGGATTGACCGGGTCATTGGAGGCCGGAGCGCGGATCGTCACCCCTTGCACGGTCACGTTTGAAAACTTGGCGCCGATTCCTATGTGGAACATCGGCGAATCCTTGAGAGTAAGTTGTTCGATTAACACACGATCGCAGTGCGAAAGTGATACCATCATCGGTCGCTTTGCGCCGGGTGTCTTGGCAAGAGGCCACCAAGCGTTGCCTTGTCCTTCGATGGTGCCGGCACCGCTGATCGCGATATTCTGGAGATTGCGGCCGCTGATGAAATCCTCCGGAGCGGAACTTCCGCCTGGATACGAGTCGAGCGGCAGCATGATCAATGTTGCGCCGGAATCGACATGCAGATTGATGTGGCTTGCGAGCTTGATCGGTCCGCACAAGTAGTTTCCAGCCGGCACGACCACCGTCCCGCCTCCTGCATTTGCGCAGGCGTCAATTGCCGCTTGCACCGCTTTCGTATTGTCGGTGATCCCGTCATTTTTTGCACCGAAGCTCGTGACTTCGAGCGAGTGCTGCGGAATTACGGGAAGTGGCGGCTCGTGAAAATCGGGTTCAGTGGCATGCAATGGCTGCAAAAGCAACGCCGCCGCGACGAGGCTGGAAGAGAGGAATCGCCTGATTGTTTCCATGGAATGTTAGCGGCCGCGCCGCGCAATTTTCCGGAACTCTGCGGGCGTGCTCCTCTCCGCCTTCCGGAAGGCGATGAAGAACGTGTTGAGATTTGGGTAACCTCACCGCCTTGCGATCAACTCGATCTTATCGTTGCCTTCCGCAAGCAGCCGCTTCGCAAGGTCGAGTCGCACCTGGCGTATCTTGTCACCAGGTGTGCAGCCAAGGTGTTCTCGAAACGCTTGATGCAAGCCACGCCGTGACATGCCAGCTGCGCGCGCGACGTCATCCACGCTGATGGTGTCGGCGAAATGCTCCGCGATGAAGTGTAGCCCGCGCGAGACGCCCACATGGTTCACTGCCAGGATATCACTGCTCTTGCGCGTAATGACTTGCGCGGGGGCGATCCGCACGGGCTTCGCTGGCATCTTCGCGCCGCGCATCATGCGGTCGAGCAGCGCGGCTCCCTGGTAACCTTCCTCCTCCAGATTCGTATCGACACCGGAAATGGAGCGATTCACCGGTCCTACAGAAAGCAGGTAGTCGTCAACGCCGACGATCGAGACTTCACCCGGTACGCTGACGTTCGCGCTGAGGCACAGTTCCTGAACCTCAACGGCGAGGCTGCCATTGGCGGCAAATACTGCGATCGGTTTCTCCGAGGCCTGGATTTGGGCGAGGAGCCACGCACGCCGGCGCAACCATTGGCTGTGTCCCGAACCTTGCTCCGAAGTTCCGCGCCAGCGCCACCACTCGCACTTGTAACCTGCGGCGGAGAGCGCACGGGTGAAGCCTTCGCCACGTTCCACCTGGGACCAGTTTTCCGAATCGCTGTAGAAGCGGAAGTGTCGCAAGCCGCGCGAGAGAAAGTGTTCGGCGACCAGCTGTCCGGTTTTCTCGTGATCCTGTACCACATGCGCGAACGGCAGGTGTGGCCGGCGCATTGAGAAATCGACGGTTGGCTTATTCACCGACGCAACAAAGTGCGCGAGGTCGTCACCCGCAGCGAGCCATGCGAGGACGCCATCGCCCTCCCAGCCCCACGGAATTACCTTCTCGTGAATGATACTGTGTGCCGCGAGATGCCAGCGGTGTTCCGTGGCATAGGTTGCGATGCCTTGCAGCAAGCGGTGATCATACCAGCCGAGCGCAACGAGGACGTTCTTCTGTTCGGTCTTCTTCGGCTTCACTTCTTCCTTTTCGCGGGCTCGATGCTGACGTTTTCAAAAATCAGCGACCCCGAGTGCCTGAGGATGTCTGCACTTTCCACTCCACTGAAGATACAGTCCTTCAGCCGTACATTCTCGATCACTGCGCCAGGAAAAGCGGTAACGATCGCGACGCTTCCGCTCGCTTCGCTCCGCACATTTTCGAGACGCACGTCCCGCAACACCGGCTTGTATGGGCCGTTTTCTCCTTCCTCGTAGTCGAATTCCACCGACAAGATTGCCCGAGCCACCTGGAAGTTGCTCGTCGAGGATCGGCTTGATGAGCGAGAGGATTTGCCGGTCGATATAGTTAATCGTGGTGGCGAAAAAGAGCAGCGCGCAGACCACCCACCGGTAATGGCCGATGCGTGCCACATCTCCGGACCGCTCGACAGCCTGCACGGAATCAGCCGTGGCGTCTGCACGCTGCGTAGCTGTGGCGTCGCCAAATGCTTTTTTCGCGTTGCGAGGGGAGGTCGAGGAGGGGGGCTCATGTCTCTGAAATAGGAGGGGCGACGCTCCGACGATGCCTCCTTTGGGCGATTTGCACAACGCCGGTTTGTGCATTGTATATTGAAAAAAATGCATAGGTGTGGAGTGCCGCAATTTGGCTAAGGAATGCAGAAAGCGGCAATTACGGGTGCGTCGTGTTGCGCTATTCATGGCGCCTGCCGCCAATCGATTCATGCGTCACTTCAAACCTCTTGAAAAATTCTCACTGGGCGTAGGTGACCGTTTCGCCCATCAAGCCAAAGCGCAACTTCGCGCCTGCCAGCTCATTGCCAGAGACGGAGTCCAGGTTGTACCGGTCTGGAATAAGTCGAACCGGGAGCATTCATTCATTGGCTCGGAACCGTCCGATGTACGCGCAGCCGCGCAGGCCGCGGTCCAGGCGTTGAATTGGCAGGGCGGATGGCATGTGGATGCCGATCACATCCGCCTTGAAACGGTGGATCGCTTCATTCCTCATTCCGACTTCTTCACGCTCGATGCTGCTGATTTCATCGGGCAGCCCGTATCGCCGGAAATAGTGTGCGCATTTGTCGATCGGCATCCGGAGCTCGTCGGCAAGATCACCATTCCGCAAATCGTCGCGTCTTTCCAAACAGACCGCGCTGAAATCGAGCGCATCGCCGGAAAGTTCCTGCTGGCGGTGCAGGAGGCAGGGAAGACCTATCGGCACATCGCCTCAAAGAAAGGGAATGAGACTTTCATCGCAGAGTTGTCTCTGGATGAGACCGACGCGCCGCAGACGCCTCCAGAGTTGCTCGTGATTCTGGCGGCAATCGCTGATGAAGGGATTCCAGCGCAGACGATTGCTCCGAAATTTACAGGGCGTTTCAATAAGGGCGTCGATTACGTCGGCGATCTCGCGCAGTTCGAACGGGAATTTCACGATGACCTTGCGGTCATTGCCTTCGCTGTGGAGCGCTACGATTTGCCCGCCAAGCTAAAGCTCAGCGTTCATTCTGGATCGGATAAGTTTTCGCTCTACCCAATCATCCGCCGCACGCTGCCCAAGTTCGACGCTGGATTGCATATCAAGACGGCGGGCACGACCTGGCTCGAGGAACTGATCGGCCTGGCTGAAGCCGGTGGCGAGGGGCTTGTCCTGGCGAAGGAAATTTACGGCTCCGCAATTGAGCACGCGGATGAACTCACCGCTCCCTACGCCTCGGTTATCGATATCGATCGTACGAAACTGCCCAGCGCCAGCGAGGTTGCGTGCTGGTCGAGTGAGCAATTTACCGGTGCCCTGAGACACGATCGACAGCACCCGCTTTTCAACTCCAGCTTTCGGCAACTTCTGCACGTCTCTTTCAAGCTGGCTGCAAAGAGGGGAACGCAATATCTGGATCTGCTCGAAGCCAATGCGGAAATCGTGGGACGCAATGTGACCGAGAATCTGCACGTGCGTCACCTGCGCCCACAATTTATCGGCGATTGAGATTTGCCGCAGGCGCCCGAATAAAGGCACGAGATGAGGCCCGCCGACGGGCGCTGACGAACAAGGCCGCTATGAGAGGTCTTGTCGCGTCAAATACAATCATTCACCAATGATTTTGACTAATACGCGCTTGCGCCGTTTGCCGTCGAATTCGCCGTAGAAGATCTGCTCCCAAGGCCCAAGGTCGAGTTGCCCGGCTGTAATCGCTACGACGACTTCACGCCCCATGACTGTGCGCTTGAGGTGGGCATCAGCGTTGTCCTCGGCACCGTTGTGCCGGTATTGGCTGTAGGGCTTTTCAGGGGCGAGTTTCTCTAGCCAGACTTCAAAGTCGTGGTGAAGGCCGGACTCGTCGTCATTTATGAACACCGACGAAGTGATGTGCATGGCATTGCAAAGTAACAGCCCCTCCTTGACACCGCTTTCATGGAGAACGGCTGGGACTTCTGGGGTGATGTTCACCAGTTTTCGCCGCGCAGGAATATCGAACCAGAGTTCTTTGCGATGTGATTTCATAGATCTGTGCCTCGGAAGATATCCCTGCACAATTGATCAGCGATCACTTTTTGAGCGATGTGCGGCGAGCCCGCAGCGGCAATTATGAAGGCACGGAATCGAGGAACACATAGAGTTCCGCGATCTTGTTATCGCGAACGATGATTACATCCAGGCCCGTGTAGTCCGGTTTCCCGCCGGGGACACCGGAACCCCAAGCCAGCCGTCCTGCGTTGTGAAGGGCCTGAGGTTCGCCATTCGTGGTGTAAGCAAAGTGTGGGTGGGTTGCACGGAGTTCACCCGCAAATCTGTCCAGGGCTTCACGCCCCACTAGTTTGCCCGGCGGCACATAGAGCACACAGTCTTCGGTATAGAGCTCATCGATCACCGCGCGACGGCGGGCAGGATCACCCTCGCCAAAGACCTCCTGCAGGTTACGAAGAAGCAGCTCGTGAATGCGGTCATTCATAAGATTCTCTTCGTTGATTACTTGTTCCACTCCGCCGCTGTCTCACGCACAAAATCCTCGTACTGCCTGGGGGCATGGCCGACCAGCGAGGTCAGTGTGACGATATCTGCATTGTTCGGAGCGAAGCCACGGTCCTGGTATCCCTGGAACATCAGCCGGAGGTCCATCGCGTGCCAGGTAGGGAGAAGTTGACGGAGTTGTTCCTCGAACGCTTCCATCGGCAGGTCCACGTATCGGATCTGCATGTTCAAAACCTTGCTCCATCCGGCCGCGGCGCTGGGGCCACTCAATGCATCCGGCCCAACGAGATTATATGTCTTTCCGTTGTGCCCGTCGGTGGTCAGCGAGACGACAGCGGCATCTGCAATATCTCTAACGTCAATTGCAGCAATTCCGGCAGTGCCAATCGGATTCGGATACAGCCCGGCCCTAGTCAGTACGGATTTGAGCCCGGCATCATTCTGGAAGAAATAACCGGGCCGCAAGATAGTGAAAGGGGTATCGAACGCCCTGAGAGAAGTCTCGACAGTATGCTTGCCAATAAAATGCGGAACGTCAGGAAACCGTTCGGCTTGGTAAACCGAGAGGTAAGTGATGTGCTTGACCTTTGCCTGCCGGGCTGCGGCCAGCGTCAGAAGCGCTTGTGTCAACTCGTCCACCGCATTGCCGACGAGCAGGAACAGCTTGTCGACACCGTTAAGTGCCGACCGGACCGAGTCGGGGTCCAGCAGGTTGCCAAGTGCCGCTTCTGCGCCATCGGGCAGCTTCGCTTCCTTGTTTCGAGTCAGGACACGGACCGACTCTCCGCGGCGAAGCAGCCTTTGGACTGTTTCACGGCCCACTTTGCCAGTGCCACCTGTCACAAGGATTTTCATAAAGTCTCCTTTGATTGTGTCAGTTAACTGTTCGCAGCTGCAGCCGTTTGAGACCGGGTATCCAAAATCGGTTGTTCACGGCGTGCAGGCTGTGTTTGGCTCACGAGTCCGGCGAAGTTATCGCGATAACGCCAAACCAGGAACAGCGCTAGCGCCGAGACCACGATGGGCAGTCCGAGCCCTGCTGGCGCCATTAACACGTGAAAGATGAGGATGTTTACGATGACCGGTCCGAGCAACGTCAAGCCCAGCGGCACCCGGTGTCCTGTGAGCAGCAAGAGGCCGCCTGCGGCCTGGAACGCGCCGACAACATAGAAGTAATGGCTGACGAAGAGAACCGTCATGAAGTCCCTGGCCGGGCCTTCTGGTGGCGGCGGCATGGGGATGAAGTGCAGGAACATGTTTGAGCCGAAGACTACGAAGATCAGCCCGAGGAGGCTGCGCGTGAGGATC
>FTBG01000509.1_pt1 | contig 12532 bp, 10 predicted proteins | sample 1639311 | NCBI WGS metagenome assembly FTBG01 (sample SAMEA3914864, study PRJEB12502) | metagenome | biome: forest; material: soil | place: USA | collected 2012-03-12 | depth 0.3 m | reverse complement strand
CCACCGTGATGATGACGTCAGAAAGTTCGGTGACACGGGCCAGCTTCGTACAGGCTTCGGCACCGACTTGCGAAGCAACTTCGCGAGCCGCCTCCGCGCGCACATCGTAAACTGCGGCGATCGGATAACCGACATCTTTCAGGCGCTGCGCCATGTTCGCGCCCATGCGGCCAACTCCGACAAAACCGATTTTTTCTGGCATATGATCTAGGGAATAGTTGAAGGGGTGCGCATTGGAAAATGAAGCCCCGCCTTTGGCAAGGCAGATTGGCAAACTTTCGCATTTAATCTGTTAAACGGGAGGCGGCTGCGCGAACGGACCCGTCTGGAAACAGACTCTGAAAGCCCTGCGGGAATTAGCCGGATTTATGCGACCACCGGCGCTGGCGCAGGCAGATCGAGCGTGGGACGAAGAGCAGAAAGCTGAAGCCAGTTTTCGCCATTATCGGTGCGCACTTCGAGCACCTGGACGATCAGCAGTGCAAAGACGATCTTTTCGCGGACACGATCATCCGGGATATCGATTGGCACTCTCTGGAGAGGCACGCGCCGCTCGCGCGCCACGCGCTCCACAAGGCCGGCCGCGAGTCGATATTCATCAGAACTCAGCGATTGCCATGCGGAAAGATTGCCCCAGATGGCAAGGGTCGTTCTCGGAATCATGAGCAGAAAGTCCATGAAAATCTCGAACTTCGGTTTGCGGTCCGGGAGGCGTTCATTCACCACGATGGCCCTCTCCATCCACGCCGCTCCGATGAGGCCGGCGGCAATTGACACGAATGCCAGAGCAAAGTGAGGAGGGGCTGTGGCTTCTTCTCCCTTGAAGACGGTGAGACCCAGAAGAATGAGAGCAAAAACCGCTAGATAGAGAGCGACCCAAAGAACCGCCGACCCGAGAAATGAAAGCAACGCGAAACTGAGCACACTGCGATTGTGCCGGGAGACATGATCCCGCAAACGGCGTGCGAGGGAACGAGGCCTGCGCATGGGTAAGGGCAATTCTCAACCTTTCGCTCTCAACTTGCAAACAGAAGGCACGGGAGAAACGCGATAGAAAAGACTTGTACCTCTCGAAGGCATTTAAAGAATCACGGGGGCGAGCGGATTACTGATCCACCACCCAAAGCGTAAAGGCATATCCGGAAAACCACCCATGAGCACGCGACCGCATCTATTCTATCTCATCCTCACAGCAGGCATTTTCATTTCCCTCCACTTAGTCCACGCCAGTGTCCCTGCGAATGATAATTTTGCCAATGCGCAATCGCTAGCCTCTCAAACCAATGTTTCCGCCACGGGAACCATCATTTCTTCCACGGCCGAGTCCGGCGATCCTCACGGAGCAGTTCTAAGTGTCTGGTATAAATGGACCGCACCGCAGACAGGCAGCGTCTTTCTGGATGTTGCTCACGCGAGCACTGCGATTGACGGCGCCGTATTTCAAGGGAGTAATCTCAGTTCGGGACAGTATCTGGTTTCGGGGCCCATCTCATTTGGAGACTCCCTTCATTTCAATGCCACCGGTGGATCGACCTATTACGTTTGCATCTATAACGGCAATTCGAACGCAACAGACTTCACCTTAAATCTTTACGAACCCGTCAACGATGCCTTTGCCAATGCCATCGCCTTGCCGTCGGCTACGACCGTAAACATCGACGGATTTAACGACTTCGCTACCTATGAGCCAGGCGACCCGGCAAACAATGATGATAGGACCGTGTGGTATTCATGGACCGCTCCGCGCTCGGGTAAAGTTTCAATCAGCATCGCGTCCGATACTGCGAAGTTTGTCGCGGTCATGGTGGGCAGCAATCCTCTGTCTGGCAGTTACTTTGCCGGAAGCATCGACGGCGACAGTGAAGCGGGCCCGGCCACCGATAAGACGACGGAATTTTATGCCAACGCGAACCAGGTTTACTACTTTTGCATTTATGGTGAAGGCGATCTCTTTTCCCTGGGCCTGAATTGCGATGCGTCTTTGAGTTCCGATGCGCTATTTGTGTATCCAAATTCCAATGACAATTTCAGCGACGCTCTCGTGGTAACCGATCCCAACGCTACGGTTGTCTTGCATCTCCTCAACGCCACCTTTGAACCGTTCGAACAGGATATGCTTCACACTGTGCATGCTTCCTTTTTTAGTTCCGCCGAGGGAGGCATCTGGATAAAATACACTCCTCCGGCGGATGGCACCGTTACTTTTACCGCACAGAATATCGCCGAAAGTGAACCCGTCCTCATTGTGGGCACGGGTGATTCCATTGCTGATCTGACGCTGCTCGCCGCTGGATCCGGGGGCTGCCGTTTCAACGCCCAGGCCGGAACGGCTTACAGGCTCTATGTTTTCAGCCAGTACGGAACCTATCCCAAGTACATCAAAACCACAGAGGTGGTAGCCTCCATTTCTCTTCAAGGCGCAAAAAATACAAGCACGGGTGTTTTTGCCCGGCAGGCGGGTATCTTCGAAGGAGTTGCCGGAGATGGCTCCTGGCTAAAGCTATCCGTGAGTTCCAGCGGCAGTTTTACGGGGAAACTCGTGGTGAACGGAATTACATACACGCTTAAAGGCAAATTCGGCAGCGACGGGAAATTCACGGGGCAGTTCGGTGGCTTGATCGTTAGCTTGCACATCGATGCAAGTGCCAGCGAGCCCAATGCAGGTGACTATATAGTGAGCGGCACCGCGGGTAGCGCGGCCCTCACCTTGAATCACGCCGCTTACAAAAAAGGCCAGACGCTTTCCGACTTGGGCAAATACACCATTCTTTTGAATCCCAACGACACCGGTGCCACGATTCCCCAAGGAACAGCTTTCGCGACTCTGACCGTAAGCAAAACCGGCAGCGTAAGCGTGACCGGCAAGCTAGCCGACGGGCACAGTTTCAGCGCCGGGACTGTTTTGATCGGCGGTTCATCCGGAAATCAATGCGGGATTTTCTCATCCTTGAAGTACCCCTCCCTGCAGACCAAAGGAACCAAAGGATATTTGCTCGGCAATGTTACTTTTGAAAGCAGTGCCGGCGAAGATTTAGATGGCACCTGGCAATGGGTGAAGCCGCAGCAGGTGACCAGCACGTATCCAGCGAGCATCGACACCAATCTGAATGCGGTCGGCTCGGTTTATAGCAATCCCGAAGGTCAAAGTGTGCTGCCGGGATTTACCAATGGCACGCTGACATTCAGCGACAGCGGCGCATTCGATACGCCGCTCGAAAAGACCGTCACTCTCACCACGGCAAATACTTTCATCGTGACCAATGCCGACGACGACAAATTGAAGGTAAAAATCAGCAAATCGAATGGCCGTCTGAACGGTTCGTTTCTTTATCCGAATCTGAAGAAGCCAGTTCAGTTCAGCGGCGCACTGCTGCAAAGCGGCGTGAGCGGCGGCGGCTTCTTCGTCGGGCCGAATGGCAGCGGCAAGGTGACGCTCAAAAGCACGCCATAACAAAGCTCACCTCCAGTCAGGAGGAGCGATAGCCAGCGGGATCGATTTCGACGTTTCGATATCCGATCGCTTCCAAGCCGCCCAAAAGCCGTGAGGAAAGTTCGCCCTCCAGGCGGCCCATTTCCTCCGGAGCGATTTGCACACGAGCGCGAGCGCCTTCGGTTTCGGGCTCAACAATGTGGCGCACGCGGAAAACTCGGAATCCAAGACTGCGCACCCATTCCTCGCCACTCTCCACCATGGAGAGCGCCTCGAGAGTCACGGGCGTGCCGTGCGGGATTCGCGAAGAGAGGCAGGGCTGGGCCGGAGCATCGGCTGTGGGAAGACCAAGCTCGCGGGAAATTTCACGAATCTCCGCTTTGGTGAGCTCGGCATCCCGCAGCGGCGCCACGATGGAAAATTCAGCCGCAGCCTTCCGTCCCGGACGGACTTGCCGCATATCATCCGCATTTTCCCCGTACGCGATGGCGGCGAATCGTCTCTCGGACGCGAGGGCGTTTAGCTTGGCAAAAAGCTCGGCTTTGCAAAAATAGCAGCGATTGACCGGATTCGCCGAGTATTGCGGATTGGCAAATTCATCGGTGCGCACCACTTCGACCAGACAGCCGATCGATTCTGCGAGAGACAGCGCCTCCGCCAAAGCCTTGCGCGGCAGGCTGGGACTGTCCGCAATCACGCCCAGCACTTTCTCACCCAAGACCTGATGCGCTTCCGCGAGGAGAAATGCGCTATCCACGCCGCCGCTGTACGCCACGAGCAAAGGCGAATGCTCCATGAGCAGGCTCCGCAGTTTCTCGCGTTTCGCGTTCATGAATCACTGATCCGGCTAAATCGGATCGACTGCAAACGGATCTCGCAACTCGACTGATGTTTCAGAGCTGCAGCCTACGAAAGAGTTCATCGAGAGGCACGCTCAGTCCGACGTAAAATTCGCCGAAATCGGAGTACTTGGTGCTCACTTCGTCGAACCGCATTTTGTACACGATTTCCTTAATGTAGTACGAATCGTGGGCGAAAAGCGTAACCCCCCACTCCGCATCATCAAGGCCGGTGCAGCCCGTGATCAGCTGGAGGATTTTCCCGGCGTATTGCCGGCCCACCCGCGCGTGGCCGCCCATGAGGCGCTTGCGATCTTCAAAGGGAAGCGCAAACCAGTTTTGCTCCGGCGCGCGCCGCTTGGTCATGGGATAAAAGCAAAAGACCTCCCACACCGGCAGCACCGGGTAGAGCTTGTCTTTGCGATACTTGGCCATCCGCGTGCGAAACTCCGTCATTTTGGCCTCAAATTCCGGCGTGCCGGGTTGAATGTTCTGCTCGCGCTGGAGTGACTCCGCCCATTCCTGCTCCCCGGTCATGTATTCGCTTTCCTCCGTGAGCGAAAGAAAGGAATAAACCGGCGTGAGCACGTCCGGCCCAAGCGAAAGCGTGAGCCGCTTTTCAAAAGCATTGGCAGCGTGAAGATCGGGCGTGAGCAGCATGAATCCGATGTCCGCCTTGGGAGACACCATGGAAAAAATGAGAAGCTGCGTATCCGGAGTGGCGCGAATCTCCTGCACCAGCTCCGAAAGATTGGTCTTGGCGGTGATGCGTTCTTCCGGGCTGAAGATGGTCCACTGCCCATGCTCAACTTTGTAGAATAGGTGCAGCACGTGCCAGCCTTCCACAGGCACAACAGGAGCATTGGCGTTTTGATCGGTCATAAATCTTGGGCTGAAACGAATTGAGGCAGTTGTACGCGGAGGCGCGGCAGATTCAATAGTTTGCGCGAGCCACACTGGTGCTTTTGAGGCAATTCAACGAAGCCAAAAAAAGTCATTGCATTGCTGGCCCACACTCCTATGGTTGCCGCCCATTTCCAAAATGGCTGAAGTAGCAAACCGATATCAAGAAAACGTCGCTGGGAAGTTCTACGTGGACGACCAGTGCATCGACTGCGATCTCTGCCGCGAGACCGCACCGGCCAATTTCACGCGGAACGACGACGGCGGGCACAGTTATGTGTTCAAACAGCCGGAATCGCCAGAAGAAGAAACGCTCTGCAAAGAAGCGATGGAAGGCTGCCCGGTCGAGGCCATCGGCAGCGACGGCGAATCCTCCTAGCCCGCCTCCAGCGGTTTAACTCACCGCACCCATGAATCCGCAGCGTCTCCGGGCGATGGCTATCGCTGAATGGCGCGGCTTGCCCGAGATTCCGTTCATCACGGACACCTCGAAACCGATCGATCAGGCGATTGGGAAACTCGTGGCACAGCTCGGGCTCAAAGACCGGCTGCAGGAAGAAGAAGTCCTGCGGGCTTGGAAGGACATCGTCGGCGATTTCGTCGCCAATCATTCAACACCCCAGCGCCTGAAGGATGGCGTGCTTACCGTGCGTGTGCTGCAACCCACGGTGCACTACGAACTGGACCGGGTATGGAAACGGCAGATCCTGGACAAGCTGAAGCAGCGCTTCGGGGCAAAAGCGGTCCGGGAAGTGAAGTTTCGGCTGGGTTAAGAAAGCCGGGCACAAATTGAGGATGACGACGAGGACGAGGATGAGGATGATGCCGGTGTGCCTGATCTCATCATCATCGAAGCGCTGGAACTGACTGCGAGCATCGGCGTTCCCGACGAGGAAAGATCGACGCCGCAAAGGCTGACCGCCCATTTGGTCATCGAACCGTCCCGAGGTTTCGAAAACTTGGGGGATGATATCGGCAATGCAGTAGACTACGCGGTCGTCGCCACCGCCATGAAAGAGCTTGCCGGGAATGGATCACGCCGCCTGCTCGAAACGCTCGCCGAGGAAACGGCCGCAATGATTTTGGCGCGTTTTCCCGTGCGCAATGTGCAACTGGAATTGCGCAAGTACGTACTCCCAGACACCAGTTTCGTGGCGGTGCGCATTTCGCGGAGCACGTGAGGCGAGCAAAGCGCCAAAGCACGTGCGCCAGTTACTTGCTTTACGGAAAGCCTGTCGGGAGCGTGATTAGTTTACCAGCGTCAGCTGTACTCGCGCGAAGAGCTTCGCCATTCCGGGCGTAATCGGAGCATTGAGGCGGATGACCGCAGTCTCAGTCACCCCATCGCCCGTGGGGACCGCATTTCCGATCTGGCTGGCCGACTGCGTAGTCCAGCTATTGGGCGAGAGATCGGGTGATGTCTGCACCGCAACGGAAAAACCGCGCGCCGCGTAATCGATGCGCCGGAGATAGCTAAATTGCAGATAATAAGTGCCGCCACCTGCATTGAACTCACTCATTTGCGGCAGAAGCGTGCTTGCGTTGGCGTGTTGATTGGGGCTCGCGTTCGTGAAGTATTTCCACGCATTGGCCACCCCATCCTTCGCGGAATTCGCCGCCGGATCAGCGGGAGCACCGAGCAAACCGTACTGTGCAAGCCAATCAAACCAGTATTCCTGGGAAATGCTATTGGGAATCGCATTGATCTCGATGCCGCTAACCATGGGAAAATCAGCTGACCCAGGTGAAAAGGCCACGGTGATGGTGCCCGCTGATAGGTCGGCGATCGCCCCAAATGGTTCTTCCACAGCGACGTTCTGCGCACCGCCGGTAGCAAAGACGTCGTAATTCGTGAGCACAGAGATGCCATTGATGGAGACATTGAATTTCCGCTGATTGTTGCCTGTCTTGACCGTCTCGCAGAAGTGCAAACGCACGGAATAGGTCGCGCCTGGCGTGAGATTCGGAAAAGTATAAGTGAACCCGCCTGTCGGGGTCCCCACGCCAGTCTGGCCAACACGGCTATGTTGATACACTGTCGCCGGAGCGGGGTTGCTAACGGAGGTGACGTCAATCGTATTACCCGAAGCGGTTCCCGGCGTCCCACCCGTAACAAACGCGTCCGCTGTAAACGTCTTTCCGACCGTCGTCGTGACAACATTGCGCGTCGATCCATCGGGCATCAGCGGACTGAGCGTGGTCGTCGTATCTCCCGGACCACCAGCGCCGCCCGCCCCAACGGCATACACATACGAAGTTACGCCAAAGACCTGCAGGCGATCAGTACCAACGAAAACCCGGCCTCGCGTGACGGAGGGTTCGTTATATTTGCCTCCTTGATGAAGCGTCGCCGCAAACGTTGAGACAAAGGGCATTACGGAGTCCTGGTTTCTAGAATCAACCGCAGTCTTGTAAAGCGTCTTCATGGTCATGGCATCCACCGCAACCAGATACGGACGAGAGCCGCTTAACCCATTGCTGCGATACCGATTGGCGTCCAGATTCCACGAGATGGGATTGGTATTCCCGTTACTTGAAATAACCGGTGAACCCGCACTTTCATACACGTTAACTGTATCCTGTGCATCGATGGTTAGATAGGGATTGCTGCTCGGGAACGTATTGATCTTCAACCGAGCCACTCCCGGCGGCTTGGCCTTTGTGAGTGTATTAGGTGGATTTGCGGAATCAGTCGCTTTGGTCTGGCCTGCACCCATCAAATAGTAATTGTTATCCGGTCCCTGGAATACGGCGAGACTGGTCCGCGCTTTGGCATAATCCGTTCCGTTACTTCCTTCCGTGTAAGGTCCAAAAACATTGAGCGGACCGGTCGATCCGCCCGGAGTAAGGCCCTGGTTTGTGTAATACGGATACGTCGTCGGCGCGACCAGCCCTCTTTCATCCTTGAATGATTTGTAAGATACCCCATCGACGGCGGACGGTCTGAAATTGGTGGTATTTGGCAGCAATGTATCGCGATTGAAGAAATACACGGTGCCGTTCTTCGCCATGTACGCGGAAGCGTGGGGGACGGGACCGGGCAGGTCTGGAATAATGACGGGCGTGCTCGCAATATCGACGTCATTTTTGTCCATCGATTGGTAGTTCCACGCATTATAGGTTCCCTTAATGGTCAAGTTCGCCGTGGGATTGAAACAGAGCATCGTCATGCCCCAATATCCTGGTCCCAGAGCATTATCCCGATCTGTCAAAAACGCATCGCTCGGCGCCGGGTTGTCTCCTGTGCAAACGTACACATTTCCGCTCGAATCCAGCGAAGCGCCATCCGCAGACCAAAAACCCACGTAATATGCGCCGGAGCTCATTGGTGCATTTGCCACTCCCGCAAATGCGCTGGCCAGCGACGGCGTGGGTTTCGTATTGATCGTCACCATAAATCCGGTGACCTGACTTACATCGCTGATTGGCACATAGAGAATCGACCCATCTGCGCTTAGGTTCAGCGCGCCGCGGCATCCTTCGTCCAAGTTTTTGCTATCGAAAAAGATTGCCGGCCCATTTTGCAGCACCGATCCGGTATGGATCGCCGCGTTGTTAATCGTCACCGGCCACCCCGAAATAATTGAACCGTTGGTAATATCGAGAGCGTAGGCCTGCCAGCCGGTGTTCCCATTCGACTTGCACGTCACGTACATGGTCGGCGTGGTCGCGTTGAGATCGATGATGGGGGTATTGAAAATCCCAGTACTCACTCCGTCCAGACTCCCGGTCGGGGTGCCTAAATTCGTGTGCCACACGATTGTCCCTGGGGGAAGCTGTACATTGTGCACAACGTTGGCAGGAAGCTGAGTATCATGTGCGTCCGTGATCAGCCCCTGCGCCGCCACCAGCGCATAGACGTCACACTTGCCAGTCGCACAGTAAACGACCGGCAGGGTGACACCCGTGAGGTCGATATTTGTACCCTTATAGTTAATGATACCGCCCGTCAGCGTAACGCTATCCACGTAAAGCGGCGTTGCCCAACAATCGGCGGGAGAACTGGCGAACTGGGCTGAATTCCAAAGCTCACCGAAAAAGCCCGCCGTAGGGGTATTGAAATTGTGAATCCCCGAAGTGGTGTTGTTGGTATCGACGTTTGCCGGGGTGAGCAGCGTTTCATTGGAATTCCACCCCGTCCGTTGGGAATCGTGGTGGCTGGTCGTGTAATTATAGACCGAAGACAGGCCGGTTGGCGTCAGGAGTTGACTCTGCGTCTGCGCGGAACTGACGCTGGCAGTGCGAGTCGACTTGACGGAAGCGATTGCGGCAGATTGCTCCTTCTTTTCCTCCCGGATTTCCCGCGCTTTCAAGAGGCGCTCTCTCTGCTTCGCTTGCTGTTCTTCCCGCAACTTCGATTCCGAGGCGGGTGCTTGTCCTCTGGATGCAGGCCCCACCACCACTATCAGAAGCGAAGCTCCGACAGCGAGCAGGCTGGGTGCACTTGTACGCAAAGCGCGGGCTGCGCTGGTAAGACTGCCAAAAGTAAAACGATGGTTCATGGGGCGTAGGGGTTTCGTTGGACGGACGTCCCAAGGGAAAATTCACTTTAGGGCGCAGTCTTAGAACTTCGACTGGCTCTTTCGACGGCGCAAATTCCCAGCGCCCTCGTTTTCGTTACAATCTTGTTAAAATCAAATCAGGCCCTTCTGTCATAATCCCAAGCGGCCGATCTGTTTATTTTTGCAGATGCTTCCCTGAAGCATTGGTCATTCCCCGGTGCGCCGAAATAGGAAGGCTAATGTTTGTCATCCGGCGAACTCCCGAATTTCACTTACCTGTCGTCTTTACCCGGCTCACGCAGATTCTTCCGCATCCATCCCAGACAATCGCGATTGTTAGCTTCCTCATCGGCGAGGATCTGCACGACGGATTTTCCGCTCACGAAAGGAGGCTGCTGCCTGGGCGGGTTCGTCTTCACCCATGCCATCATCGCCTCCAGACGTTCCGCCTTGCGCTCGGGAAAGGTCGCAAAATAGCGATCGGTGAGACACGGCACCCGAAGTGGATCACGCGTAGCCATCTCGAGGTTAAACACGATCGACGGATTGGACTTGGTGAGTGAAGCGACGATACGCGGCAAATCGAGCGCGCCTGTGCCAAGTAACACCTCACTGAGGAGAAACCCGTCCTCATAGGGCTGCACCGCCATGTCTTTAAAATGCACGCTCATGGCATAGGGTGCCAGAGCCTCTACCGTTTCGTATGGATCCTCCAGCAAACCGATGTTATTTCCGGTGTCCACCAGCACGCCCAGCCATTCGCTGTCGTATTTTTTCATGAGCGCCACCAGTTCGTCAGCCGTGTGATCCTTGTGATTTTCAATCGCAAGCTTGAGACGATACTTCCGAACAATGGGTTCAGCTAAAGCGAGGGACTTTTCGGACTGCGCATGGAATTGCAAAAATTCGTCGAGCGTTTTGAAAAATTCATATCGGCGGGCGCCTGTACACGTCGAACGGGCCACCACCGCTCCCGTTTCGCGCACAAGCTTAACGTCTGTTTCGAAGCGAGCAATATCCGCTTCATTTTTCGGCAGGGACAGATCCCCTTCATAGTAACCACTGTCTTCCTCCACCCGTTTTCGCAATTGCTTCGCAATGGTTTCATCCTTGCTGCGCAACGCCGTCTGTACCCCTTCCGCACCGAGGCTGCGTCCGTAACCGTAGAAACCGATAGCGTCCGAGAATTTCACTCCCTCCTGCTTGGCCTGCACGGCATTCCATTGCTGATGGCAGGAAAAGGTGCAGATACCGATGCGAGCCTGCGGCGCGCCTGCCGCACCAAGTAACGAGCGCGCCGCGGCCAGGGCGGGAATGGATGCAAGAAAAGTTCGGCGGTTCATGTCCAGGGAGGGATAAGGCCACCTTGCTACCAGTTCCCAGGAACAATAGCAACGCGCAACGCCGCGCCATTCTGCATTGAAATTCTCCGGAGCCCGCAGTTTTGCATGATCGTCACGCTGTCTTCACGCGTCCGTCGCAGAAAGGTGGTCCAGTGTCGGCGTGTATATCCCCGCTGCGCCTCCGGCAAACAATGATTCCCGCTCCTCTCAGATCGAGCCCGGCTCTGATCGGCTCGGAAGCCGAATCCTGGCTCGCGGGGGTGGACGACACTCTTACTCCGTTCGGCTCGCGCAAAATCTGGCTGATATCCGCGCTGCGCAGACCTTGCGTTTCCTCGTTTTCAATCTGGAGTTGAACGAAGGGCTGGAGTCGTCGTTTCACACCTGCCGCGACGAAGATCCGTTCGACGAGATCTGCGACCATCTGCTGGTGGAAAGTGACGGCGAAATCGTCGGCACGTACCGCCTGCAGACCGGTGCAATGGCGGGACAAGGCCGCGGCTATTATTCCGAGCAGGAATTCGACTTCTCACCGTTTGAACCGATGCGAGACCAGATGGTGGAATTGGGCCGCGCCTGTGTCGCCCGGGAGCATCGCAACTTGATCGTCCTTGGCTTGCTTTGGCGCGGAATCGCCAATTACGCCCGGGAACACGGGTGCCGTTACTTGATCGGCTGCGGATCGCTCAGCTCGCAGGATGAAAGAGACGGTGCCGCTTTGTACGCCACCCTTGCTCGAAAGCACATGGCGCCTTTGCCATGGCATACCCTGCCCATGCCGGCCTATCACTGCTCCACTGAAGACCCTTCAGCGAAAGCGCCTCGCCTGCCCAAGCTTTTGGCGGCCTACCTGTCACTGGGCGCAACGATCTGTGGTCCTCCCGCGCTCGATCGGGACTTCAAAACGATCGATTTTCTGACACTGCTTGATCTGGACACGCTGCCCGAAAGCGCCGCCCGGCTCATCGGCCAGGAGCCGTCCGGATATTCCCTATGACCACAGCCGCTGCAGATTTTCACGGACGGCTCACGGGCACTTTTCTCGGTGGCCTGGAGATTCGTTTTCGCCAAGTAACACGTGCTTTCGGGTTCTGCGCCATCATCACCCGTGCGGCATGCGAATTCGCTGTGCTCTGGCTCTGCGGCATGACCCGGCAACCCAAGGCGCGCGCCCTCTGGCTGCAACGCCTCTGCCAGGATTTGGTGAAATTACTCGATTTGCGCGCGGAATATCGCGGTGATCCCGGCGCCTCCGGCTTGCTGGTTTTCAACCATGTCAGCTATCTGGACGTCGTAACGCTGGCCGCTCGCGAGCCTCTGGTTTTCGTTGCCAAGAAAGAAGTGCGATCCTGGCCGGTGATCGGCTGGTTAGCTACAGCCGCGGGCACCCTCTTCATCGACCGCACGCAGCGCGGCGAAGTTGCTCGCATCGCCGAGGAAATGGATCGCCTCCTTGCCGCCGGGATTCGTGTTTGCATTTTCCCGGAAGGGACGAGCAGCGACGGACATCGCGTG
>FTBG01000386.1_pt1 | contig 12539 bp, 10 predicted proteins | sample 1639311 | NCBI WGS metagenome assembly FTBG01 (sample SAMEA3914864, study PRJEB12502) | metagenome | biome: forest; material: soil | place: USA | collected 2012-03-12 | depth 0.3 m | reverse complement strand
GCTGCCGATGTTCGAGGTCGTGTCGGGCAGCGATGTGCCATTCGCCGTCACCGCGTGCGACACCAGGTAGCCGCCCATGTGATTCGGATCGACCTTGAAGTCGATATAACAATCTCCATGCGAGAGCGTGAAGCTCCCGATGCTTTCGGTGGTGGCAACTGTACCTGGGTAGGCCCAACTATTCACCTTCACCTTGCCGAGCCCGCCGCCGCCAAAGCCGTCATTCAGGCCATCGTCGGTCACTTCGAGGATCACCCCCGCTCCGAGGATGTCCCGGAAGTTGACGTTGGGCGCATTGTTAAAAATCGTGGGCACGGACGGGTCGGGATTCGCGACCTTAGACAGTCCTGTGCCAAGCTGGATCACGGCATTCGCATTGATGTCGAAAAGCTTGAGATTGTCGACCTTGCCGGCGATAGCGATGGCTGGCGTCGCGCTCACGTCGCCGCTGCCGATGATGACGTTCTTCGACACAGCGAGCGTGCCGAGTTCCGTCGTTCCGTCTGTGCTCGTGATCTGATTGATCGTGACCGTGCCGGTCTTGGGTCCTGTGATCGTAATCTTCGAGTCACCGGTCGTCCCGCTGATATCCACACTTTGAATCTTCTGCCCGCCGCTGCCATTCGGTTCGATGTCCACGGTGACATTGCCGCCCCCGCCAACGGTCAGGACCGTGCCGCTGACTTGCAGATTTCCGCTGGTAATGGTGGTCGGGCCGGTGAAGCCCGAGCCAAAGAGCAGCGTGCCCGCTCCCGCTTTCACAAGAGTTCCCGGCCCATCGATGAGCCCCGTAAGCGTCACCGTACTATCTGCCTCGATCGTCGCCACCGAACTGGATTTCACCAGGTGTCGGGGAATCGTGCCCGTCGGGTTAAAAACCGCATAGTCGTCGCCGAAGACGATTTCATTCCCGGCATTCCCCAGCGCAGAATTGGTCGGGGCCACGAGGATGGCCGTCTTGATCGTGATCGTTCCGGACGCCGAGCCGAACGAGTTGTGGGTATTCTTCAAAACCACCGGGCTGGCCACGAAGTCGGGATTCGTGCCATCGATCACGAGATCATGCGCGCCACTGATGACGCCGTTAAAAATCAGCCCACCGTTAGCCGAGCCAAAGGTGGTGTCGCCCGCCAGCGTAATCGCCCCGGTCAAGGTCGGCGACGGACCATTGATAATGGATGAACCGAGATTGAGAATGGCGCCGGGTGCGGCAAATGGACTGGAGACCCCCTGGCCCGCGCCCGAGGCGGTGATGGGGTTGGCGAGGGTGGGACTGTCGGATAGCCAGAGCGCAGCGCCGTCCTCGATGGTGATCGCCGCCTTGCCAAACGCCGCCGAGGTATCCGTGCCGATGGCGCCGCCCTGCACATCGATTGAGCCCAGTACGCTCGTCCCGGTGGCGTGAAAGTCATTGAGGAAACCCGAGCCCGTCTTGGTGAGCTTGAAATTGCCGCCGGCAAACGAGGCTTCGGTCCAGTCGAATTCCACATTGGCCGCCACATCGACGGTCGAGTCAGCCGTCAGCGTGATCGTGCCGATCGACTCGGAAGCAAAGCGGGGACCCACGATATTATACCTCAACGTGCCGCCGCCCAAGGTGATCGGCGACGCCCCAGAGTTGGGCGCGTCGAATTCCAGCGTGCCGCTATTGACCGTCGTCGTGCCGGAGTACGAAAGCCCCGCGCCGCTGAAGATTTCCGTCCCGGGCCCGGTTTTGGTCACAGAGAAAGGAGCCGAGCTATCACCAATCGAGCCGGAGAACGTGGCCGAGCCGGCAGGCGCGTTGATGGCGATCCCTGCAGGTGAATCGATGCTCGCATGAATCGAGCCCGTGCCGGAAAGACTGCCGATTGAAAGGGTGCTGTCGATGCCCAGGTCGCCATTGACCGTGAAGTTTCTCGGGGTGATGACCGAGCCGCCATCGACATGGAAGTTGCCGTTCAGGGTGAGATCGCTCACGCCGCTGAAATGCCCGATGTAATCGGAGCTTCCACCGCTATTCGTCAGCACGACGCTGCCGGAGGTCGTGTTATTGATGGCAATGCCGCCGCCCGGGGAGTCGAGATTTACCGAGATCCCCTGCGCCGCGCTCAGGGAGATGATCGGCGCCGTGATCAAGCCGGTGGAGCCGGTGGTAATCTGACCCGTGCCCTGGCCGCCGATATCCGCGGTCAGAAAGGCTGTGCTGCCCGCCGAAACCGTGTGCGTGCCGACAAAAATGTCAGCGGTCGACTGGAGATCGACATCGCCAATGCTGGTCGAAATATCCGCCGCGAGCGTAATGGCGCCCGAGGCCTGGAGCACGATGCCTCCACTGGCGGCGAGGCCGCTGCCCGTGAACACGATGCCGGCATTCGAGAAGGAGCCGACCGTGATCGCCCCCGTCGAAGCAACGTAGACGTTCCCGGAAGTCTGCGAGGAAGCCAGCGTCGAGGCCGTCACCAGGAGCGGAGCGAGCGTCGAGCCGACATCGGCGGAAACGTTTAGTCCCACATTGTTTGCCGAGACGGTGGCGCCGCCGCTGGCCGTAATGACGGAGGCGTTCAGCGCGATATCCCCGCTGGTGGAGAAGTTCGCATTCACGTTGATCGCATGTCCTACGGCGATGAGATTGACATCGCTGCCGCTGGTCACCACGCCGCCGATCGTGAGATCGCTGGCGGTGCATTTGATGGCCACGCCAGACGTGCCCAAGCTCAGCGCAGGCAATGGGGAAAGGGTCGCCGTATCGATGAGCAGGCCCTTGAGGTTCAACGCTCCCGTCGCGGTCGACAGGGCCAGGGAGTTATTGACCTCACCCAAGTCGAAATCGACCAAGCCCGGGAAGGAACTGGCCGCGACCGTCACGGTGGTCCCGTTCAGCGAATTCGCTCCGGAACCGGCGTTCACCCCGCCCGGATCGGTGATGAAGTAGTTTCCCGAGTTGAAGCTAAAAGTAATATGATCGCCTGCGCTGGCCGTATCCTGCACCAGAAGGTTGCCACCCGTCACGCTGACCGTGGCGGCGGGAGCAATGCGGGCCTCGAGCAGCTCGATCGAAGCGTTACGGGAACGACGGGTGGGTCGAAGGGTTTTCATGCAGGCAATTGGTGGGAGCCATGCCGAACCCCACTGGAACGGCATATAGCAAAAGTTGACAGCAGTTGGCACGCCTCCTCCGGGGAGTCAAGGGGAAGGTTCCCGATGACGACCGGCATACACGCAGAGCCATGTTTCATCAATACGCATGACGGCGAAAAACTTGATGAATTTTCTGGTTCCGGCATGGGGGCGATTTTACCAAAGGAAGATTAAGTCCTGATGAATCTTTGATGAAGAATGTGACCATCCACTCCGACGGCGCCTGCCAGGGAAATCCCGGCCCCGGCGGATGGGCCGCGGTCTTGGTCTCCGGCCCGCATCGGCGGGAAATAAAAGGCGGCGCCCTGGCCACGACGAATAACCGGATGGAGATCCAGGCCGCCCTGGAAGCGCTCAAGGCGCTGAATCAGCCCTGCGAAATCGAGCTTTTCACCGATTCCCGCTATCTCGTTGACGGCATTTCCCGCTGGGTGGCGGGCTGGAAAAAGCGCGGCTGGATCACCCAACAAAAAGAACCGGTGAAAAACGTCGACCTCTGGCGGGAACTCGATGCGCAGACGGCCAAGCACAAGGTGTCCTGGCGCTGGCTGAAGGGCCATGCGGGCCATCGCGAAAACGAGCGCTGCGACACGCTGGCGGTCCTGGAGATCGAGCAGCTCCGCCGCGCACACGGGCCGGCGGATTTAAAGCGCGCGCTCACGGCCTTCGCGGCAAGCCAGAAACCGCGGAAGACGGAACTCTTGCCGCTGTAAAACAGTCTACTGCTTTTCATACTCGCCCTTCCCGACCTTCTTCAGCACCGTAAACCCCTTGCTCTTGGCGTCGGAAATGGACAGGACCTTGCCCGTGTTGAACGTCGAGAAAACTTTGCGCACCGCCTTCTTGCACAGCGGGCAGTTCTCCAGCGCCTCCCGGTCCATCGGCCGATTAAGCGAAAAGCGGCCGTCGCAAATTTTGCATTCGCCTTCGCAAAGCTCATATTCGTAGATCGGCATAGCCCCTCAACGTACCGCAACAGCGCCTCCTTTGCGAGGAAACTTTCCCCTGCCGCAGCCCCTCGTGACCGGCCCGCCGGCCTCTCGCCAGCCCGGTGCGGAAGCATCCGAAAAGACGCGTGCTTCACGCATTCCTCCCATTATTCCTATTCCTCCCATTCCCCTCCCTCGGCGAGCCCCAACAGCCTTCAACTCCACCGGCACGGATAGCCACATTTCCGGCGCCAAATTACCATTGCGGCCCCGGGGATGTTGCTCCAGAAACCAGCATCCCCCACTTCATGCACGCCGATTCGCCTTCCCAGAATGAAGCTCGCGTCCTCGCGGAGATTTCCCCGCGGCAATGGAAGGGCGGCATCGCGGCTTGGCTCGGCTGGCTTTTCGACGGCCTCGACATGCATTTGTACACATTGGTGGCCGCGCCATTCGTCATGCAGCTGCTCGGCGCGGCCAGCGTCACCGATCCCGCCGTGCGGGAGAAAAGCTCCTGGATCCAGGCGGCCTTTCTCATCGGCTGGGCCCTGGGCGGAGGTTTTTTCGGGCGCATCGGCGACCGCTTGGGACGCAGCCGCGCGCTGGCGTTGACGATATTGACCTATGCGGCCTTCACCGGCCTGTCGTTCGTCGCGCAGACCTGGTGGCAATTGTTGATCTTCCGTTTCCTCGCCGCGCTCGGCATTGGCGGCGAATGGGCCGTGGGCGCGTGCCTGCTGTCCGAAACCTGGCCAGTGCGTTTTCGGCCCTGGATCGCCGCCGTCTTGCAGAGCGCGGTCAATATCGGCGTGCTCGTGGCCGGCGGCGTGGTCTACTTCGCGGCGCGCTGGCCGATGTATCCGCGAACAGTATTTCTCGCCGGAATGTTTCCCGCGCTCTTGGTTTTTTGGATCCGGCGCCAGGTGCCGGAGCCGGCGGAGTGGGAGTCGGCCCGGGAAGGCGCGCGCGGCGAGACGCCCAGCGTCGCCGAGCTTTTTCGCGGCGAAGTCCTCCGGACGACGCTGCTGACCATCGTCGTCTGCGCGACCTCGCTTACCGCCTGGTGGGGCTTCATGTTCTGGAATGTGCAGCATCTGCGCAATTTGCCCGAAATCGCCTCCTGGGCTCCGCAGGCGCGCGAGCAACTGGGCAGCACCGCCTTCATGCTCATCGTCGGGGTTTCGATCTTCGGCTGTTTTTTTGCCGGCTGGCTGGCGAAACATCTCGGCTATCGGCGCAGCATCGCGCTCATGTGCGTAGGGTTGTTTGCCTCGATGACCGGCTGCTTTGCGACGCCTCGCGGGCACGAGGCGCTATTGGCTTGGGATTCGGCGATCGGCTTCTTTTCCGGCGTTTTCGGGCTATTTACGATGTATCTCCCGCCGCTCTTTCCCACCCTGCTGCGCACGACGGGCGCCGGTTTTTGTTATAACATCGGGCGCCTGGGCGCGGCGGCGGGCACGGTCTATTTCGGGCTCTTTGGGCACGTTGGCGATTTTAGATTGCCGCTGCTCTGGGCGGGCTTTCTCTATCTGCCCTCGGTCGCCGCGGTGCTCCTCATGCCGGATCCGACTGAGCCGGCCGCCCCGGCAATCCCTACAAATCCGGCAGCCCCGGCGGTCTCGGGCGAGGCTGTGAGCGTGAGGGATCTTTCATGAGCGAAACCCTCGATTCCCGGCTCTTGCGCCTGCATCCGGCGGACAATGTCCTGACCGTGATCGCTGCGCTCCAGGCCGGCGATGAATTGCGCCTGGGCGAGGTGTTGATCCCCGCCGCCGCGTCACTAGCCATCGGCCACAAGGTGGCCGCCCGCTCCATCGCCTCGGGAGAAAAGATCATCAAATACGGCGCGCCCATCGGCTCGGCCACACAAGCCATTGCCGCGGGAGAACATGTGCACACGCACAATGTAAAGAGCGACTATCTCCCGACCTATCTGCGGGAAGATCAGCGCCGCTACTTCGCCGGCGAAGCCAAACCATGACCATGACCGGCTATCTCCGCAGCGACGGCGGCAAAGGCATTCGCAACCTTACCGCCGTAGTCTATCTCGTGGAATGCGCGCACCATGTAGCCCGCGAGGCCGCCGCGCCCTTTTTCGATCGCGACGTCCATTTGTTAGGCTTCCCCGGATGTTACCCCAATTCCTACGCCTACCGGATGTTGCGCCAGCTCTGCACGCACCCCAATGTCGGCGCCGTGCTCCTCGTCTCGCTCGGCTGCGAAGGCTTCAATCGCGCGCAATTGCTGGAAGAAATTCGCGCCACCGGCCGACCGGCCGAGGCACTCGTCATCCAGCAAACTGGCGGCACCCGCTCCACCGTAGCCCGCGCCCGGGAATGGATTTCCGGCGCCCTCCAAACCTTGGCCACAACCCCGCGCGGCGACCTGGCCATCAGCGATCTCGTCGTCGGAACCATCTGCGGCGGCTCGGATGCCACGAGCGGCATCACCGCAAATCCCGCCGTGGGCCGCGCCTTCGACCTCCTCGTACAAAATGGCGCGCGCGTCATTTTCGAAGAAACGGGCGAGCTGATCGGCTGCGAACAGATCATGGCCGCCCGCGCCGCCCGACCAGACCTCGCCCCACAACTGTTAGCGAGCGTTGAAAAAGCCGCTCGCTACTACACGACCATGGGCCACGGCAGCTTCGCCCCCGGTAACGCCGAAGGCGGCCTCACCACCCAGGAGGAGAAATCCATGGGCGCCTATAGCAAGAGCGGCAGCTCGCCCATCAGCGGCATCCTCAAGCCCGGCGACGTCCCGCCCACGGGCGGCCTCTATCTGCTCGACGTCGTGCCCGATGGCGAGGTCCGCTGGGGCTTCCCCAATATCAACGACGTCCAGGAAATCGGCGAGCTCATCGCCTGCGGCGCCCACGTCACCCTCTTCACCACCGGCCGCGGCTCCGTCGCCGGCTCCGCCATCGCCCCGGTCATCAAAGTCTGTGCCAACCCCGAAACCTATCGCCGCATGAGCGAAGACATGGACGTCAACGCCGGCCAGATCCTGGAAGGTGGCGGCGCCCTGGAAGAAGTCGGCCAGGAAATTTACAACCGCGTCCTCGAAGTCGCCGCCGGAGCCCCCACCGCCAGCGAAGCGCTCGGTCACCGCGAATTCTCCTTGGTCTACAAAAGCTTCGAGCCCCTCGGGCCGTCCTGTCTGCCCTAACGGGAGCACCGCAGAAATTACCGGAGCACGGGCATTCCTGCCCGTATCCCGTCCAAGGTGCCAGGATTGCGCCCTTCCCCGGGTCGCTGCGTTCTTTACTGCTTTTGTGAGAAACAGCGTCCTCTTCGTTCCCAATTCGTGACGCACTGCGTCACGAATTGAGCTGGACGCACTATCGCCTGCGTCTCGCCGTCAATCCTCTGGTATTCCACAATTACCTGCTCAAGTGCTTCGTGCTGACCGACCTTAAAACGAGACACCTTACGCATCAGTGAGGGGATGGCCGCTGCGTAAAGATTCTGCGCACACGGCTCGCGATGCAATCAAATATCAGGCCTCTGGCGAAAGAAAATAGATTGGTTGCAACGGCATCAGTTGCTTATCGACATCACTCATTTTGCCGTAAAATTCCTGCCATAGTCCAATGAACCGCGGCAAGTCGATCAATTCGACGTGAACGTGACTGGACATGGCCTCGCGTTTAGCGTCTGCGGTGAAACCACCACTCGAAATAATGATGCCGATGTTCTCTCTATTTCCGAGAATGCCAATGAGCTTCCGCACTTCATCCACGGGCGCGGCTACCTCCTTGTGTTTGATTTGAACTTTGAATCGTGGTGATGCCGCCCCGAGCGGATCACGATACGCGATGACGTCGACCCCGCCGTCCTTTCCTTTTGGCGCCACAAAAGGCGTAAAATAACCCATCGCGCGCAGGAGCGCTGCGCACATATCCTGAAATTCGTACGGATTCTTCCGATTGATGAAATCTTCGATCGCCGCCTGCGCATCGGCTTCGATTTCTTCGAATTTTGCCGCAACCGCCGCCTCTGTCCCTGAAATCGGTTGCTCGATGGCTGCCTCTTCTGGTGCATCAGCCTTGGAATTAGCTGCTTTCCACTTGGCGTAGCCTTTCGCACACGCTTCAAAAACGTATTGCGATCCTTGCTTGTATGCAGCGACCCCTTCCTCGGTCAGATACCAAACGCCCTTCTTTTTGATCAGAAAGCCCGCCTTTACCGCCGTGATCGAGCGAAACTGAAGCACGGCTTTCCAACGCGGCGAGCCTGTCGATTCAAAACGCTCCGAAGCCCAACCGTCGAACTCCAGGCTCTCACCGAGCCGGCTCATCAATTCTGATCCTTTCATTTGCCCATCGCGTTCATTCAGCACTTTGAAAGTATTGTACAAAAGCCTCTCGATAAGCGGGTTTAATTTGCCTTTTGAATCAGCCATAGGGGACCGGCTCGATATCGACTTTCAAAAACGTTGGAAGGACAAACTCGTCCACTCACTTCAAAGCATCACCACTTGCGCCGATCTCGATTTCCATCTCAATAATACTGCCAAATGTAGCCGTAAGCCCTTTCAAACAACTCCTGATCCGTATGCAGCTTGTATTTCGGCCGCTTCCATCCCGTTCGGTCAAAGAGCGGCAGCGAAGCCCAGGCGGGATTGGGCTAAAGGCTGGAAAGTTGTCTTCCTACGGATGGCACGCGCTTCACGGATTGGGTTGACCCGCGCCCGAGCTGTTGGTGACGGTGAGATGGTTGATCCTGTTTGGAACCGACGACGAAAGAACGAACGTGCGCACATTGAGCCACGAGAGCAGCGATTTCAGCCGCTGGTTGAGCACGCCAAGCGTCGCCTTGGCTTCCCTGGGATCCTGGAATGTGTCATCTTCCAGCCAGAGCACTACCAAGATCTCCTTTTCAGAAGACATCGCAGCCACGAGTTCATCTGAGGGAAACTCGCTCTCCAACTTGCGGGCGGCGCCAATCAGTGCGGCTATTGTGTCCCGAGCCTTGACCGCAACTTCGACTGCGACTTCTCCCTTCAGTCGTTGTTTGTTTGCGATCTTGTGCCCCCTGAAATCTTTTGCTTCCAGAAAGAGCAAGCCGGAAATCTGGTGAAGCGCGATAACATCGACAGCTTTGGTTGAATGCGGCACACCATCAATGATTCCCTGAAGGCAGACCGCCTCTCTTTGATGAAACCGGGTGTCGTCGTATTTAAAAGCAATCGTCCACTCGTCTCCAAAAGTGAACCGCTGATTCTCCACTTCACACGTCTTGGGCATCCGTCAGGCAGGAGTTTGGGTTTTCGCAAACAAGCTCCCTTCGTAATCATAGAGGGCGGAATATTCCGCAAGAATTGGGTTATCGTGGAGGTCCGCCAACTTGTCACCGCTGCTCACCGCGACACCCTTTTCGTCGCCGCCGCGGCGGACCAGGCCGAAGAACTTTACTGGACAACGCAGGTCTTCCGAGATCGCATCGGGATACTCCGACGCAAGCGACAACCGGGTGGTAAGGAGATAGTCGTGACTCACGACAAAAATCTGGATTCCCTGGTGGGCCAACCGCAGCAGCGTGTCCGAAAGCTGCACCACCATCTTGGGATTGAGGTTTGCCTCCGGCTCGTCCCAGAAAAGAAACCCGTTCTTTGTGAGCGTGCCATTGACGATCAGTTGCGCCAGCGCTGCCAGCTTGCGCCAGCCTTCGGAAACCAAATGGGCTTCGATTCCGCCGTCAGTGCCCGTGACGTAGAATCTTCCGCCTTCCAGGCTAACCTTCCCGCGAATCTCTTCTTCGAGCGGTTTCACCAGCGTGTCGAGCAGCCGGTCCCGCCGGCCTCGAATCTGACCGGCGCTCAGGGCGACACAGATGTCGTAGAACGTCTCGTCAAACGAGAGCTCTCGTTTCTGGTAAGCGGCAATAAAGCCTTCGAAAAGAGCCAACACTTCGCGGGAAGGCAAAAACGCCGCTTCATGAAGCCGTCCGACATTGCCTTCGGCCTCGCTGACTTTATCGTACCTGCTGAGGCTGAAGGCGCAGCCCTTTCCATTGGTAAAGGTCGCTTCAATCTTCGCCGTTCCCCGTCCCATTCCCCGCTGGACAAGACGTCCGATTCGATCACTTTCCGGCCGGAAGACCCCGGCAAGTTTCCTCGACAGACGGTTCTCGAGTTTCTCGGCCTCCAGCACGCTGTCGTGTCCAGGCCGGTCGCCGCATACTTTCACGAGCGTATAGAGCAGCTTGAGCAAATGCGATTTGCCACAGCCGTTCCTGCCGATGAACACGTTGATCCCCGGCGAGAACTCCAAAGTATCGTCCGTAAACAGCCCAAACTTCCGGATCGTCGCGGACTTGAGAATGGGGGCGCTCTCAGGCGCCGAGTCGGGCTTGGTGATCATGGAAATCAGTCTAGGCCGGGCCTTATGAAAAATTCAATGCGCATGCTTGGAGTCCAGTAGTTGCGCAAGCGCCGTCCTTACACTCGCCGAACTCCTCATCCAGCCGGCCAGCGCCTCCGGCAAGTCATCCTTCGGAGCCCCGGCTTTGGCGCTCGGCGCCACTTCCCTGCCGAGATAGAGCGGCATGCTCAAGTTCCCTTCCTTCGCCCGAATCTCTTCCTGGCTCGCCGCAAATGAGCGATGCAAGAGAGGAGCATGCCACTGGAACCGCACATCGAGCATCTCGGTCATGATGGTGATGGGCATCATGGCGCCTTGATCTTATCGGCGCGAATCTTATCGATGGCTTGAGCCATTTCCGGCGAGACGGAAAAAGAGGTCTGCCGAAATCGGTGGCCAGTCCCGAGCGTATAATTGATATCCCAAGCATTCACGGCGAGGCGCCAGTCGCTCTGGTTATCGAGCTTCCACTCGAACTTGAGAGGAACATAGAATTCCTCATCTGAATTCCCGTCGCAGGCATCCCTCAAATAAGTCGACGTGCTTTTGCCTTTTGCAATGATCCCAACTTCGGTGTGATAAAGATAAACTGTCGAGCCTTTTGGAATCCCCGCCACGGCGTATTTGCGACCGTAATATGCCGAGGCGCGCCCTTTTGCAAGCATGTCTTGCCATGCGCTCCCCATGTAAGTCGCATTGGTGTTGACGCAATAAATTCCCGGATTTTCCTCCACAATCACCTCCAGCTCAGGGTTATAGACGTCAAACCAAATGTACGCGTTGCCCTCCAGCGAGTAGAACCGATAAGTCAGACTATCAATTCGCACACCCTTCTCCTTCCAGTACTGGATCGCGGTTAAGGTATCGTGATCAATCCCATTGGTCACAACGACGAATACCTGATCATGATTGAAAGCCGATTCAGGAAGCGCCTGCTCCAACTCAAAATGTTCTTTGTGTTTTTCTCTCAACTCACCTTCGAGTTTTTGATGGCGGTGAGCAAGGTCTTGAAGCGCCGCGTATTTGTAGCGCCCGAAAATCTGACCATAGCGCATTACTTGCAGAAGATTCTCCGCAGCCGCCCCCCAACGCTTGAGTTCAAAGATGTAGAGTCTGCCTTTGCTGTCCAGCGCCAGCAGATCTGCCTCTTCCTGCCGCTGTCTCTCTTGTCCAATTAACATCAACTGATCTTCCAGAATGATATCGTGAAGGTGGGCGGCAAAGAAAATCTCGATCTCCTTTTCACTGATGCCGAACTCGGCTGGGCTTTTGATTGGGAGTCGCGTGGCGGCTGCGGGCGCCGTGGTGTTGAATTGATAGAGCATAGGATACAGCTTGAGTTAAATCAGTAGGTGGGACTCGAGCTGGGAGGGAAACGACTACAAATATGAAATCTGATGCCACGGCGGGAACTCCATTGTACATTGAGAGCCATCAACAGACAACCCCAAAACTTAGCTGGAAGGAAACTCCTTGACCGCCGACTTGGACGTCGCGTTAACCGCGATGAGGGTCAGCCGCCGAAGCAATGCAACTCGCGGTCAGCGGCTCCCGGAAGTCCGGCGAGCTCCAGCGAAGAGTCGCCACAAATCCTGCCGGGTTTGTCGGCTACGTCTTCCCGGCAATTCACGCATCTCGAGGCCACTTTGGGCTCCCGCCCGCACCCGTGGCAACCTTTCGAAATTGTCTCAGCGCCGCTGAGACAATCTAGCCAAAGGTCGGACAATAGGCAGATCTCGGCGATCTTCTGCCCACGGCGAAGACAATCTCAACAAATTTCCAAACCTCCGCGTCTCCGCACCTCTGCGGCCAATTTTCATACATCCTCCGCGCGCCAATGAAATGTTACCCTAAACCTGCTTGCCCCCACCCGCCTCCCCAAGCCATTCTCCTCTCGTGAACAACGAAAGAGGAAACATCACCAAAGCGCCGGAACCGGCGCCAAGGGCGTGTTTCTCTGAGCAGGGTTCGCCGGGAACACGCACTGTCACTCCGCGCTTTCGTCTGCCGCATCGCGCAAGCGGTGCAACAGCTAAAAGCCACGTAACAGCCGCCAAATCCCGGTCGCCTCGTTTCATCACGAGACCCAGCTCTCTGCAACAGTTCGGGAACTGTTGTCGTAT
>FTBG01000515.1_pt1 | contig 12731 bp, 7 predicted proteins | sample 1639311 | NCBI WGS metagenome assembly FTBG01 (sample SAMEA3914864, study PRJEB12502) | metagenome | biome: forest; material: soil | place: USA | collected 2012-03-12 | depth 0.3 m | reverse complement strand
CTATTGCCCTCTGGATTGGCGGAGCGTCTTACGGATCCGGAGTTGCGCTTCATTTTCTTGCACGAATGCGGACACATTCGGCACGGAGACTTTTTCGTGCTCTGGCTCCTGCGTCTGGCGCGTGTCGTTCACTGGTTCAACCCGCTCATTTGGCTAGGTCTTCGCGCCGCAATCGAACAGGCGGAACTTGCTTCCGATGAAATGGTGCTAAAGTGTAACGAATCGAATACCGAATCGTATGGGTTGGCGCTATTGAAACTGGTGAAACTGGTGAAATTGGAGAAGGGCGACCGTGTTCCGGGTTTTGCCATGGGAGTCGCGCTGAGCAAGCGCACCTTGGATGTGCGCATTCGAAGAATGGCTGGCTATAACGCGCGGTCGCCTCTTGCCGCTGTGATCGCACTGCTGAGTGTCGCCTTAGTAGCTATTGCCTTCGGGGCTAACGAGGCAGCGCCCAAAAAAAATGGAAAGGCAATCGCGCCGGTTTCATCACCTGAAGCTCCAAAAGTGATTGACCGTGCAAGTGATGTGAAATTCACGCCGGCTCAGGTCGACTGGGCTCCCGGTTGGGGTGTTAAATCCGTCACGCTTCCGTCCACGGGCGATATCCGGCAGGCGTATGTGGTACTCTCCTCACCGCAAGGCCAGGAGTTAACGCTCACGCGTGGTGTTGTGAGTGTAGAAGGTTTGATGTTGAAAGAGCTGCATTGGGTGGGAACGCCGCTAAAAGTCGCGCTGACAGTAGCCAAGGAAGAGATCGACCATGAATTTACAACTGAGCCGGATCAAGTGTCTCAACGCAGTGATCTTGAGCCGAGGCCAGTGCAAGTTAAGATCAAATGCGCATTCTATGAATTTACAAGGAAGCTGGCGGCGGAGGTTACGGTAGCCGGAAAATCTCTGGTTCTTTCCGAGGATGATGCGAATCCTAAATGGCACGCTCCTTCGAGAGTGGAAATCGTGAATGAGCAGGATGAAAAACAACTAGTCGAGGCGCTTCAGCAAAGAAAGGACGTCACTCGCCTCGCGGCGCCCACTCTTTTAGCGAAATCCGGGCAGTGGTGCAGCATCGAATCGGCCAGCGAATTGAAGTATCCGGTGAAGTGGAATCGCAAAGGCACGAAATGGGTCCCCACCGAATTTGAGACAAAGGAAACTAGCGTTAGCTTGGAAGCGATTCCGACGCTCACGGAAGAGGGCAAGATTTCGCTATTCCTTGAGCCGTCAATTACAGATCTCGTTGGTTACTGGGACCTGGATGCAAAGAAGAAACTGGAGTTGCCTCTGCCGAGCGGTCAATTTGACGCCATCAGTGAGGGGCGCGTGCAGCCCATCATTTCGGATAGCAAAGCAACCGCGAACGTTTTTGTAAATCCGGGCCAAGCGGTGATCTTTACATGGCTTTCGAAAACCAGCGACAAAGCGACTTCTTCTCCTCAAGATCAGAGACAACTTTTGGTGGTCGCAACGGCGTATATTGCAAGTCCTTCTGACGAAAAAGCTAACGGCAGGCCATGATGCTACTCCATTCTCTCTGGGATTGGGCGCTGTCCAATTCTCTCCACGGTTCTGTTTTGGTCGTCTGTGCGCTGCTGTTGCAGTGGGCGCTGCTTCGACAATCACCGGCGCGCATCATGCAGATCCTTTGGTTGGTGGTTGCCATTCGCCTGCTCGCGCCGGTTGTACCCAGCGCGTATTGGAGCGCGTTCAATCTCATTGCAGCGCCAGCGCCGAGGAGTCTCACATCGGAACCGGATGGGTTATCGTGGAAGGTTAGCTATGGAGAGGTGAAATCGCACAATGCATCCGACACTACGCGAAAAATACCGCAAGCAAGTAGCCTGACCGAAAATGAAAAGACCCACATTCCGTGGCTGGCAATTATCTGGGCATGCGGAATGGTTGCGCAAGCGGTGGCGCTTGGAATTTCCGCAGTGCGAACCCGAAAGCTCGTGACCAAGGCGGCTTTAGTGAGCGATCCGCGGCTTCTCGTAATCTTGAAAGCGTCTGCTGCGGAAGCAAAGCTGCGAAAGAGCCCTGTACTTTTGGAAAGTGACGGCATTGCTAGTCCCGCGGTGTGTGGGCTTCTCGCGGCGCGACTTCTATTGCCTTCGGGGCTGGCGGACCGGCTCACTGATTCGGAACTGCGTTTCATTTTCCTGCACGAGTGTGGGCATATCCGGCATGGTGATCTGTTCACACTTTGGCTTTTGCGTGCGGCGCGGCTGGTGCATTGGTTCAATCCCCTCGTCTGGTTGACCGTGCATGCGGCGACAGTGCAGGCGGAACTGGCTTCTGATGAAATGGTATTGAAACACGCGAGCACCAGCACGAGGCAATATGGAGAGACGCTTCTGAAGCTAGCGATGCTAAATAGATTTGGGACTGTGCCTGCGCTCGCGATGGGAATCGCGGTGAGCAAACGGACGCTGCGGCTTCGGATCACGAGGCTGGCGAATGCTTCCGCGCCGACAAAGATTCGCACCGTGTGGGGTGTTGTGGCGATTGCGGGCGTGACGTTTGCCTTCGGGGCTAATGAGAAGACAAGAGAGGGGGCTGCTGCTCCAGACAGTCCGGCGGCACAGGCGCCGAGCGCGCCGCCTGTTGCAGCCAAATCGGAATCAAGCAAGCCTTCCCGCGATGAAACCCCAGCCGCCTCCACGGTTCCCGCGGCACCCAACTCTCCTCCGACTGGTTGGCCTGGGGGGTGGACCGCCAAATCTGTCACCATCCCTTCCACGGGAGACATCAAGCGTGGTTACTTGACCCTTGCCTCACCGGAGGGACGCGAAGTCACGCTTAACACTGGTGTCGTTGGCGCGGAGGGCGTGATGCTCAAAGAAATGCGCTGGGCAGGTGCGCCGGTGTTCGTGATTGCTACGTTGACGAAGGATGGAGTCGATCACGACTTTGCAATCAAAGCGGAGCAGATCGCACAGCGCGATGATCTGCGAGTGGAGATAGAGTCGCGCTTTTTTGAGCTCACGGAGGAGGCTGCAAAAAGCCTAATCGGGGAAGGCGGTCCCTTTTTTCAAAAGAACGCCAAACTCGAGTCGCCGGCTCCGGCTGGCAAAGGATTCATTGCCGCGCCAGGTTCTTCAAATCCCGCTCTAGTCGAAGTTCTAAACCAAGCGGAGCCCATCTTCAGAGCCTTGCTAAACAAGAAGGGAATAGAAATGCTTTCCGCACCCAGAGTCACGACCAGGTCCGGGCAGCGCTGCGTGATCGAGATCATCCGCGAAATGAGATATCCCATTACTTGGAAATCTCGCGGCGGAAAATGGGAAGGCACAGAATTTGAAACCCGGAATGTGGGTGTGACCCTGGAAGCGGAACCATCCTGTGCGGAAGATGGAGCAATCGATTTGGAACTCGCACCCCAAATTGTTGAATTGGTTGGGTTATGGGATTTGGACACGATGAAGAAACTGCCTTTGCCAAAGTCCAGCGGCCCATTCGCGTCCCGGATGAAAGAAATAATCGAAAGCGGAAAAACGTGGGTTTTGCCGCCTGGGAAACGTGTAAATCCGATTTTCTCGGCATACAAAATGACAACGCACGTCACGATTTTTCCCGGAAACACCGTGGTACTCAAACTCGCGGAAAATGAAGAATTGGCTCAGCAAACGAACGTAAAACCTCAAAAAGTGCGCTTAGTGTTCGTCACGGCGAAACTTCCCGATTTGCATAGTAACGCGCCCAAGGAGAAGAAGCAGGCCTTTGACAACGTTAATTCGCAGCTCCTCAACTTCTTGTTGAAGTGATTGTGTCAGGCGGTAGTTGACTTTCGGTAGACGCCGGGCCGGTGAATGGTCATGAAGTCGCTGGGAGTGGCTAGTGGTTCGAAACCGAACTGCGCATAAAGTCCATGAGCGTCCTTCGTGGCCAGGACGAAACGGCGGAGACCCTGGAGATCGGGATGGTCAAGGATAGTTTGCATCAAGAGTTTGGAGACGCCGCGCCCACGATGCTCGGGAGTGACGAAGACATCGGCCAGGTAGGCAAACGTGGCGAAATCGCTAATGACACGAGCGAAGCCCGCCTGCTCGCCGCCGAGGTACGCGCCGAAGCAGAGCGAATGTTCGATAGATCGCTCGACGATTTCGCGCGGGACTTCCGCCGCCCAATAGGAAGTGGCGAGAAATCGGTGGATGAGGTCGATATCCAGGCGCGTTTTGTCCGTGGAGATTTCGTACGAGCGGGCGAGGGATTCACTCATGGCAAATGTTCCTCTGCTCATTGCCGATTTCGGGCGGTTAAGCAATACTGACCGCTTTATGACCCAGGCTGCCATTACCATCGTCCCAGCCGATTTGTCGCGGGCGGATCATCAAGAGGCGACACTCCGTTTGCTCAATGAATATTCGAGTGATCCGATGGGAGACGGGAAGCCGCTTTCGGAAGTGGCGCGGCGCGATGTGATTCCTGGCCTGCAAAAGCATCCCACGACGCTGGCGTTTCTGGCCTTCGTGGAGAAAGAGCCGGCGGGACTGGCAATTTGCTTTCTCGGCTTTTCCACGTTTGCCGCGCGACCGTTGATTAACATCCACGATTTCTACGTCGCCCCGAAATATCGCGGGACGGGGACGAGCCGCCGATTGATGGCCATGGTAGAGCAGCGGGGGCGGGAGATGGGATGTTGCAAACTGACCCTCGAAGTAACGGAGAACAACCATCGCGCAAGGTCCCTCTACGAGTCTGTGGGGTTTCGCCAGCTAACCTACACGCCCGAGGCCGGAGGAGCGCTCTTCTTCACGAAAGGACTTTGAGCAGCACATAAATTCTATCTGTTCCATAGGTCTCAGATTGGCAGTACGGGTAGTTACTTGATCATTCGCCCGGCTTGACAGGCTTTTCAAAAATGATCTCGCCGAGGCGCTTGCTCACGTCTTCCTGCCCCTGGCGAATTTCTTCGAGGCCTTGCATGGCATCGTTCAGTCGGTTGACGAGATCCGCGCGCTTTTCGATCTCGGAGACGATGCGCGCCTGGTTATGTTCCATGAGTGCGACGCCCGGGCCGGTGGCGGTGTTCGTGTCCACCACTTCGAGCCAGTAATCGATCACCTGGCCTTCTGCTACTGGTGGCTGAAGCTTGCCGATCTTCCACTCAAAGCGGCGGTTCACTTCCCGCGGGGTTTGGTTGCCGAGATCGAGATCGATCACGGTGTCTTTGGAATCCTCGGTCCAATCCACGGCATAGTGCAGGCGCACCTTGGCGATGCCAAAATCGTCGCGTGCGTCAAAGGCCAGCAGCATGGTGGCAGTCGGAGTGAGCAATTCCTCGCGGCGATCCGGCCAGCGGATATTCACGGTGGGCGGCTGATCCGGAATCACTTCGATGCGATAAACGGCCCCGCCTTTGGATTCGACGCCATCTTCATCGACTAAAAGCAAATTCAGTCCGGCGATCTCCTTGGTGATTTCCACTTCACCGCTGAGCTGTGTGCCATCGCGAGAGTCAGGCTTCATGGGCGCTATGCGCAGCGGCTTCTCTGGATCAGCCCCGAGCAGGCGAAGACTGCCGTTCTTCAGTTTGGAGTTGGCCTTTAGCTTCACCGTGAGATGACTACCCACGAGTAACTTGAGGTCCCCCGTGTTGCGGACTTGTGGTGGCAGGTGCGTATATGCGGGGAATACTTGCGTGCACTCGATTCCGAGCACGCCCGGGCGCGGCTTTACTTTCACATGATAACTATCGGTACGGGAATCGCCAAGTTCGACACGGTAGTCAAAGGACTCCTGCACTCCCTGCAGCAGCCGCTGGAAATGAGTGGGACTTTTTGCGTCCGGATCGAAGGTAAACTCCTGTTGCTTGTGGGAAGCCGTCGTCACAAGCACGCGGCCGCGAGTGGGGATGATGCCAGTGGCCGTCGCTTCGATGCGTAAATCGTCGCCGATGGCGAGCACACGATTTCCAGTGAGGCCGGAAAGCATGGTTTTGCGTGGCGCGGGATTGTTCCAGAGAAGCGCGCGAGTAAGCAGGGGAAGACTAGCTTTGCCACCGAGAATCCAAAGGGCCACGCCCAGCGGCAAAACGATGGCCGTGATTTTCATCCACTTTCGCAATGATTCTGTCCTGACCACGTGCCGGAAAGAGCGGCTCTCCGCCATGGTGGCCGTTTCAGCGATCAAAGCCTGGACGAGAGATGCGGAGCCCTGCGATTCGGAGCCGCGGGCCAGTTGCACAGAAGCGATGAAACGGCTGCGAAAGAGCGGCATTTCGCGTTCGATCATCAAGGCCGCGGTATCGTCGGAAATCGGGTGCCGATAGGGCTCGACCCCGAGCTTCCAGGCGAGCCAGCCGGCGCCGCCCGCCCCCGCGATGAAGAACAGCGCACGCAAAGGCCAGGAGATGGCCGCCAGCCAATCGATAGTCATTTCGCATGCCAGCCAAGTAACAACTGCGCAAAGTCCCATGATCAGCCCCGTGGCCAGCGAGACGCGACGTTGTCGTTCGCGCACCTCATCGATCCGGCGCGTGACTTCGCGCTTGGGAACGGCGGGAGAGAGAATCACGGTGCGTTTGGCGAGCGCGTTCATTTGAGCTGGCTTCTTTTGCGCAAGACCCACTCCACTGTGGCTATAGCGAGCATGAGAAGAAAATAGAACGGCGACGACCAAAGCTCGGCGTCCACGGTGGACTCCACGCGTTCCATTTTGCCGCGGATTATATCGGGCAATTGATAGAGCGTTTCTTCGCGGAAAAAGGCTCCGCCACTGATCTCGGCCATCTGCTTGAGGATTCCCTCATTCATGGCCGTCTCGCCGATTTCGAATTGAGGTTCAGTAACGCTAAATTCAATGATCGTTTGTGGATCATTCACTACCGAAAATTGATAAAGCCCGGGAGTAAGCGCGACAAAGTCGCCATGATACATTCCCGGTTGTTCCGGCACGGCGCGTAGCGTGATATCCTGTTTGGCAGCCGCCCCCTGAATCGCATAGTGAGCGGCGACTGTCGGTTCGCGAACGGGTGAGTAATCCGGTCGATAGAGCCGTGCGTAAACGGCGACCCGTTCGCCTGTAGTATAGCTTTGCTTATCCACGGATAGTTGGGTGCGTTTTGAACCACCGAGAATGTGATGCAAACCTAGCTTTTGTGTGATCTGACCCCAAAGCATAGGATAATAGCGATCGTTTGCATTGCGCCGCCAGCGCCACGTGTTATCGGTCCCGACGTAGAGTACCTGGCCAAGGCCGTATTGCTGCTGCGCGAAGACAGGCATCTTCCCATAGCGCGTCGCTTTGGCGGGATCGCTATCCTGGAGGAGCACTTCGGCTGCGGGCTTGGCGCGGCCCACGCGGGCCGTCCAGAAGATGCGTGGGAAATGCTGCCAGACCGAAGCGTTTTCATCTTCCTTCGGAGAAAGACGCAGGAGCGGGCTGGTGCGCCCTTGCGCGGTCAGTTCAAGAGCCGTCTGGTGATCCGGCGCTGCAGGACGGCCAGCGGCTTCCACTGTTTCGACGGGCAATAGCTTTTCGAGAGGCGTGTCGCGAAAGGTTTGCGGTCCATTGCGCGCGCCTTCGAGAAAGAGACACGAGCCGCCAAATTTGGAAACGAATTCAGCAATCCACGCCATTTGATCGCCGACGAAATCCTTTGCGCTGATATCGCCAATGATGATGAGATCAAACTTAAATAGCTCTTCCTTGGTTTGCGGAAGCTTCGCGATATAGGGAGAATTCTCCCCCTCCGTGATTCCTTCGTCCCCCTCCTGGAGGAGGCACTTCAACTCGAGCCGGCGGTCGCGAAGGAGCACGCTTTGCAAGTAACGGAATTCCCAGCGAGGCGTGCTTTCAATATACAGCACTTTGATTTTCGAATCGATGATCTTCAACCGCTCGGCGACAGAATTGTTGTCTTTGACCGCCTCGTCTTCACGCGGATCGATGCTTGCGCGCAGTTCAAATTCCCCCGTTCGCGTGGGGGTAAAGGGCAGCGAGACCGTTTGCTCCTGATCATTCTCGAACGTGAGATCTTTGCTCGCCACCACTTCATCGCCGAGGCGCAAATTGATCTTGGCCGTTTGCCCGCGCAGACCCTGGCCACGCACCCGGATCGTGACCGGGAGCTCATCTTTCACAAAAGCAACTTCTTGCGTGAATAAATTCCCGACGATGATGTCGCGCGGCGACGTAATGCCGACGCCGTAAGGATAGAGTGCCACGCCTTCCTGGCGGGCGAGGCGCGCGGCCTCGAGAGGGTCGATTCCGATGTTACTTGATCCGTCGGTTGGAATGAAAATGCCGGAAATCGCCTGTCCCCGCTTGCGCGTGAGGATTTCGCGGACGGCGTCACCAAGCGCCGTGGCGCGTTCTTTGGGATCGAGTGCATCGATCCAGGCAGGCGCGCCGGAAGTAGCCGCGTCGGATGTCGCGTCACCTGCGATCTCCGTTAGATTCTGCCCGAAAGCGAATGTCGCAAGGTCGAAGCTGCGGGAGAGTCTTTCGTAGAGATCGATCTGGCCATTTTTCAGTGCCGCTTTCAGGAGATCCACTCGCGGGACGAGTTTGAGTTTGGCGGCTTTGCCTTCGGAGAGCGATTGGTCGAGCCCTTTGCGGGCGTTGAGTTCGCCCGTAGCAATGGCGGCGCGTTTCAAATCGGCTTCGTCAAAACGCGGGTCCTGGATTTTCATGCTGGCGCTCGCATCCACGAGTGTGATGAGCGTGCGCCGAATGCTGCCTTCAATGGTAAAGGCCAGCACGGGCCGAAGCAGGAGCAAGAGCAACAATCCGAAAAGAGCGAGCCGCAGTGAGACAAGCAAGCGCCGCCGTCCGGGCGACAGCATGTCGCGGCTGTCGCGCCAGTAGCTCCACCACGTGAGAGCCACCAGGACGAGCGCGAGAAAGATGATCCAACCCAGGGCGCCGCTGTTGCGTAATACAAGGTGCGCTCCGGAAACGGCGGAGTTGCCCTCGAGATGGACGCCCAGAAGTCTGAGGAGGAGGTTTGGCAAGGTGTGCGGGGAGGAGATTCTCGGTGGTGGTGGGGTCGGTGGAAAGCGGCGGTTTTTGGGGAAACTCTCAACTCTGAATGTGACTCTAACAACTCTCAATTGAGCCGCTCGCTTTCGACCCGGCTCTATCTTCGCTTCGCTTCGATTCTCAACATCCAACGGACCGTGTTTTGAGCTCGACCGCACTTGTCAACGGGTGGCCCGGCCTTTTCGCCTTGCTTGATGACGAGCCGTGGTGGCCATATAGGGACTGAGCCCTCTCCCCATGTCCGCGCGTTTCCTCATCTGCCTGCTCTTATTGAATGCCGCCGCTTTCGCCGAGCCAAAGCGGCTTTTACTCGTGGGGCAGGGGCCGGATGGGCATCCGCCCACGACGCATGAGTACATGGCGGGAGTGAGAGTTGTGCAGGAATTGCTCAGGCCGTATGCAGAGCAGATTCAAATCACGACGGCGAAGGCCGATGAGCCGTGGCCGGAGGGTCCGGCGCTGATTGACAAGGCGGATGGCATTGTCATGCAAGTAACACAAGGGGCGCGCTGGATGCAGAGCGACCCGGAGCGGTATGCGGCGCTGAAGCGGCTGGCCGAGCGAAAAGGAGCGATCGTGGCGTTGCACTGGGCGGTGGGAGCTTACGACGCACAGTATATCGCGGGGCAGGTGGCGTTACTTGGAGGTTCCCGAGGCGGGCCGCAGCGAAAGTACAAGGTGCTGGAAAATGATATTCATCTTGGGGAACGGGCGCACCCTATCCTGCGCGGCTTGGGTGACTTTCGAATTAATGACGAGTTTTACTATCGGCTGGACTTGGCCCCGGCTTCGCCGGCGTTTCATCCTTTGTTAACGACAAATATCGATGGAAATGAAGAAACCATTGGCTGGGCCCTGGATCGTCCTGATGGCGGGCGGTCATTTGGCTATGTAGGCATTCATTTTTTTGAAAACTGGAAGCGGGAGGAGTACCGCAGATTCGTGATGCAAGGGATTCTTTGGAGCTTGGGAATTGATATTCCAAAGGAAGGGGCGAAGGTAGATGTGGATCCTTCGGTGCTGGTCCTGCCGAAAGCGCCAGAAAAGGGTAAGTAAAGTCGACTAAGGGATACAGCAGGGCTTGCTTCCGAAAGCCTGTTGATGTGATTGCGTGCAAAAGTAGAAATCGCTCGCTGCAAAGGTGGCTTCGGATAGACCATCGGCAGCACTTGTCATGAGAGAGCTGTGGGACCGATAGCGGCCAGCGATCGAATCGCGGTGAAATGCGAAACTATTGCTACTTGGGGAAAGTCTGGATAAGCTCGGAACGGTTAGGCAGCTTTGTTCGGGAAGAGCGTAGTCACCGGTACGTAATCTGCTTGGAACACCCGCCCTCTCTCTGTACTCCATGATCGAACACCTCGAATCTCGCATCGCGCCGGCATCCATAGTCATCACAACTTCGGGTACCAGCTTTAAGGTGCGCGGAGCCACGCCCGCGGACACTTTGGGCCTTGAGTTCTTTGCGAGTTCGAGCGGTGGCTTTGATCTTATCGACCCTAGTTCCACAGATGTCATTTCCGTGAATGGAAGCGTAGCTCAAGCCCCGCCGTCCGGATCTTATTTGCTTCACTTTCCAGGTGCGTCCGGAGACATCATCATCACCGGCGGAAAAAATTCTCCTGGAAACTTTATCCAGTTTAGCAACGGTCTGTTTGGCGGCAACGGCTACATCGGAGGTAAACTCGTGATGGATTTTCCCGCAGGGAATAATAATGTGGAACTGGGAGTATTAAATATTGGGGGGGGATTTTTGGCAACCATGGGGCCTGGCAACGATCGGATTTCGTTTTTCAGCGACACCCATATTGGCGGGCTCACTAAACTCAATCTAGGTGACGGAAATAACACGGTGAATGCAACGAGCGACTTGGTGAGTTCGCTTTCTTTCGGAGGTTCGTTCAAGTACACCGGAGGAACTGGAATCGATAGCGTTACTTTAAGCGCAGGTGGTTCAGGCGCCGGGTACGGGCTTTCCATATTTGGCAATTTGAATTATTTCCCCGGGGACGGCTTGAGTACCTTCTCGCTCAACGCACCAAGTGTAACAATCGGTAACTCATTCGTAATCAAAGAAGGAAATAATCTCAGTGGAAGTGAGTCGACCGTTTCGCTCGGGGGTGGCTTGGGTGGAAATGGTTTCGCAGGATTCGACGTCGGGTCAAATCTTACTTGGACAACCGGAGGCGGCCTTCACACATTCTTCGCCAGCGTCAGTAGCCTGAATGTAGGCGGTAAGCTTAGCCTTTCGCAAGGGGGGATTGGGGATATTAGCTTTCTAAGAGCTTTTGCACAATTTGGATCGATCAAGGCGCTCGTCATTCCGGCGAAGGCGGGTCTGCCCGCAGTGCCTGCTGGTTCGGGTTCGTTTACCTTCAGCGGTGCGGGTTTGAAAATCGCCGGCGTTGCCAGTTTCTCGGGCTTAAGCTCCGTTACTCTGAACGCCTCTGGGTCGATCTCCGGTCCCCTCACTGTTAGTGGTGAGAGCACGCTCATTTTGGAATCAGCTTCATCACAAACACCTTTGGAGATTGGTGGAATTGCGAAGATTTCCCCGGTCGCATCAGAGTCAAACCCGACCCGCAGTGCGCTGCTGAACGTGCGATTTTATGGAAACCTATCTTTCAATGGAACTGCTAATGCGGATGCCCTTCTACTGAATTCCGTCCAGATCTTTGGTTTAACGAAAGTTGCAATGGGAGCGGGAACTGATTTGGTGCAGATCTCTCAGACTGCAGGGGCCATACAATCAGTTTACGCGGGTCCTGCCTCATTCGATTTCGGGGCCGATCCAGCAGCAATGTCAGACGCGTTTGCCGCAAGCAGTAACGTTTCGGGCAGTCCTGTTCTATTCTTAGGAGCGGTGAAGTTCTTGCACGACGATACCGGGGACACAATCACGGACAGTACCGGGGTGGTATTCACATTGCCGCCCAAGGTGACGCCGTAAATCGTCTCCTTTCACCTAGCAGAGGACTCAGGCAGGTAAGGCGTTTCGCCTTGTGACACAGAAATCGCCCTTCCCCTAAATGGGGGAGGTGATTGAGGGTTTACTTGAGGGAAAGGATAGCGCATGGTCTGCGGCAGTGCGCCCCCAGACCCAGCACTCTCCCCCAGTCGCATTCCGTCGAAACAGCCGGCGAACCAAGCCGCGCCACGAGGGACTTTCGCGCCAATTGCACGGCGATTACGATGCTATTGCCATTGAAGGAAATGGCTGTATGCGTTGCTGTGATCGGGAGCCGACTTTGCGCATTCGGCCGGAAAGCGCTTCCTGCCGGGGAGTGCCGTATGTGGAGTACGAATGCCGGAAGTGCGGGAAGACAGGCGGGATCTCGTTGTTTGAAGATACGGCGCGGGCGTATTGGAACGAGGTGTGTGGGGTGTAGCCCCGCTTCGACGAAGAACCGTGCAGTGTTAATGAAGACGTTGTGACCAATGAGGCAGAGAGCCTCTGTGCTGTCCTTTACCGGTGCTCCCATCTGTCCCATAGGTCCTGTGGGACAGCCACTTCACCGTTTCGCGCTCCGCGCGAAGATTAAGTTAAAGATAAGGAACAGGATTACGAGCGGACCGCCAGCCGCGATCCGCTATCTACCATCCACAATCCACTCCGCCTTAAACCGCTTCTGTCTCCACACCCATCTGCCGTGCAGTGCCAGCGATGATGCGCATGGCGGCCACTTCGTTACGGGCGTTGAGATCCTTCATCTTGCGCGCGGCGATTTCCTGGAGTTGCTTCTTCG
>FTBG01000101.1_pt1 | contig 12796 bp, 6 predicted proteins | sample 1639311 | NCBI WGS metagenome assembly FTBG01 (sample SAMEA3914864, study PRJEB12502) | metagenome | biome: forest; material: soil | place: USA | collected 2012-03-12 | depth 0.3 m | reverse complement strand
CTCGGCGGTAGCGCGGAAGCCACACTGTCGGCTGGCGCCGGAGGCAATGCGACGAGCGGCGTGGGAGGACCGGGAGGAAACATTATCGGTGCGACGATTAAGATTCATTTCGGTTTGATAGGGATCACGGGAGGACAGGGAGGCTCCTCGACGAACGGCTCCGGCGGCGCAGGAGGAAAGATCAGCGGGGTTACACTCACCGTTCTCGACGATGGCACCGAGGGCAGCATCACGGGAGGGCAGGGGGGCGACGCGGGAGGGACCGGGACGGCGGGGGCCGGAGGGGCTATTGAAAAGAGCACGTTCAGCCTTTCGCGGCTGGTGGGTAGTTTCTATATCACCGGCGGTGCTGGAGGCGCAGGTTCCGCGGCGACATCGGCCAAAGGCGGAGCGGGTGGCGTGCTAAATTTGCTCAACATCAATTCACACGGCAGCGAGCCGGTCGGATCGTCTTTTGTGAAGGGTGATCTGAAAATTGCCGGGGGCTTGGGAGGCAATCCTGGCGCGGGTGGGGCGCTTGGTGTGGGCGGAAACGGAGGTGGGATTACCAATCTCAAGCTGAACACCGACGGGGTGATTGGGGGCGAGATCGATGTGAACGCGGGCAATGGTGGCACCGGCGGCTCGGCGACCGGCAACGGGGGAAATGCCGGTAATCTTTCCAAGATTGTGGCGGTCGTCGGAGGCGCTTCCGGCGGTGTGTTAATTAATCATTACAACCAAGTATTCGGCGGCGATGGCGGCACAACTGGCGGCGATGGTGGCAAAGGCGGCAACGTTTCCAATATCGCGGTCACGAACCTGGGTTACTTGGGTTACGGCTCTTACGTGCGTTCCGGCAAAGGAGGACAAAGCAATGGCACCACCGGAAATGGCGGCGACGCTGGCTCCACGTCCAACGTGGTGATCACTAATAAAGGAGGCGCCCATGCGCTGGGCATTTATACCCAAAACGGTGGCGCAGGCATGGCGGCTGTGGGCAGCGGCGGAAGTGCCGGCTCGGTGACAAATGCAACCATCAATAATTTTTCCCCGGTAGGCGCAGGGAATATCTTTGTGGGTGGATACTATGGTGGCGACGCTTTCTTGACCGGGAATGGCGGCCGCGGTGGCAGCGTCAGCCATGTGAAGTTGAATGATTCTTTCGGAACGACTGCGGGAATCTATATCTATGCAGGTTCGGGCGGCAACGGCCAAGGCGTTGGTGGAAAAGGGGGCGATGCAGGCAACTTAAGTAACGTCTTTGTCAATGCGCCGCTGGCGCGATTAAATTTCGATTATAACTATTTTGGTAATGGAGATGCCGGAACCGGATCGAATTCCGCAGCGGGAAATGGCGGCCTGGTCACAAAGCTCTCCGGCATTACGGGCGAACTTCGCGTCTTTGCCTATCCCGGCGGCGATGCTACAAACGGCACCGGTGGCGATGGCGGCGACATCGATGGCGTGAAATTTACGGTCACCCGCATGGCAAATATCATCTTCGCTGGTGATGGCGGCGCCGCGACCACCGGCACGCCCGGCAAAGGCGGAAGCGTGCGCAACGTGAGCATCGCGGGCGACATCGGAGATTTCACAAAACCCTTCGACACGACGATTCACTATAAAGATCTCGGCATGGGAGGTCTGGTCGCCGGGCGCGGAGGTGCGCTCAACGGCGTCTTTGATGTGTCGCGCAACGGCAGCATTTCCAATGTTTCCGCTCACCGCATCGCAGCCATCGTCGCCGGCTCGGAGGATGCTCAATCTCTAGTCCCTGGAGATGCCGTTCTTTCGATCACGAAAATCAAAGCTACGGTGATCGGCGCAGATCCGAATGGCGATGGAATGTGGAATTACATTGAAGGAGCAAGTAACACACCGGGATTCCAGTTTCACAATGACGGGACAGATACCGATGACTCGTTGATCGACGGCCTGGTGCTGGTGAAAACCGGCGGATTTGCCTCACCACCCGTGACTCCGCTTCACCTCATCGAAGTTTAAACGCTGGCCTGATCGCTCACTAAATTCTCCATTTTCATCCCTCTCTTATCCTCATGAAACTTTACGCGGACCGCATCGTCGAAATCCTCGAAAGCAGAATTGCGCCGGCTGTTTTCTTTGTCAGCGGCACGGACCTTACCATTCACGATCACACCGGCGCGACGGTCGCGGGTGACACCGTCGCGGCTTCCAATGCGGATGTGAACAAGGCTTTGCTCCTTCACAAGGGAGACTCGCTGGTTTACGACGGGAATAACGATCAAAAGATCGGCCCCGGCGACTATACGATGTTCATCGATAGCGCCGGCGAGTCCATGGTGTTCTTGTACGATGTAAACGGCGACGGCAAGTTCGAGACGGCTGATTTTACGGGGGTGGCGGCTGGTGACGGTTTCAAGGGCACCATCAACGGAACGCTTCACGGATCGGTCGCGACGCTTCTCACCAAAACGGGAGCCTACGATCCCAATACCATCCAGCCTGCGGCCATCGCCGGGCTGATCTTGAATGGGTATATCGAGAGCGATGTGGTTGCTGGCAAAGGTGTCTCCGGCATCACGGCCAAGCTTCCGCCGGGTGGCAATCCGCTCCAGCAAACAATCGGTGGCGGCATCTATGCGGGCGATAGCTTCAACGGCGCTTCGGTGAGTTTTAATAAAGGCCAGGACACGTTCACGCTCAGCTACACGCCGGCGGATGGCGAAGCGGGCGCCAGCATTTCTAAAGTAACACTACCGGGAGGAACGGGCAGTATTATCGCGGGCAATGCCGCCGGCAGCTCTTCCGGACCGGGAGCCAAAGGCGGCAGCCTCACCGCGATCAATCTTGGCGGAGGACACGCCAACCTAGTGGCAGGCATGGGAGGAAACGTGACCAGCGGTGCCGGGGGCGACGGTGGCGACATCATCGGCGTGAAGATCCTGGCGCGCGACCCCAATATATCCATCAACGCCGGCCAGGGAGGTTTATCAAGTAACGGAACCGGGGGCGCCGGTGGCAAGATCAGCGCACTGACGCTCACGGAGCTCGAGGATGGAGTAAAAAATGGCGTTTTTGGAGGAATAGGAGGAGACGGTGGAGGGACCGGCAACGGGGGAACAGGCGGCGTGATCGAAAAGAGCAGCATCGAAATCGCCAAGATGGGCGACGATTTCCAAATCTTAGGTGGAGCCGGTGGGTCTGGAGGATCCGGTGTTGCCAGAGGTGGCGATGGCGGGGCGTTGAATTCACTTACTATTACGACGCATGGAACCGTTCCAAGCGGTAAGAACTTTGGAAATGATTCCCTGGAGATCTTCGGCGGAATCGGAGGCACAGCCGGTGGTGGTGGCGTAGGAAGCGTCGGTGGAAATGGAGGCGCCATCACCAAGCTGAAGACGAGCTCGGATGGCGTCGCTGGCGGTCAGATCCAAATCAATGGGGGCCAAGGCGGCGGTGGTGGCTTAGGCGTGGGAGATGGCGGAAAAGGGGGAGATCTCTCCAATATCACTGGCAGCTTTGGCACTGCCCTCGACGGTGTGGTTTTCAATCATTACCCTACCGGCGCCAGAGGTGGCGACGGAGGCGTCACTGGCGGCAATGGCGGGAACGGTGGAAATATTTCCAAACTAGCGGCGGTGAATTTAGGTTATGTCAACGGTTTTTACGCCTATTCCGGCCATGGCGGAAATTCCTCAGGTGCTTCTGGAAATGCGGGCAACTCCGGGAGCACGAATGCCGCGGTTTTCACGAATCGCGGAGGGGTGCGCGGCATTGGCATTTATAGCAATACCGGAGGGAACTCCGTCGCAACCAGCGGCAATGGGGGGAATGCTGGATCGCTCACAAACGCCACCATTAACAATCTCGCTTTCGTTGGAGGCCAAAACATTTTCCTCGGCGCCTATTACGGCGGAAATGCGACGCATGGGAATGGCGGCAAAGGCGGTGATGCCAGTCATCTGAAAATCCTCGACTCGTTTGGCGCTACCAGTGGTATCTATGTCTATGCGGGCTCCGGCGGACGCGGCGGCGATACCAACGGAAAGGGCGGCAATGCCGGCACGCTGAGCGCCTCCTTTGTCAAGGCTCCGCTGGCGCGCTGTAATATCGGATATAACTTTACCCCTCTTCCCAACGCGGGCACGGGAGCCGGCTCGATGGGGGGCAACGGCGGCTTAGTCACCGGCATCTCGGGCACGGTTGGCGAACTGCGAGTCTTTGCGTACCCCGGCGGCAATGCCACGGATGGAACCGGCGGTGACGGTGGCAATATCGACGGCATCAAATTCACCGTAACGCGCATGGCTAACATCATTTTCGCGGGTGACGGGGGAAATGCGACCACGGGCACTCCTGGAAAAGGTGGAAACATCAGCAACGTGGTGATCAATGGCGATATCGGCGATTTTTCGGTGCCGTTCGATACGACCATTACCTATAGCGACGTGGGAATGGGGGGCCTCGTCGCGGGACGTGGTGGTGCGCTCAATGGTGTTTTCGATGTGTCGCGCAACGGCAGCATTAACAATGTTTCGGCGCATCGCATCGCTGCCATCGTGGCCGGGAGCATCGGACCCGGCACCCTCGTTGCGGGCGATGCCGTCGCTTCCATCACCAAACTGAAAGCGGCAGTAATTGGCGCGGATTTAAATAACAATGGCGCCTGGGATTTCACCGAAGGCGCCACCCATGTCTCTGGCTTTCAATTCCACGACGATGCGTCGGATCACGACGACCTCCTGATCGACGGATTGGTGCTCGTGAAAACCGGCGGCTTTGCATCGCCGCCGGTGACACCGTTGAATTTGATTACCGTTCCTTAGTTAATAAGGCGGGTGATCCATTCGCCATCCGCTCGAATTAACGCCCTTGCTGCAGTGCGGCGGCTTCCTCTGGAGTGAGCTTCTTCCCGGTCTTGGGATTTACCTGGCCATTGGAACGCTGTTGTTGCTGCTGCTGGGCTTGCGCCTGCTGCTGTTGAATCGCGCGCTGGCGCTGGACTTCCGCTTGCTGCTGGCGCTCGATCTGTGCTTGTCGGGCTTCCACAGCCTGGTTGCGGCGCTGTGCTTCAACGGCTTGAGCCTGCTTCTGCGCTTCCTGCTGCTGGGCCTGGCGGGCTTCAATTTCATTCCGCCGTTCCTCCGACTGAACCTGCTGTTTGCGCTGCCCTTCCATGCGCTGCTCTTGCTGGACTTGCCCCTGTTGACGCTGCTGTAAAGCTTCCCGCGCTTCCGTCTGTTGCTGGCGTTCCACCTGCGCCTGGCGAGCCTCCACGGCCTGATTACGGCGTTGCGCTTCAACGGCTTGAGCCTGCTTTTGCGCTTCCTGTTGCTGGGCCTGGCGGGCTTCAGTTTCGTTCCGCCGTTCCTCCGCTTGAACTTGTTGTTTGCGCTGCGCTTCCATGCGCTGCTCCTGCTGGACTTGCCCCTGCTCGCGTTTCATGGTTTCCGCCTGCTGGCGCTCGCGCTGGATATTCTCGATCTCGGCCTGCTTGCGCTCCTGTTGTGCCTGCTCGCGCTCATGCACGGCTTCAGACTGCGCCGGCGTGAGCGGGGCGCGTTTGGCCTTAGGCTCTTCCGCAGTGTTGGTATCTGTGGTTCCAGTGACTGGAGGAGGCATGACTGCTGGCCCGCCTTTTTTGCCGCGACCCGGAGCAGTCGGCACGTTTGTGGCAGTCCCCGTGTCACCAGTTGCCGGCACGCCAGCCGCTGGGATACCGCTTTCGGTCTTACCTGGCTTCTCCTTGCCGCGCTTGCCTGTATCGACCACACCTGCCGTTGGATTGCCACGGTTGTCGTTTTCACCCCTGGCCGGAAAATGGCCTTTCGCCGCCGCTGCGGCGGCGGTGGCGGCCGCAGGGTTCAACTTCGGGGGTACGACTTTCAAGTCCGCTGGCTGGATCGCCCTGGCTGGCGCAGATTGCGGCGTCTCGCCTTTGGCTTGCGCCTTGAAGGTTCCACGGAGCTCTTCGGGATTCTTGACGAGGTTCCAGCCACGATTGACGTGCGCCGCGGCTACCACCCTGGTCGGCTTGTAATTGGCTACCAGCGTTTGTGGGTTCGCCACGGGCCGGATGTGCGGCGCCGGTACAATGAGGGCGTTTCCTTTTTGCACCGTCTGAATGACGGGGCGCTGTCCGTTCACAAAGATGTTTGTGATATTGGTTTGCTGTACCAGCTTCAAAGTCGGAATCGGACGGGCTACCCGATGCGAGACCACATCAAAGCGCGGTCCGCCGACGAAAATAAAACCGGCGCCACGATTCACAGTGATGTTTGTTATATTCACCGTAGAGCCGATGAACGTCGCGTTCTGACGCCACGGGAGCAAAACGGCAGTGATCACTGGCGCACCGAAATCGCGGTAATGGCAGAAATGATAACATTCCGGCCCGATATCATAGGTGCTATCGGCCCAGATGCTCACACCGACTTCCGGCTGCCAATGGCATTCGGGAGGAAGCGGTGCCCAGCCTACATAGTCATCACTGCTGCGCCAGGAAACCCATGCCGGCGCCCATTGATAGTCAGGGACCCAGCACCAGCCTTCACTATCGGTATTCACCCAGCGGCCATAGTGATAAACCACGCCGCCATAATCTTCATAGCTTACCCATGTCCATCCGCCATCGGTATAAGTCCAATAACCATCCGTATAGGGTGCCCAATCGGAATCCACTCCCGCCGGGTGCCAGCACAAGCCGTAATCGCCGACTTGAATCCAATCACCATAAGGTTTGAGTGAATCATAAAAGAAATCGAAAGAGACCTCATCCTGGGCGCGCGCCGTTTGCGGGGCGAGAGGAGCCAAGAGGCCCAGAAAAAGGACAAGGAAAAACACTACGGGTTTATTTTTCATAACAGGGTCTAGGAGTGAGACTCACGAAATCGCCTTTCATTCAAGAAAAGAATAAAACAAATGCCAGCGCTTCGCGCGGAAAGGGGGGAAGTGTTGCATTGCGGTGTGTAAAGGAAAGCTAGTCGAATTTAAGGTTGTTGTCGAATTCTCCCGAGAGGAATTGTTTTCAGGATCGCGTTCTCGTCCTTGCCAAAAAGTAATTGCGCCTCATCGATCAACAGGGCTGAAACATCGTAATCTCCTGCGGGGATCGAGGGAGGCAGCAGGATTCGCCGATGTTCGTGCACCGTTCCCGAAGTGACTTCCGGCGCACACATGCCCAGTTCGAGCAAGTGCGGCGGCGCTTTTCCGGCAGAGAGGGCCAGGGTGATCCACGGAAAGTGATCCCGCGGACCGGTGAATCGCCAGTCCGCATCGAGCGCCAGTCCTGCCTTATCTGGGGTTAAAGATACGTGCGTTAAATAGCTGTTCGCGGTGATCAAATCGCCTTCACCTGCGATTGCGGATTCCGGATGACGGCCCCGCCGGAAAATAGTGAAGGCATTGACGGATTCGCTGCTATGCGGTGTGTGCGAGAGAAAGTGGTGGATCAACGTATCGGAGGCCGGTAACCACGGATCAATCACTGCGCCATCGGCATCCGCGATCTGTCCTGCGGGATGAAAGACACCCATCGTTCGAGTGTCAGAGAAATCGGCGAGAATCAGATCGGGATCGAACGTTGCTTCCTTGTGGCGGTTGCTCAGGGTGCCGGCGCCTTTCACTATAAAATGCAGGGAGTAGAGATTTTTACGCATCGCGAGATGCGATTGGTACGGATACCCGGCGGCTACGCTCAGGTTCGGATCAGCGGCGGCGGCGACGAAGTGTGATTTCCATTCGCGTTCCCAGAGAAGCGTATCAAGCGTGGCCAGTTCCGAACTCAGCTGTCGAAAAGGACCGATGAAAAACTGCAGCACCGCGGACGCGAAGACCGGTGCGAAAGCTAACCAGGTCTGTGCTCGGAACCGGGAAATCGCTTCCGCAGCTGCCATCCAAAAAAGAGGGATGAACGGCGCTCCATAATGGTAGTTAATGCTCCAGTCCCAGGAGCGCGATGACAAGGCATGCTGCAAGAGAAGGGGCGCGGCGATGAGCAGCCACCTCGGCCGCAGAAAAGGCAGCCCGAAAAACGAAACAGCCAGGCCCCAAAAGAGCGTGCCTTTTCCGAGGCTGTTTGCGAGTGCCTGCAGGAGGCGATGCGGCTGGGTGAAGAATTTTGCGACGATGTCCGACCCTGAAGTTCCGAGGTGGGAGTAAAGACTCGCGTATTCCACCGTACCGCCATTGAGAGCGGGCCCCAGATAGATGCCGTAGAAAAGCACCCATAGTCCAGCGATCAGAGCCGGGGCGATATTCCATCGCAGCAGAAAGTCAAAGGCGCGCTTGCGATCCAAGTAACAAAATACCACGCCCCAGCCCACCAGCATCAAGGCGATATTTTCCTTGCAGGCGATCGAGGCGGCAAACCAAAGGCAGAACCAGCCAAAGTGTTGCTTGATGCGCGCTTCGATGAGGAGCAGGAGCAGTGGTGCGGCAAACGCCTCCGGGTGAAACTCATGAACAGCGACATAGCAACTCGCAGGATTCAGGACCGTGAGGCAGCATAACAGGGTGGATGCCGGCGGCGCGAGATCGAGAGAGCGGGTAATTCTCCACGCGGTGAAAGGCATGGAGGCCAGCGCGATGATTTGCACTGCCACAAGGGTCATGGGATGGGGCACGATTTTGAAAATCGGAGCCAGGAGAAAAACAATCGGCTCCGCGTGGTTTCCCATGATGGAGACATCCAGGAGCGACCCGTGGAATTGTCCCTGGCCGGCCAGCCAGAGCGCCTGCACGTAGAAGGCGAGATCAAACGTGGCGTATTGATAACTCCACCAGTGCCACCAGGAAACCGCCAAAGTGCACGTGCCAAACAGGACAGCTGCCAGGAGCAGAGCAAACGGTTTCTTCGATTGGTTCAATGGTGTCAGAGCCCGGAGAATGTCTGGCAGACGCTTACCCGCCAAGCAGCATCCGCATATTTTGAGGCGAGTGTGACGTGCGCTTTCTTTCTCTCAAACGAAGCAGCCGCTCCGGAAATCCGGAGCGGCTGCAAGCGGCTGGAATGGGAATCGATGACTAGCTGCCCGAGGTATAGTACGGACCCCAGAAGTCGGTGCCGGCCACGTCGGAGAGACTGGTGTAGGTGGTGCCGGCAAGCGCGGGAGCAATATCCACCTGAGGCAGTGTGATGTCGGCTCCGATGGCGTCATAGGCGTGACCGTTGCCGAGATCGGTGTAGAGCTTGGTGCCTTTCTTTACGTAGAGGGCGAGGGTCGAAGCAGCGGGGCTGGCCGAGGAGCTCTGCCCGGTCTCGATGGCCCACTGATCACAAGCGGCATCGAGCAATTTTAGCGTCTCCAGGGTGCTGGTGGCCTGGGAACGCTTGCGGGCACGCAGCGCGCTGGGAACGGCGATCGCTGCCAGAAGGGCAATAATCGCTACGACGATCATCAATTCCACGAGCGTGAAGCCTTCGTGGCGGTTTGGTTGGTTTTTAGACAACATAACAATGATTTGTTAGATAACTTTTTGCGTGGCCGCGTGCGCGGCCTCGACTTAAAACTTTAGCATCCCGTATGCCATATTGGGCAGATGGACGATGCTGGATCGCGCCCTTTCGGAAATGTAATTGAGCGAGAAAAGCCCTTTATTTTACGGAAATGAGCGCGCGTTTGCGAGGATGCGACTGGCCTGAAAAAGCAAACAGCCGCCCCGGATTTGGGGCGGCTGTTGCCAAAGACGGTGAAGTAACAGACTAGCTGCCGGAGGTGTAGTACGGGCCCCAGAAGTCGGTGCCGGCGACGTCGGAGAGGCTGGTGTAAGTGCCGGTGGCAAGCCCCGGAGCGATGTCCACCTGGGGCAGAGTGATGTCGGTCCCGATGGCATCGTAGGCGTGGCCCGCGATGAGATCGGTATAGAGCTTGGTGCCCTTCTTCACATACTGCGCGAGGGTCGTCGCAGCAGGGCTGGCCGAGGAGCTCTGGCCGGTTTCAATCGCCCACTGGTCACAAGCGGAATCCAGCATGCGGAGGGTTTCCAGCGTGCTGGTGGCTTGGGAGCGCTTGCGAGCGCGGAGGGCACTGGGAACGGCAATCGCCGCCAGAAGGGCGATGATAGCCACGACGATCATGATTTCCACGAGGGTGAAGCCCGCGCGGCGGTTAGTTTGGATTTTGGACAACATAGCGATGAGGTTAGTATTTCTTCTTCACGCAGCGTCTGCGAGGGCAGCGTTGCGGTAGAATTTCCTAGAGCAGAGGATATGCCACGTGGAGGGCATTTGTTATACGACCGAGAGCCCCGTGTAGCACCCCTTCGCAGATCCAAAGGCCTACTGCGGATCTCTCCAATTTCCTTCTGATGTTTAAAAACGAAACAGCCGCTCCGAATCGGAGCGGCTGTCGCAAAACGCTGATGGAAGAAACGGACTAGCTGCCCGAGGTGTAGTACGGGCCCCAGAAATCGGTCCCGGCCACTTCGCTGAGCGAGGTATAGGTGGATCCGGCGATCGTCGGGATGATGTCCACTATCGGGAGATTGATGTCGGTGCCGATCGCGTCATAGGCGTGACCGGAGATGAGGTCGGTATAAAGCTTGGTGCCCTTCTTCACGTACTGCGCGAGAGTGGTGGCCGCAGGGCTGGCTGAGGAGCTCTGGCCGGTTTCAATCGCCCACTGGTCGCAAGCAGAGTCCAGCATGCGAAGGGTTTCCAGTGTGCTGGTGGCTTGGGAACGCTTACGAGCGCGGAGAGCGCTGGGAACGGCAATGGCCGCCAAAAGGGCGATGATCGCAACCACGATCATGATTTCCACAAGAGTGAAGCCCGCGCGGCGGTTAGTTTGGATTTTGGACAACATAGCGATGAGTTTTTTTGTTTATTATTATTATTTCTTCTTCGCGCAGGGCCCGAGAGCAGCGATGCCGAGGAGCTTTCTTGAGCATGGGATATGCCATCACCATGGTATTTCGTTATACGACGACGGTCTTCGAAATCACAGGCCGTCTAAAAAGCAAAACAGCCGCTCCGAATCGGAGCGGCTGTCGCAAAACGCTGATGGAAGAAACGGACTAGCTGCCCGAGGTGTAGTACGGGCCCCAGAAATCGGTGCCAGCCACTTCGCTAAGCGAGGTGTAGGTGGCGCCGGCGATCGTCGGGACGATGTCCACTTTCGGGAGATTGAGGTCGGTGCCGATCGCGTCATAGGCGTGGCCGGAGATGAGGTCGGTATAGAGCTTGGTGCCCTTCTTCACGTACTGCGCGAGGGTCGTGGCAGCGGGGCTGGCCGAGGAGCTCTGGCCGGTTTCAATCGCCCACTGGTCACAAGCGGAGTCGAGGATACGGAGGGTTTCCAGCGTGCTGGTGGCCTGGGAACGCTTACGAGCGCGGAGGGCGCTGGGAACGGCAATGGCCGCGAGGAGGGCGATGATCGCCACGACGATCATGATTTCCACGAGGGTGAAGCCCCCGCGACGGTTTTGAACTTTACTCAACATAATATGTAGTGATGTATTTTAGGTAGTTTGATGTTTTCGGAGCGTTGATTCGCATCGAGAACACGTACTTGCTAAGCATGGCATGTGCCAGCCTCTTTCGGGAAACTATTGACGCTTGCTACGTACACTATTTTCCGAGCAAATCTGGGTCAATGTCGTCCTCCAACCACCGGATTGCTTCTGAACGCGGCTTGGGAGTGTGGGTTTTCGGGGCCGCTCTCCTGCTGCGCTTCACCAGCCTGATTTTCTTCACGAAATCCCCTCATTTTGGGGTGCAATCGGGGGATATGGGTTTCTACGAGGCTTGGGCTCGCCGGATTTGTGAGGGCCAATGGACCGATCACCACGCCTTTTATGCTTTGCCCGGATATGCCTATCTCCTTGCGGCGTTCTACGCGCTCTTTGGGATTCACCAGTTCCCGATCATAGCCGTCCAGGCCATCTTGGACTCTTTCACGGCGGTAATAATTTTCATAATTGCGAGAAATATTCTCCTTGTTGAGAGAAAAAACTTCCCGGAAACCTTTTCCGACTACTCAGCCGGGAGAATAATGCCATGGTTCGCCGCCGCTGGATGGCTGCTTTTTCTGCCTGCCCAGGCCTTCGCGCTGATCCTCATGCCGACCTCCTGGATCGTCTGCGCTTTCTGGTTTTGCGTTCTTTGGGTGGCTCAAAGCGACCGCCCTCTGTCCTGGGTGGCCTGGCTCGGGCTTGGGCTCCTGATTGGGGTTGGCGCAACTCTCGTCGCCACCATCCTCTTTCTCCTGCTTCTCGGTTTGGCTCGAATCGCCATCACGGCCTGGCGCAGCCGCCAGTGGCGGCAGTCCGCGATCGCCGGCCTCAGTCTCGTTGGAGCGGCTTTTGTGGGGATGTCTCCGGTTTGGATGCACAACACGTTTGTTGCTCACGATCCCGTCCTGCTTTCCGCCCATGGCGGGATCAATTTTTGGATTGGCAATTATCCGGAAGCCAACGGCTATCCGAAAATCCCGAAAGATCTTCCCGCCGCGCAGGAAGCTCTCCTCCAGGTCTCCATCCGGGCCGCGGAAGACGCTGCCGGCCACCCGCTGCGGCGATCCGAAGTCTCGAAGTATTGGTCGCAGAAAGCCTGGGACTCTATTCGCCAGGATCCCGCCCGATGGTTTGCCCTGCTGGGAATTAAGATCCGAAACTTCTGGAATGCCTATTCCTACGATGACTTAACCATCGTCGCGCTCCTCCGGGAGGAGGGGGTGTTGCTGCCCGGGATCGGCTTTGGAATCATTGCGGCTTTCGGCCTCGCGGGTCTGGTGATCGGATTGACGCGAAACTCCTGTGCTCGCTGGGTTGCGGCGGCCGTCTTGCTCCTGATGGCCTCGCTCCTCACGGTATTCATCACGGAGCGGTATCG
>FTBG01000212.1_pt1 | contig 12831 bp, 6 predicted proteins | sample 1639311 | NCBI WGS metagenome assembly FTBG01 (sample SAMEA3914864, study PRJEB12502) | metagenome | biome: forest; material: soil | place: USA | collected 2012-03-12 | depth 0.3 m | reverse complement strand
CCGTAAAAGAGGTAACGGAAGCTTTTGCCAAAGGAGATTCGGACAGCGGGGACGCGTCTGCTAGTGACGCGGAATCGAGCAAAGGCGCTGCTCCCGACGGGAAGAAAAATACGGATCAGCCTTCCAAATCTCCGCAAGGAAACAAAAAGAGCCCACCTCCACCCACGCCGGTGAGGGTGGTTAGCACGGCGACTAGTCCAATCGACACGATCAAGAGTTATACGGAGCCGGTATTTGCGCCGCTGGGTCATGCTGCGCTTGTTATCTTACTTGTGATTCTCATTTTGCTGGAACGCGAAGACATGCGTGACCGGGTGATTCACTTGATCGGGCGAAGTCATTTACAAATCACAACGCAAGCTTTGGATGAAGCGGCCAGCCGAGTAAGCCGCTATCTCCTCGCGCAACTCGCCGTGAACGTGCTTTACGGAGTGCTCATCGCGACCGGCCTTTATTTTATCAAGGTGCCCAACGCACTTCTGTGGGGAATGCTCGCGACGGTTCTCCGTTTTGTCCCGTACGTGGGCGCGTGGATCGCTGCTTCTTTTCCGGTCATTCTTTCGCTGGCGATCACTCCGAGCTGGACGATGCCGATCATGACCTTTGGCCTTTTTGTTTGCGTGGAACTCCTGGTCGCGAATGCTCTCGAGCCTTGGTTGTACGGTTCCAGCACGGGACTTTCTCCAATCGCGGTGATAGCCGCGGCAGTTTTTTGGACATGGCTCTGGGGCGGCATCGGCTTGCTTCTGGCCGTGCCCTTGACCGTGTGCATTCTGGTTATGGGTAAGTACATTCCTAGTCTTACATTTCTCGATGTGCTGCTCGGCGAGCGGCCCCCCATTGCGCGGGAGGAACGGCTTTACCAGCGGTTACTTGCTTCCGATGAAGATGAAGTAACGGAAATCGTGGAAAAGCATGTCGAAAAGAACTCTTTGGGATCGGCTTTTGACGAACTCATCGTTCCCGCGTTGCGGCTTGGTTCCGAAGATTTTCTGAGCGGCGCGCTCAACGAAGCGGACCGCAGCCGTATCCTGCATAGTCTTCGGGACATCGTTTCCGAAGTCGAGGCGCCTCATGCTCCCGCAATTATCTTGACCGAGGATAATTCTTTTCCCGGCGACACCCCGACGGTGCTTTGCGTTCCGGCGAGCGATCTGGCGGATGAAGTTGCAGCTATTATGCTGGCCAGGCTTCTTATGCAATGTGGAGCCACGGTTCGGGTCATCCCGTCCAAGTTACTTGCCGGTGAAATGCTGGAAGCGGTGTCCAAGAGCGCAACACGCCAGTTTTGCATCTCCGTGGTCCCTCCAGGTTCCACGCGCCAGGCCGTTTATATTTCGAAACGGCTCCGCGAAAGATTTCCCGAGGCACGGATCGTTACGGGAACGTGGGGTGGCTTGGAAGAAGGAGATCGCAGGTTGCGCCGAATCCAAAACGCGCAGGTCGATGTCGTCTTCAGCAGTTTGCAGGAAGCGGCGCGGGAACTTTCGGCAACCGCAGCCGTTACCGAACAAGCTCCAGCCTCCGTCGAAGTTTGAGCCGCGCGAAGTCCTCCGCCTTACAAGCGGGCATGGATCGAGAGAAAACCTTGAACTCCAGCCTTCGGACTTTGGAGGCGGCCAGCGGCGATGACTTTAGCCTTTGGACTTTTGCTACCGATCGGTAGGTTTTGCGCCGATCAAAAATGACATCTTCCAGCGAAAAGAAGGCCGGATTGGGCCGAATGTTCTCCGCGTTTCGTCACCGAAACTACCGCCTCTTTTTTGCGGGCCAATTGATCAGCCTGATCGGCACTTGGATGAATAATACGGCCGAGGGGTGGCTGGTCTATCAACTGACCGGGTCCAAAGCGATGCTTGGCATCGTCGCGGCGGCCTCGTCTGGGCCGATGCTCTTTTTCGCGACGCTGGGGGGAGCGGCCGCGGATCATTTTCCCAAGCGCACCGTGCTGGTCATTGTGCAGGCACTCAATATGGTGCTTTCGTTTTTGCTCGGTTACTTGGTGTGGGTGCACACAGTGCAGCCCTGGCAGATTATTGTCCTCGCGCTGCTCGGAGGCGTGGTGACTGCATTTGAGATGCCCGCGCGGCAATCGTTCGTGATCGAAATGACAAGCCGGGAGGACCTCACCAATGCCATTTCGCTGAACAGTTCGCTCGTGAATGGTGCGCGCATCGCCGGTCCCTCCCTGGCGGGAGTTTTCATGGTCCATTTCGACATAGCCTCGTGCTTTTTCTTCGATGGCTTCAGTTTTCTGGCGGTCATTGGCGGGCTGCTTTTGATGAAACTGAATCCGCACGTGCGCAAACCGCGGCAAGGTTCGGCCATGGAACACATTCTCGGCGGATTTCGCTATGCCTGGAACAATACGCGTGTGCTCACCATTCTCGTCCTCTTCGCGGTAGTCGGCATTTTTGGCTGGTCCTACTCCGTGCTCATGCCGGCTTTTGCGCGCGATGTACTGGGCCTGGGGGAAGAAGCTTACGGTGGGCTGCTGGCGGCGAGTGGCGTAGGTGCGTTACTTGGTGCCTTGAGCATCGCCGGGCTGGGCCACCGCTTCACGCCGCGGCAAATCGCGCTCGCCGGTGTCTGGATTTTTTCCGCCTTCATCATACCCTTTGCCTTGAGCCGCCATTTGGCGACCGCTGTGCCGCTGATGGCTGCCGCGGGCTTTGGCATGATGCTCTTCTTTTCCACGTCGAACTCCGCTCTTCAAACCAGCGTGCCGGACGATATGCGAGGCCGTATCATGGGCATTTGGACTTTGGTTTTCGGCGGCATGATGCCTTTCGGCAGCCTGGAAGCCGGCACGGTCGCACATTTTATTGGCGTTCCCGCAACCATCGTGATTGGCGCGATCATTTGTGCCATTGCCGCGGGAGTAACTCTCGTAATCATTCGACGGCGGGAGAGCGCGGCCGCCGCCGCGGAAGCGCCCGCGACGGGCTGAAACTGTTACTTTATTCTCCTGGCACCAATTGCCGGATCATCATTTCCAGGCGCTGGAAATTGATCGGCTTGGTGAGATGATCGTTGAACCCGGCCCGGCGGCATTCATTGACGTCTTCCTCCATGCCAAAGCCGGAAAGAGCCACTGCGGGAAGGTCATGATTTTCACGCACTTTTTGAATCAGCTCCACCCCGGTCCCATCGGGAAGGCCGATGTCGCTGAGCATGAGATTGAAGGTTTGGGTATGTAACAACTCCAGCGCTTCCGCGACGGTATGTGCGGTGTGGACTTCGTGATGCCAGCGTTCAAGTAACCGGCTCAGTGCGCGTGCGGTATCGACATGGTCTTCAACAAGCAGGATTTTCAAACGGCCGTGGGAATTGTAAGCGGGTTCGAGGGGATGCGGTTCGGATTTCGTGGAAGGTTCACAGATGGGCAAGGCGATGTTGAAAGTAGAGCCCTTTCCAGGGCCATCGCTTTCGGCGGAAATGGCTCCCCCGTGGGCCTCGACAAGCGCTTTGGAAATGGCCATGCCGAGACCGAGACCGCCGTACCGTTTCACCACTTCGTCGCTGCCTTGTTCGAAGGGTTTGAACAAGCGCGCAACGGTATCTTCGGACATGCCGATCCCGGTGTCGTGAATGTGGATGCGGAGTTCGCCATCTTCCGAGTTGTCGGTGGCGACGGTGATTGATCCGCCCTCCGGGGTGAATTTTGACGCATTCTTGAGAACGTTGAGAAAGACTTGCTGCAGTCGCGCCGGGTCCACATTGACGTGATGCTTGGCCGCGTGCAGATCCAGGGTCAGATGCAAGCGCTTCGACTGGAGCTCACTGTTATACATTCCGGCGACTGATTGCAGTAGACCATTCACATCTGCCACCGCGCAATTGAGCGAAAGTTTGCCACGAACGATGCGTGTCAGATCGAGCAGATCGTCGATCAGGCGGGCTTCCAAATCCAAATTGCGCCGCATCATTTCCACATCTTCAAACCATGTCGTGGGTAACTGGCGATTAGTGGTCCACGACTCCAGGGTCATGATTACCGGTGTGAGCGGAGTGCGCAACTCATGGGAGAGCGTGGCCAGGAAATTGTCCTTCGCTATATTGGCGGATTGCGCATCCTCCATGGCGAGACGGAGAGCGAGTTCCGCTTTTTTGTGATCGGAAAAGTCGCGAAAGACCAAAACGGCGCCGCGAATCTTGCCGTTAGAATCGTGAATAGGTGCGCCGCTATCATCGATGGGAATTTCCGATTTATCTTTGCGAATGAGCAATGTGTGATTGGCGAGGCCGATGACGGTGCCGAGCCGCAGGACTTTTTCCACAGGACTTTCCACTACAGTGCGCGTGGTCTCGTTGATGATGTTAAATATCGCGGTGCAAGGCTGTCCGGCGGCATCCGCCAGATTCCACCCCGTGAGCTTTTCCGCGATGGTATTTAAAAAAGTAACGCGTCCCTCTGTGTCGGTGACGATTACGCCATCTCCGATGCTGGCGAGCGTCACGGCCAGCAGCTCCTTTTGTTTTGTCACTTCCTGCGCCGCATCCATTCGAAAGCGCACCTGCTTTATGACTTGGCGAAATGCCCAGCCGAGCGTGGCCAGATTCAGCATTGCGCCAAAGAGAAAGAGCAGCGTGCGGCGTCTGCCCAATGCATTAGCCGCGGCGCGATCCTCTGCGAGCATCTGCGTCGGAGATTTCAGCATCCGGTCGGTAAGCTCGCGCAGAGCATCCATCGTCTTTTTTCCGGAACCCTCTTTCACCAGGTTCACCGCCCGCTCAACGCCCGCTTCCCGCATCGTCTGAATCGTGCGTTCCAGCTCCAGGAGCTTTTGCGTGCTCAACGTTCGGAATTCGGCGACGTCGCCCGCGCTGAGAAATCCCTCTCTGGCTTTCGTGTCCAACTTCCCGAGCCGCTTTTCGATTTCGCCCTTGGCGGCAAGGTTTGGTGCGAGGTAATCCTCCCTTCCCGTGAGCAGAAAACCGCGCTGGCCTGTTTCCGCGTCTTTAAGAGTGGAAAGTGCCGTACGCAGGTCGTTGATGACGGATTCGTCCTCCGCGATTTTGTGGGCGGCTTTAGTCGCGGAGTTTCCGAGAAGGAAAAGGGCCAGGATCGAAAAAACGACGATGATTGTCAGATAGACGAAAATCGACCGGAGCCCGGTCAGCGGATCCGGTTGATCGTGGGTGTGCGAAGGTGCCGCGGGTGTCATGACGATCGTCGGTGGATTTACGTTTCCCTAGTGCCCCATGCTGATGAACCTGTGGGAAACAGAGTTTTCGATTTAGCAGCGGATGCTTGGAGTAGCAATGGAAAATAACGAGAAAAGTTGTTGATTACGAGTCACTTACGATGATTCAGTGAAGTGATAAAAATATGCTTGCACTCTGCTGGATAATCAAATTATATCGCACCCCGAAGGAGGGCTGCCCGTCGGCAGCCCCGGAAATTCGAATACGAAGACAACTATGAGAAATGGATCCTTATTGTTTCTGATTTCAGTGTTGGGTGGCATGTGGAATTTGCAGCCCTCGGCCCACGCTGCATCCGCGCCGAATAAGCGCCTGTTCATTCCATTCGCCGCGACGGGAAAGGGAGTTGTGGAGTTTCAGCCGCTTCCGAATGGTGGCGCGAATGGATCGACCATCACTTCGGTCTCCCAAGGCAACCAGGGCGGCGTTCAGCTTTTGGGGAATGGAACGCAGATTCATTATATCGCGGGCCCCCTCTTTTCCGAAGTCGATTCATTTACCTACATCGTCACGGATTCGAATCACGTGGACACGGTTCTGTTGGTGGATGTGGTGGACTACAATTTATTTCGCGGAAATCACGCGATAGAAGTTGCGCCGAATCCGGGCGTCGAACTCATCCCGAGCGGCGGTGCAGACGGTGTCCTGACTGTGGACGGAAAAGGCAATTTCACGGGACGCCAATCGTTACTTGGTTCGATCTCCGGCCATTTCGATAAGCTTGGAAATTTCGTGAAGGTCTATAGCCCGCCCTACTATCCTTCCCTGCATATGGATTTGTCACTAAACGACACCAGTCCTGTGATTGAGGGATCATTTCTAAGTGGCCACACGTTTACCCCTTATGCGTACACGGTTTCGACTTATCTAATTGCGCCAGCCGGCGAGAATGCCGGACGTTATACCGCGCTCTTCCAACCGACGGGAAATGCTGAGCCCGGGGGCACTGGATGGGCGGCGGTGAAGATCAATGCTAATGGTCAACTAACCTTTGTTGGCAGGCTCGGAGACGGTCTGGCGTTTTCCTTTCCTTCGGCGCTGAGGGGTGACGGCACCTTTCCGGTTTATGTAAATGGCTATCCGGCGGCGCAGGTCGGGAATTACGAACACCGGCTTCAAGGCAACGCCACCTTGCGAGACAATCCTGACATAAGCGATTTCGACGGCGCGATCACGTGGTCAAGTATGGCGTATGGAGCTCCACGGGTTCCGGCGACGACGTATCCCCAGGGATTTTCCATCACGGTAAATCTCATCGGATCGCGTCTCAGTTCGAGCGGGGGACTGATAACGACATTAGATTTCGGCGTAGATCTCGTCATGGGAGATATCGATGTAGAGTTTGTCGATGGTGGTCTCACACAACCGATCCATACGAGGGTGGAGCTGGTGTTTTCGAATTCCAATCGAGTCATTTCGGTGGACGCACCGATCAAAGACATGACCATCCAAGGGAAGGACAGTTTCCTTGCTGGCAATGTGCGCGGTCTTTTTAGCGGGCACTTTCTCCATCCGGGCGTGAATGCCATCCGCTCCTTTTCTGGTGTCGTGTTTCAAAAGCAAGACAGGGCGGCTGGGTTTTTCCGAGGCGACACGACCACTGGGACGGTGATACTCAACCCTTGAGGCAACGAAAGATTGGGAGGCAAGAGTCGCGGCCGTAAATAGCCTTTTCTAGATCGATTTTATGCTCACTAGCATCCAACGTTTGTTGTTGCCCCGTCGCCACTCGAATCACCGTGGTGCACAGCCGGCTGCGAAACCGGAGACGCCCGGAAACCATGTGCTTGATGAATTGATCGCGGCGCCGGTGATGCCGAAAATCTTGGCATTTGCATTGGAGGAGCACACCGGAGAGGCGCTGGTTTTGATGGGTGAGGCAGAGGCTCGATTCGCTCCAGTGGTGGAAATTCTCAAGACGCGCAGTCGGCGGGCGGAATGGCGGGCGTTTCGATGGGCGGAAGGAGCGGCTAATGTACCCGAGGAAGGTCGTGTCGTACTCTGTGCTCTGCCGCAATCGGCGGAAGACTGGGGTGTCGTCACGGAATTGAAACGGAAGCTGGGCGTGCGACTTTTGTTGCTTACGGAGTTGCTGCTGCCGTTCACTCGCATTTCCTTTTTGCAGACGTGCCTGCATTACGATCGCCCGGATCTGGCGGCTATCTTGCCGTTTTACCTGGGAGAGAAAAAATTCGGGCCGTTGGACAAACTCGATGCGATCTTCCCTCTTCGGGGACTTTCGCTGATTGAGTTTGGTCCTTTCGATGGCTGCCAAACGGCGGGTTTGGTGCATCTGGGAGTGAAAAGTGTTACTTGTGTTGAGGCTCGGGCGGAAAATGCCACGAAAACGCGCACCGCATTGGAGGTCTTTGGCTGGGATCACGTGCGGGTGGTGATGGATGATTTTCACAATGCTGATGGTGTGAAATACGGGCGTTTCGACCTCGCGTTTTGCCACGGTGTTTACTATCACAGCATCGCGCCGTTTACGCTTCTGGAGAATTTGCGCACGCTTTCGGATCGCATCTTCGTCGGCGGATTTTGTGCGACCGATGAATCGCCGAGCAGCGCTTGGTTGGAACTGAAACACGAAGGCCGAGCGTACCGCGCCAAAACGTATCGGGAGAAAAACCAGTACACGGCGGGCATTAACAAAGTGGCGTATTTCTTTCACGCGGATGATCTGGTGCGCTTCTTTTCTGAGCGGGGATACAAGATCGAGATGGTGTCCGATGAATCCAAGGATGTGACGGCCGGCCGGTATATCCGTTTCCTGGCGACCAAGACGGAGTGACGCGGGGGGGCGAGGATTGGCGCTTGCGATTGCGTGCCAGCGAGGGGAAAATCCGCTGTGCGAAAAGCGCCGAGATTCCAGATCATCGCAAGCCTTTGCCTGCTCGGCAGTGGCGGCTGGCACGTGATCGGGCGGGAAGCAGCGCAAGAGTCGCCAGTGTTTGCGGAGAAGATCCAGCCGCTCGTCGAGAAATACTGCCTCGATTGCCACGATAGCGATACTGCCAAGGGGCATATCAATCTTGAGCAGTTCGACTCGGAGGTGGCATTTTGGCGGGATCCAAAGTTATGGGAGCGAGCGTTGGTGCAGTTGCGCGAGCACACGATGCCGCCCGTGAAGAAACCGCAGCCGGCCGAGGAAGAGCGGACTCGGCTCGTGGAGTGGGTTGCTTCGATGCTGGAGCATCCGGACATTTCCAGGCTTCCCAAAGATCCGGGCCGGACGCTGATCCGTCGCCTCAGCCGGGCGGAATATAACAATACGGTGCGTGACTTGTTGGGTGTCGATACTCATCCCGCGGAGCTTTTCCCGCCGGATGACGGTGGCGGAGGAGGTTTCGATAACAATGCGGCGACACTTTACATGCAGCCGCTCTTCATGGAGAAGCTGCTCGATGTGACGGAGTCTGTGCTGGCCGCTGCCGCGCCGGAACGGCTCTTCCCGGTCAAGCCCCGCAAGGGAATGAATGCGCGCGCCACGGCCAAGGCAAATCTCACCGAACTGGCGCGGCGCGCTTTTCGGCGGCCGTCCTCCGCGGTGGATGTGGATCGCTTTCTGAGTGCGTATGATGCCGCATTACGGAGAGGGGAGGCGGACCAACTGGCGCTGAAATCGGCAGCGAAGGCTATTCTCATGTCGCCGCGCTTTTTGTTTCGGATCGAGCAGGAGCCAGCCAAAGCTGCTGAGCCCTATCGTATCGACGATTTTGATCTGGCCAGCCGGCTGAGTTACTTTATTTGGGCGTCAATGCCCGATGAGGAGCTTTTTCGTGTCGCCGGCGAGAATAAATTGCACGAGCCGGAGGTGCTGGAGCAGCAGATGCGGCGCATGCTGGCTGATCCCAAGGCGCGTGATTTTGCGGATAGCTTTGCCTCCCAATGGCTGCACACGAAAGAACTGTATGTGAGCGTCGAGCCCTATCCTCAGCGCTTTCCGGAATACACGGCGAAACTGCGAGATGCATTCTATGCCGAGTCGATTGACTTCTTTTATGCGCTCATTCGCGACAATCTGCCGCTGACCGATTGTCTGAATTGTAACTATACTTTTGCCAATGAAACCCTCGCGAAATTCTACGGGATTTCAGATGTGACTGGCGAGGAGATGCGCCGTGTGAATTTGCACGATCCCAATCGCGGTGGGGTGCTTGGCATGGGCGGAGTGCTATGTCTCGGCGGAAACCCGCGCCGTACGAGCCCGGTGAATCGTGGAAAATGGGTGCTGGAAGAAATCCTGGGCAGCACCGCTCCACCGCCGCCGCCGAGCGTGGACAAAGGCGCCGTGGGAAATGATAAAGTGAAAGACGGTCTCACTTTTCGTCAACGAATGGAGCAGCATCGGCAAGACTCACAATGCGCGGGCTGCCACGCGCGGATGGACCCGCTGGGATTCGGCCTGGAGAACTTCGATGCGATCGGAGCGTGGCGTACTGAAATCTCCGGTGTGCCCATCGATGCGTCCGGACAACTAGTCACGGGCGAGACGTTTAACGGTCCGCTCGAACTGAAGCAGTTGCTCATGAAACGGAAGGACGAATTTTTGCAAAATCTCACCGAACGGATGCTGGCTTACGCATTGGGCCGGGGGATAGAGCCCTCCGATTGGTACCCGGTGAGGCAAATCGTAAAGGCCGTGGCGGTGGACGGCTATCGCGCTCAAACGCTTGTCCTGGAGATAGCGCGAAGCTATCCATTTCAATACCGAAGACCCTACGCTGCTCCGCAAGTCGCTGTTGCGTCACCATGAATTTTCATCCGATCTCACGCCGCACGCTGCTCAAAGGAGTGGGCGCGACCCTGGCGCTTCCACTGCTGGAAGCGATGCGTCCATCGCGCGCCCTCGCTGCAGCCATGGAAAAGCGCCCGGTGCGAATGGCCGTTCTCTATATGCCGAATGGAGTGCGGGCGGAGACATGGACTCCGACGGGGGCAGGCAAGGATTTCGAACTTTCTCCCGCGCTCGCGCCGCTGGCGGAATACAAGCAGGATTTGCTAGTGCTCGGACAGCTGTGGCATGCGGCCACGAATTCGCGAGATGCTCACTATGTGAAAGAGGGAGGGTTTCTCACCGGTGCGGCCATTACGCGCACCACGGGCGCGGACGTGAGCAGCAATGGCATATCCATGGATCAGGTGTGCGCGCAGCAGATGGGTCATCTCACGCGGTTGCCGTCGATTGAACTGGGGATTGAACCGCCGCACACAGGGGTAGATACCAGCGCTGGATTTACAGAACTCTACGGAGCACATATCGCCTGGCGCACGCCGACGACGCCTTTAGCGAAAGAAATCAACCCTCGGGGCGCCTTTAACTGGCTTTTTCGCTCGGAAAACTCCCCCAGAGATCGTGAAGCGGCCGCGGCCCAGGAAAAGAGCGTGATCGATCTGGTGATGGCCGATGCCCGCGCGCTGCAGAATCGCCTCGGGAAGGATGATCGCGAAAAATTGGGCGAGTATCTCGAAAGCGTGCGCGCAGTGGAGAAGCGGATTGAATTTGACACGAAACGACAAAAGAGCGTCGTGATGGAAGATCCGCTTGCACGAGCAGAGATCGAAAAATTGCGACGGCGCATCGATGCGTATTCCAATCCCGCGCAGGTGAGCGAGCGGAACGGAAATCACACCGAACACGTGAGGATCATGCTGGATATCATCGCGCTCGGTTTTTGGACCGACGTGACGCGGGTGGCGACGTTCATGTTTGGCAATGCAATCAGCGGCCGGTCCTTCGCGTTTCTCGATGAAAATATTGGGGGGCATCACGTTACTTCACACCACGAGAATAAGGCGGACAAACTCGCGCAATATGAACGAATCAATATCTGGCATACTGAGCAATATGCTTACCTGCTCTCGAAGCTAAAAAGCCTGCGTGAGGGTGAAAGTAACGTGCTCGATCAATCCATGATTCTTTTTGGCAGCGGCCTGCGGGATGGGAATGCGCACAATCCGCGGAATCTTCCCATCGTCCTGGCGGGCAAGGGCGGTGGTGCCCTTTCAACCGGTCGCAATTTGCAATACGAAAAAAATACGCCACTCGCGAATCTCTATCGATCGATGCTTTCGGCAATGGGAACGCCGGTGGAACATTTTGCGGACAGCACCGGAGAATTGCCCGGGTTGGCCGATCTGGAGTATCGCGGAGTAAGCTGATTTTCTCCGTTCGCGGCTTCGTGATTCGCAATCAAATGAACAAGTAACGATTTGGAAAAGAGTGATCTGCGATGCAGGGGGGCAACGGCATGGAAGATTCAGACAATGTCTGGCACTGAGCAGCCCATGCCCGGGGGAGGGGGCATGGCTAAAAGGGAAACCCAGGATCACGGGGTTCGCTGAAACAAATGCTGTCCTGGCGCGACGTTGTCTACCCAAAGAGTGTTTCCGGTGATCGTGCCGGTTGTGGCTGTCTGATCAAGCATCACCGACGTGCTGGAACTGCCGAGCGTCGGTACACCCACCATTGCCGTGGAATTGGCCGGTATGCTCACGGCGAGAGAATAGGAAGCGGAGCGGTTCTCCAACACGGCGACGCCTACTGTGCCGCGGATCGTTGGCACAGTGATTTGCGCATATTTCAACGAACCGATCTGTGGTTGAATGATCATTTTCTGGAAGCCTGGCAGCACGGGACGCACCCCCATGAGGTAGCGCGGAATGATGTTAGCCGGCGCCGCGCCCCAGACGTGATTCCAATCGAGGTTGGATTTATAAGTAATATCCCAAGCCTCCAGGTTCATCGTCGATCCCACGTTGTAAATCATGTTGCCCCAGCTGCGGATTGAAGTGGAGGTAAGCAGGGACAGGGCATAGTCCGCTTCGCCCGCCTGATACAGCGCTTCGAGGAGGTATTGCGCGCCGTACACGCTGCAGCCGATTCCGCGTGTTTTGATAAAGGCTACGACGTTGGCTTGTTGCGCAGCGGGAACCACGCCGAAGGCCAGTGGGAAAAAGTTGGCGTGCATCGAGGCGTGAGTGCTCTTGGTGCCGCTGGCGTTCATGCCGTCGATATAACGATTGTTGGTGGAGTCCCAGAGCTTGGTATTGATCGAGTTGAGCGCGAGGGCGGCCCGGTTTTGAAAATCAGTCGCATCCGCCGTATTTCCCAAGGCTGTGGCGATCTGTTGCATGAGCACGAGCGAACGGTAGTGGAAGGAACTCACTACGGTTTTAACAACCTGCGCCATGTCATATCCATCGCGCTCGCCTTGTGGCCAATCGACGATATCCGTGGGCTGCGGCCCGCTGTTGGAAGTGGTCGTGCCGGTGATCAATCCATCGGAGCGCTCCAAAGAAAGCAGGAGCTTGCTGTTTTTGAGAACGTTATAATTGGCCTGCAAGGAACGCAAATCGCCGGTGTACAAGTAATCGGCCCAGGCGATGAAGATGGAATGCATCAGCCACTCCGTGGGCCATTGAGCGTGCGTAAGCAGATACTCATGCGAATACCGCGCGGTGGCATAGTCCCGGTCCATGCAATAGTGAGCGAGTTGATGCATGTAGGAATCTGCTTCATAGGGAGTACGCTCCCGGTCGCCATCGACATAGATGCCGGGGAAGGTGGTGGCTTTAACCGTGTATTTGGAGAGTTCCCAGACGTCGTTGAGCACCTGG
>FTBG01000191.1_pt1 | contig 12846 bp, 6 predicted proteins | sample 1639311 | NCBI WGS metagenome assembly FTBG01 (sample SAMEA3914864, study PRJEB12502) | metagenome | biome: forest; material: soil | place: USA | collected 2012-03-12 | depth 0.3 m | reverse complement strand
GTCGTACGATGAGTTGCATGCCTGGTCGGTGACAAATCGTGCCGCCTATTGGAAATGCACGATCGAGCGGCTAGGGATTCAGTTTCGAAAGCAGGCGGATGACATCATCGATTTGTCGGCGGGAGTTGAAGTGCCATGCTGGCTGCCTGGCGCGCGCCTGAATATTGTCGAGAGCTGCTTTCGCGCCGCTCCGGAGATTCCCGCGATTTTGGACCAGGCGGAAGGCGGATCGCTGAAAAAAATGACCTATGGTGAACTTCAGGCGCTTGCGGGTCGCGTTGCAGCAAATTTACGGAAGTGCGGTTTCGGACCAGGCTCGGCGATCGCGATTTTCATGCCGATGAATGCCCGCGCCGTAGCAATCTATCTAGGAATTGTGCGAGCCGGCTGCGTGGTAGTGGGAATCGCGGATAGCTTTCAGCCGAAGGAAATTACTACCCGGCTGCGCTTGGCAAATACCGTGGCGATGTTCACTCAGGATGTGGTTGTTCGAGCCGGGAAGGAATTACCTCTCTACGCGCGAGCGAGGGAGGCTGCGGGACCTATGACTATCGTTCTACCGGCCCGCGCGGAGGTATCGGTGGCCTTGCGCGCGGGAGATCGTGCGTGGCGGGAGTTTTTACAAGACGCGCCGTCTTTTGAAACAGAGCGGCGGAATCCCGACGATCCGCTCAATATCCTTTTTTCCTCAGGTACCACCGGTGAGCCAAAAGCGATTCCCTGGACCCAGACCACGCCGATCAAATGCGCTGCAGATGCGCATTTCCACCAGAATATCCAACCGGGTGATGTGCTCGCCTGGCCTACTAATCTAGGCTGGATGATGGGCCCCTGGCTGATCTTTGCCAGTCTCCTCAATCGCGCGACCATGGCCCTGTATGAAGGCGCACCGACGGGCGGCGCCTTTGGTAAATTCATTGACGACACTCAAGTAACAATGCTCGGAGTTGTGCCAAGCCTCGTGAATACCTGGAGAACATCCGGTTGTATGAATGGCTGCGACTGGAGCAGCATCAAGGTTTTCAGCTCCACCGGAGAATGCTCCAGCGCGGATGATATGCGCTGGCTCATGAGCCGAGCGAATGGCGCACCGGTAATTGAGTACTGTGGCGGCACGGAGATCGGGGGCGGCTACATCACGGAGACCCTTGCCAAACCAATCGTTGCAGGCGCCTTCAACACCCCTGCCCTTGGTCTGGATTTTGTGATCTGCGATGAACAAGGAAACCCAGCGGACACCGGCGAGCTTTTTCTGTCGCCACCCTCGATCGGTTTGTCCGCGACGCTTCTCAATAAAGATCATCACGCGGTCTATTTCTCTGAGACACCTAGCGGTCCTCACGGTGAACCGCTGCGCCGGCACGGTGATCAAGTAACGGTACTTCCGGGCGGATACTGGCGTGCTTTGGGGCGTGCGGATGACACGATGAATCTAGGAGGGATCAAAGTGAGCTCGGCGGAAATCGAGCAAGTCCTGGTCACCATTCCGGAGGTGCGAGAGGCTGCGGCCATTGCGGTATCGCTAAACGGTGGACCTAGCAAGCTTGTCATCTATGCCGTATGCGCTCACGATCGACGTCTTAGTCACGATCAACTCCTGGAAGCCATGCAAACGGCCATCAAGCGCGACCTCAACCCTCTTTTCAAAATTCATGAGTTGCTCATAATCGGTGCGCTGCCGCGCACCGCGTCAAATAAAGTCATGCGGCGTGAACTGCGCGCCCAGTATCTCTCCCAATCTGTTCAGCGATGAAAAACAGTCCTCGTCACATTCTTATCACCGGAGCAGGCAGCGGCTTGGGACGCGGTCTTGCTCTCGCTCTTGCTGCCGAGGGACATACGATCCTTGCCACTGATCTGAATGAGGACGCCGCTCGGGAGACTGCGGCGCAGATTGTCGCGTCCGCCGGTTGCGCAGAAGCCTGTGCGCTCGACGTTACTTCAGAATTCGCAATTCAAAGCTTGCTCGAGAAAATCGGTGCGAAACCGATCGATGTGCTCATTAACAATGCCGGTCTGCAACACGTTGCCGCAATCGAGGAGTTTTCGACGGACAAATGGGACCTGCTCCTGAACGTCCTGCTCAAAGGAACCTTTCTCATGTCGCGCGCCGTCCTTCCTGGAATGCGGAACCGTGGCTTTGGCCGCATCATTCATATCGGATCCATTCATAGCCTCGTCGCCTCACCCTATAAATCGGCTTACACCGCAGCCAAGCACGCCTTGCTGGGCTTTTCCAAAGTGCTGGCCTTGGAAACCGCGGCTTCCGATATTACAAGCAACACGATCTGCCCCGCGTACATTCGGACTCCGCTCGTCGATGCCCAGATCGCCGCGCAGGCGCGCACTCGCGGAATTTCTGAAAACGAAGTCATCGATCGCGTCATGCTCGCACCCATGCCGAAGAAAGCGTTCATCACGGTTGAGGAAGTGGCCGCAGCGATCGATTACTTGATAAATCCGCTCGCACGAAACGTGACTGGGCAAACGATCACGATTGATGGTGGCTGGACGGCGCAGTAACGGCTCCATCCACAATGGATTCCTCAATCCCATCGCGTCGCTATCCTCTTCGATGCCTCCTTGGCAGCGGCGCGATGAAAAGCGCGATTCCTAGGCATCCCATCGCTTCCCGGAACCAAGCTGTACAGCAAAAGTGACTGACCCCGGAAAGAATGACGAGTACCGTTAGCAAACTCCAGTACGCGATGGCATATTCCCGGCTGCAACGCCACGCCTCAGTTTCTCCCTTTTCTCCCGTATCCTCTACACTGATGGACGGTCCGCCGAAGTCGTAACCGCATGCGCATTTCCTCCACATCTCCCATACCCGCCGAGAATGGCAACGCGGGCACGTTTCAATTTCTGGAGAGTTTGACATATGGGAGAAGACGCTTGCAGCGTTAGCATTGTCCGCTGCTTTTCTTTGCCTCGCAAGGTGAACTGCTGAAACGCGGCGCCTGGGCAGAACGACGGTTCTCGATTGCCCTCCATTAATGAGAGAAGATAATCCCGGCTATGAGCTTCCCCTCCAATCTCTGTCTCGGCTTAGCGCGCGCGGGAGCGCTTGCCTCACTTTTTGTTAGCTATCATGCATTGAACCTTCTCGCTGCGGATTCTACCCCTCATCAAAACCCACTCGGCGGCCTTCCCAGCGCCCCCGCCTCTCACATTGAGAAAATCAAGGCCCTCGAAAACGGCGGATGGTTGAACCTGAGCGCACCTGCACCCGATCCCCAATGGGGTAAAGCCCGCGGCCGGGCTTGGGCTTGCCGCATGCCTTACGCGCCGAAACTGCGCGGCGCGTTTCTGGTGGGAGAAGGGGTTCATGGGTATGTGAAGCCCGATGGGCACATCATGGACGACTTGTGGTTCTACGACGTGATGGGGCATCGCTGGATTTGCTGTTATCCGGGAACGGATGTCGCGACCATCAACCTACAAGTAAATAAGGATGGCTTTGAAGCGGACGCAAATGGGGAGCCGATTCCACTTTCACCCCTGGCCCATGCCTACGAAAATGTGACGTATGATGCGGACTTGCACCGGCTCATGGAAATGCCGTGCTCAAATTTTGATTACCTCGAAAAAAGCGTCAAGCAACGCCGTGCCGCTTGGTTGAATGCTCAGTCTATTAACAAATCTTTCGCCAGCCCGTGGTTTTTTGAATCGCAAACTGGAAAATGGGATCGCCGCGCAACTGCGACGAAAAGCCCTCCGAGTGGCTTTGGGGATGCTTTTATTTATCTTGATAGCCAGCATCGCGCCTTTTTCCGCCACAGCGAGGAGGTTTGGTTTTACGATACAGCCGCCAATTCGTGGTCACAAATAAAGCCCGATGGTCCCGCTCTGCCGTTTGGCATCGACGCGACTTCCTGTTATGATCCAAAGCGCCAGCGTATTTATATCGGCGGAGGCTCTTATCCTATCACTCCTGCGGGAACCAATCCTTTCCGTATCTTTGATTTAAAAACAAATTCCTGGATTGATCCAAGACCGAGCGGCGCGCCGTGCCACGGCTCCAATTCTTTTGCAACGAATATCTCCGCGATGGAGTACGATATCGTGAATGACGTTGTGCTCCTCTTCCGCTATGGCGGCGAAAATCCCGCAGAGCGCGGGATATTTATTTACGATCCCGAAGCGAATGCGTGGTCGGATGCGCAGCAAAGCTTTCCGGAGAAATGGGATCAATGCACAAACGCATTTTACGAGCCTGTGCTCAATGTCTATTTTTTCCACATCGCGCATGACAGCGAGGATAACGGCGTGATCTGGATTTATCGTTATAAGCAGCGAAAATCGTAGCTCAGTTCTACCAAAGGCGTAGTGCCTGGGGGTTGCCCTCTGGCACAAGAGCCGCTGGACTGTTCGTATTCACCAGATGAGTACCCGGTCTTCCCTCCGCGCTGGCCTTCGCCTTGTTGATCTTCACTCAATTACGAAGTGTGCCCTCGTGATCGCCGCCTGTCTGTGCGCCGGCTCCTCGGCTCGCGCCATCGATTTGAATGGCAATGGCCTGGACGACGTCTGGGAAATGATTTACGGCGCCACCGGGCTGGATCCCAATGCGGATACAGATCACGATGGATGGACCAATGCGCAAGAATGCGCAGCCGGCACCGATCCATTCGATCCGAAATCGCATCCGACCTTGAGCATCGCGCCATGGGGAACCGCAAAACTGCAACTGGCATATCCACATATTGCGGGGAAGCGCTACCGCCTGCAGTCAAAGACCGATCTGTCACTTCCCAATTGGACGCCTGAATTCACGGAAGTCGCACCCGATGCCTCCGGCGCAGCGTGGCTTTTTGACAAACCCACCGGAAAGAAATTCTGGCACCTCGTGGTCGATGATATCGATACGGACGGAGACGGCCTCACCGATGCCGAAGAACGCTGGCTGCATTTTGATCCGACAACCGATCACAGCGAACGCAACGATAGCACCGACTATGCGCGTGTGACCGCAGGCCTAAACGCCGCAAACACGGTGACGCTGGGAGTGCTCCAGGCCTTTGTTAACGAACAATGGCCCGAGCCGGGCGTCGTCGTCGTGAGGCGCAGCGGCGGACTCAAGCCTCTCACCGTGAACCTATCCTTCAGCGGCACGGCAACGCGTGACACCGTTTATTTCACGAATATTGCGGCGAATACGGTATTCGTGCCTGCGGGCATTCGCGAAGTGCCAGTCCTGCTCAATCCGAAACCGGGCGCAAACGATCCAAACTCAAGCGAAACGATCATCGTTACTTTGCAAAACGGCACCGGCTACACTGTCGCCGCGCCCACGAGCGGCACCGTTACTTTATACAATGACACCGCAGCCAGCCCTCCGTCCACCAAAGCGGCTGCCCGTTTCCTGCTTCAGGCAGCCTTTGGTCCCGATCAGGCTCCGCCTGGCAGTGAAATCCCGTCCAATATCCAGCCGGTCCTCACGCTCGGCTTCAGTGGATGGATCGATGATCAATTCACGCGTCCGGTCGGTCTCATTCAACCATGGGTGGATTGGGCCACGGTCAACGCCTCACCGATTGGCCTTTATGGCAACTGGAAGGAATACTCCTGGTGGGGCCGGGCCATGGGATATCCAAAGTTGCGTCCAGATGCCACCACCACGGTCACGCCCGATCCTTTGCGGCAACGCATTGCCTTCGCGCTGAGTGAAATCCTTGTGGCCTCCGATCGTCCCGAGACACTCGCCGTAGAGCAGCAGGGCGTGGCAAATTTCTACGATATCTTCGAGCAGAACGCATTTGGAAATTATCGGGACATTCTGCAAGCCGTCGCCCTGCATCCGGTGATGGGCATCTTCCTGAGCCATCTCGGAAATCAGCAAGCCAACCCGGCGCTGCACATCTATCCGGACGAAAATTTTGCACGGGAAGTAATGCAACTATTTTCCATCGGCCTTTGGATGTTGAACCCCGATGGCACCCGCCAACTCGACGGCCTGGGACAGCCGATCCCGACCTATAGCAATAGCGACATCACGGAGCTGGCACGCGTCTTCACAGGCCTCACTTACGGAAGCAATACCAGTTTCGGGAGCGGCCCGCAGGATTTTACGGTTCCGATGAAAGGGTGGGATGCCTTTCACGATTGTGGCTCCAAAGTCCTCGTCGGTGGAACGCAGATCCCGGCGCGCACCGCGAGTCTGGGAAATAACGGCACGGCCACATTGGCCGACGTTACCGCGGCACTCGACAATCTATTTAACCATCAAAATGTCGGACCGTTCATCGCTCTGCGCCTCATCCAGCGTTTAGTTACTTCCAACCCCAGCCCCGCCTATGTCGGGAGGGTGGCAGCGGCTTTTGCAAACAACGGACAAGGCGTGCGCGGTGATATGAAAGCGGTCGTTAAGGCTATCCTTCTCGATCAGGAAGCACGTGATCCGGCGATGATGTCGCAACCCACCTGGGGCCGGATGCGGGAGCCGTTTCTTCGCTGTGTCAATTTTGCGCATGCCTTCAATGCGTCTTCGCAGTCGGGCTACTATCCGGTGAGTCAATTCGCTCTGGCGCATCTCCAGGATCCGATGAATTCACCAACCGTTTTCAACTTTTTTCTGCCTACCTATAGTCCTGCCGGACCGATCACCCAGATGGGGCTGGTGGCGCCCGAATTTCAAATCGTGAATGCGAGTTCAGCGGTCTCGGGAGCAAATTATTTTTGGGATCACACGCTTAACGATCTCAATTACTACGGGGAAGCAGACCCCACACGCGCCGTGATGCTCAATCTCAACGATGAATTGGCTTTTATCGTTCCCGCCGCTCATGTGGCTGAAAATTCACCAGCCGGCAACCTGGCGATGGATCCCGATCCGCTCATTCGCCGGCTCGATCTCGCCCTCACCGGCGGCACGCTGTCACCTGCGCAGCATCAGATCATCCGCGAAGCCATGCTTCGTATCGACACCTCGCTCTGGCAATGGCACCGCGAGCGCTTTCGCATGGCCGTGTACCTGATCACCACCTCGCCCGAGTTTAACATTCTCCGCTGATCGCCTTTTCCATTATGAATGGTCCCCTCTCCCGCCGCCGCTTTTTGGGCCAGGCTAGTTGCGCTGCCGTTGGCTCCATCTCGATTCTCAATACCCTTCTGAACCTGAGACTCGCGCAAGATATCGCCGCCGCCACGCCACCGGCTGACGGTGAATACCGCGCCCTCGTCTGCCTCTTTCTCGGCGGCGGCTGCGATACGTTCAATGTGCTCATGCCGCGCGATACGACAGGCTATGCTACCTATCAGAATTCCCGCTCCAATCTAGCATTACCGGCAAATCAAATCATCGATATCCATCCGATAGGCCTTTCGAATTTCGGCGTGCATGGCGGAATGCCTGAAGTCGCCAATCTCTTTGAAAGCGGTCACGCGGCTTTTGTGGCAAATGTCGGCACACTCATCGAGCCGGTGCTAAATCGCACGCAAGTCTCGCAGAATCTCAAGCGACTCCCGCTCGGTCTTTATTCCCATAGCGACCAGATCGAGCAATGGCAAACGAGCGTGCCGAATTCCCGCAGCGGCATTGGCTGGGGCGGGCGCATGGTCGATTTGTTGAAGGATTTGAATTCGAATCAGCTCGTTCCCATGCAGATTTCGCTTGATGGAAGCAACGTCTGGCAGACGGGGAACACCGTTTCCGAATACGCGATCACCACGGATGGAGCCACCGGACTCACCAACTACATGCCGGGCTGGGTCCAAAATCAAGAAATCCAAAACGCCATGAGCAATGCGGTGGATAGCCAGCTTGCTCAACAATATACCAATCTACTGCAGCAAACCTTCGTCACGACGAAAAAACAGGCCTTGGATGCCTATCAATCATTCGCTACGGCGACCGCGCCTCCCTTGCCCAATGGCGTCACGTTTCCCAATACCTACGTGGGATCACGGCTCGCCATGATTGCTCAGGCCATTCAGGGCCGCGCCGCGTTGGGAGCCACTCGGCAGACTTTTTTCATCCTTTGGGGCGGGTGGGACCATCACGACGACGTTATTGGCAATCAAGCCACCATGCTTCCGCAAGTAAGCGCCGCCATTGGTGCGTTTTACAATGCGCTCACCACGCTTGGTGTGGCGGATAAAGTAACGCTATTTACGGCGTCCGATTTCGGGCGAACCCTAACCAGCAACAATCGCGGCTCAGACCACGCCTGGGGAAGCAATCAACTCGTGGTGGGTGGCGCTGTAAACGGAAAGCGGATTTACGGGCAGTACCCATCGCTCCTGCTCAATCCCGATGTGGGATCCGAGGTCAATCCGCTGGATACGGGACGAGGGCGGTTCATTCCGACCACGAGTTGCGACCAGTATTTCGCAGAACTGGCTCTCTGGCTGGGCGTAAGTCCATCGAATCTGCCACTGGTGCTGCCCAATATTGGGAACTTCTACGATGTGACAAGCAACGTACCGCCTGTGGGATTCATGGCGTAGGCGGTCTCTGCGCTAGCTTTGGCGTAGGCGAAAGGCGGGCGAATTGCGTCTGGGCTATCCGCAAAGAAAAATTCAAATGGCTGTTGACGGCGGCCACATCTGTTAATAGATTCGCATCTGTTAAGTCATTAACAGTATTGGCTTTCCTAAACCCCTCTCATGAAAATTCACACCAACGATCTCACCCGTCGCGAACGCCAGCTCATGGACGCGGTCTATGCCGCGGGTGAAGCTTCTGCGGCCGAAATTCGTACGGCTATTCCTGATCCACCGAGCAATTCCGCCGTCCGCACCTTTCTCCGGATCCTCCTGGAAAAGGGCCACTTGCGTCTTCGGCGTGAGGGAACCCGATACCTTTACTCCGCAACAAAACCTCGAAGACATGCCGCCCGTGAGACCATTAAGAAAGTGGTGCGAACATTTTTTGGCGGTTCGATTGAGGAAGCCGTCACCACCCTCCTCTCCAGTGCGGATGCCAAGCTATCTGTTGAGGAAGCGAAGCGGCTCACCGCCCTGATTGAGAAAGCGAAAAAGACGGAGGAGCGGCCGTGAATGCGCACGCTTTGGCAACTGATGCCCGGCACATGCTCGGCGATTTTGCGCTGCGCGCTACCATTTTGCTAGTCTTCGCACAGGCGTCCGCTTTTTTGCTCAAACGCCGCTCGGCCGCCGTACGCCACCTCGTTTGGGCGTGCGTCCTGTGCAGCCTGATCGCGCTGCCTTTCCTTGATTCCCTTACAGCATCCGCGAGACGCACGAAATCTCTCACGCGCTTCAGGCGGCACTCGATGCTCCTGCCACAAGTGCCGTCAGGCACTTCTTCTCAACCCACGGAACGAGATATTTCCACCCCGCGTATCGACCTTTGGGGAGTTGCCTTTGGCAAGCACGCGCACCAGTCCACGTCAAAATATTCGGCGGCAACCAATGTCCTTTCCGCAGTCTATCTAGTCGTGGTCGCGTTGCTCCTCACACGCAAGACGTGCTCCTGGATCCGCACTTTCGCCATGATTCGCGATAGTACTGGCGACGCAGATTGTCCGGAAATCCGAGCCCTCTTCCTTGCCTCCATTCGTGACACCGGGCTCAACCGTACACCGAAGCTTAGCTTCTCCGCCGAGGCCGCAGCGCTTCCTTCCACTGCCGGATGGTGGCGCCCCACCGTGTTACTTCCGGAAGAAGCACGCCAGTGGAGCCATGAAAGGCTGCACGCGGTCTTTCTGCATGAGCTCGCTCACATTCGGCGCGGCGATTGGATTGTGCAGCAGATTGCCTGCATCGCCTGCTGCCTCCTTTGGTTTCATCCCCTCGCCTGGATGGGATTTCGGGCACTTCGGATGGAAGCGGAGCGGGCCGCGGATGATGAGGTGCTCCGGAGCGGGATGCGGGCAACGACGTACACGGGCGAACTCATGGCTCTCATTCAATTTCTGCAAACCCCAAAACCTCTGAACCTATCCATAATCAATCCAATGAAATCATCCGTCCTCATGGCGCAAGCGAGCACGGTGTCGCTTCGCATCCAGGCGCTTCTCGATCGAGCGCAGAATCGCAACCCCATCGGCGCAAAACATCTTGCCGTGATGGCCAGTCTGTTACTTGGTTCCGTATTCCCTCTGTCCGTGCTGCATTTGCAGGCGGCGGAAGCACCTTCATCACACGTCTCTACTCCGATGCCATTTGTTGGGAATACCAATCAATCGCTCAAAGCCGACCGCTCCACTCCCGAAGCCGCTTTAGCCACATTTGTTGCGGCCATTAACGCTTCCGATTTAGCACAAGCTGCAGCCTGCATTCGCGGAGGGGATCCGGCGAAAGTAAAGGAAAACAGCGCTCTCGAAGTGATCAAGGAGGCGCAGCCGCACATTCAGCTCGGTGAAGTGCTTTCCAAGGTTAACGGTAATACGGCGCTCGTCATTGTAGCCGATGGCAAAGTTTATTACCGTACGGCGGGCGAAGGCAGACCCGCCGAGGAACGCGCACTGAAAGACGAACACGTGAATCTTATCCTCGATGGAACCGACTGGAAAATCGCTGGACCAAATTTAGAGCAGATTTCAGGTGACAAAGAACCTGAAATCCTTTCGTCGATGGCCGCCTTGTTTGTTGCCAGCAGCGAAACTCTGGTCCGCCTGGCGCAGGTCGCCACCACAAAGATCATTCAAAACCAAATGCGCCAGATCGCGCTGGCAGCGATCATATTTGCCAATGGCCACCAGAATAAATGGCAATTCCGCGCCGTTGACGCGAAGAAGGCCTTGCAGCCCTATCTTGGCGAGTTTGATGTCTTTACACCGCCTGCGGGGAGCGGCGTCGGATATGTCTTTAATCAGGAGCTGGAGAATAAGGATATCTCCTCGGTCTCGGTTCCATCAGAAACTGTATTGCTCTACGAAGCCGTGGCAGGGCCTGACCAACCGGGAGCGGTCCGGCAGCCGGCTTTCAAGCATAACAATCGTGCAAACGTCGCCTTTGTGGATGGGCACGTCGCCGCACTCACGGCGGACGAATTTGCCAAAGTGCGCTGGTAATCCACCGGCAAAGCCTCCATCTCCCCAGAACCAAAGACGCCTTCTCGCAAGGGAGGGCGTCTGTTTTGTTTCAATTTGCCCGTTAATCATCGCGCGAGAAAAGCGGCGCAAAGAGGAAAAAATACCCGGCTTAGCCGCAAACTCCCGCCGTTAGGCGCTTCGGTACCCCCTGGGCCGCCGCCCGATCCCTTGCGCACAGTATTTGCTTTCCCGGAAGTGAAATGAGTGACCCCCAATCACCCACCTCTGACTCCCCCATCCCACCCGGAGCCTCCGGTCGAGACGAATCGTCGCTGTTCGAAATCTGCCCCGCTTGCGATGCAGAAATCGACGTCTCAAAGCTCGAACCCCTAAGCCGCGCTACCTGCCCGGCGTGTTCCGAGCAATTCATTATCGGCGAGTGGATCGATCAATATCAGCTCCTTTCGGTGGTCGGTCGCGGCGGCATGGGGGTGGTGTACAAAGCGCTCGATACCAGTCTCCACCGGCAGGTCGCTCTGAAACTTTTGCGCAAAGACCGGCTCAGCGCGGAAGCCGTAACTCAGCTCGATACCGAAGCGGCCATCACCGCTTCCATCAATCATCCGCACGTCGTCAAAGTATTTACTTCGGGAACGGATCATGGCCGTTTCTATATCGCCATGGAGCTGGTGGACAAAGGTACGCTCGATGACCTGATCCGCGTGCAAGGCGCGGTATCGGAAGCGCAAGCACTCGATATTGGCATCCAGGTTTCGCAGGGACTGAGGGCGGCTTCGCACCTAGGCTTGATCCATCGTGACGTTAAGCCAGGGAATGTGCTCTTTTCCGATGCACGCACGGCGAAAGTCGTGGATTTCGGCTTGGCCATGTTTGAGGAAGCTGCCGCCAATGCTGCCGGCGCCGAGATCTGGGGAACGCCTTACTATGTCGCCCCGGAAAAACTGGATCGTCAGCCGGAAGACTTGCGCAGCGATATCTATTCGCTAGGCGCGACCCTATTTCACGCACTTGCGGGCCGCCCACCCTTCGAAGCGGAAAACGCGAGCATGGTTGCACTCAAGCATCTCAAGAATCAAGCAGTGAGTTTGCAGGCTTTCGCACCGCGCGTTTCCGGATCGACGGCTTACGTCATCAACCGGATGCTGCATAAGAATCCAGACGAGCGCTATCAAACCTACGACGAAGTCATCGAGCATCTGGAATACGCGCGCAACGAATTGCAGACAAAGGGCGCCAAGCCGGGGGAGCAGAAGCGAGTCGTGCTCGAGACCGAAGAGGATCAGAAGATTTGGAGTTACTTGACTTTCGGAATGATTGCCCTCTGCGTGATTCTAGTCGGAGGGTTCATCTACTATATTAGGAAGCCAAATTCGGATCAGCCGAAAGGTGCGGCGATCCCCACCACAGCCTCCGTGCCTCCAACCTCCGCGGCCCCGGAGCCCGCACCAGCTCCGGCAGTGGATGATCGATTCAAAGCAGAGTACGAGAACGTACGCAGTTTGATCCTCCAGGGAAGATTCTCTGAAGCCGCCAGCGCATTTCACATGCTCGGCCACAATCATTCCAACGGCGCGCCCCTGCGGCAATGGTCTCTCCTCCACGAGGCTTTGGGCAATCTTCTCGACGGCCACCCCGCGGAAGCCGGTTCAGCTTTCGATGCGCTGGTCCACGACCCTTTCCAAGCAAGCGATGCCGATGGCCGCACGCTTTCCTCGTTTTTCCGCAAGGTGGCAGAGGTATCAAGTAACGCGCAACCGGCCTCGCCAAATGCGGCAAAGGAATTCGAATCGAATCCCTATGGCCCGCTGGGGATGCTTGTTCTGGGCCTGAAGGATTGGGAAGCCGGCCAGTTCGACGATGCGATCACCTTTCTGCGCGCTTACCG
>FTBG01000536.1_pt1 | contig 12892 bp, 12 predicted proteins | sample 1639311 | NCBI WGS metagenome assembly FTBG01 (sample SAMEA3914864, study PRJEB12502) | metagenome | biome: forest; material: soil | place: USA | collected 2012-03-12 | depth 0.3 m | reverse complement strand
CCGTTGGCCCGGATTTGCCGGATCTCCTGAAACGTCTCTTCCTCGAAGATCCTGCCCGGAAGAAGGCCGCCGCGATGTATGCCGCGCAAAATCTGGAATTCGGCCAAAAGCAGATTCACCAGAAAGTCGAGGTCACGAAAATCGACATTCTTGATACCCGCAAGATCAAGGATGGCGCCGGAAAGTCCTATGAAACGGTGAGCGTCCGCGCCACGGGCCGTCTGATCCGCACGGGCACCGTCAACAATCTGGAATTCCGGGAGCCGGTGGCCTTCACCGTGGAATTCCTGTTCATCCGCAACCCTGACCTCCTCGCCAACGGGCGACTCCCGCTCGTGGTTCAGGACTTCAAATACAAGGAGACGCCGCTATGAAACTTCCATTGTGCGCGCTGGCGGTTTTTGCTTCCGCCGCCTTCGCCGGACAAATCGTCCAGAAACCGCTCGACGAATATGTCATCTACACCGTTCCGGTGGCCTTCGATTCCGGCACCACCACCATCATGTTCCCGGGGGAAATCTCCGGTCTCTATGCGAAGGCCGTCGCCACCCAGGAACAGGAGAACGCGAATTTCCTCATCTCGTTCACACCCGGGAATTTCTACTTCACCATCCGGGCGCTCAAGAAGGACGCCGAGGACCATCTGACGGTCATCTATCAGCGGAAAGCCTACGTGCTCCGGCTGGTCGCTTCCGACAATCCCTTTTACACGCTGAGTTTCTTTTCCGACCAGCGCCAGGGCAAGCAACGCTCGACCGGTTCCGTTGGCCCCGAGCGTTTGCTTTCGATCCTCGACAAGGCCAAGGCCTATCCGCTCTTCGCCAAGAGTCAGCCGGACGCGCTCGCGGGAGTGCTCCACGCCGCACCGGATGCGATCAACTATTACGACAATTTCAACGTCCACATCCGGGACGTGTGGCGCTTCGAGGAGGAGGACACCGTGGTTTTTCGGGTCGAACTCGAAAACACGTCGTCCTCGACCATCTATTATAAGCCCCAGGACTTGGCCGTCCGGCTCGGCGAACGGATCTATACCCAATCCATTGCCGACGCGTCCGGCGTGATGCCGCCCATGTCGATCACTCCGGCCTTCTTCGCCATTACCGGCGACGGGGAAGGGGGGCGCAACCATCTGTCCCCGGGCAACGACTGGAACGTACTGGTCGTTCGCACTGGAACCCCCGCCGCCGATTTGCTTCAGCCCGCCTCGCAACCTTCCACCCCTGACACCAAATGAACCTCCGCAAAATATGGACGGAACTCGTCCAAAAACCCGCTGGTCGCCTTGTTCTCTTCCTCCTCGTGCTGGCTGTCTTCCTGGCCTTCATCCTCTCCGGCAAGAAGTCGCAACCGCGCTTGGACAACCGGACGGTGACCGAACCCGCGACCAAAGCCACCTCCTACAGCTTCGAGCAAAAAATCCCGGAGACGACCCGCACCGAAACCGTGCGGCAAGACTCCTCGAGAGGAGAGACTGCCTCGATTCGTCCGGCTCCGATGCCGAAGGCCCCGCCGCCGATTCCGCAGGCGATCTTCGCGACCCGCGAGCAATCCCGCAGTGAATTCTACCTGCCTTATGGCCGCCTCCTGAAATGTGAGTTGGTCAACACGGTTGACTCGATCAATCTCGATACTCCCATCATTGGCCTGGTCACGGAGGACGTTTGGCAGGAGGGCCGGTTGATTATTCCTGCCGGCTGCGAGGTCCACGGCTCCGCTCAAAAGTCCGGCATCCGGGATCGCATCGGGTCGGATCGGAGTTGGATGCTGGTTTTTCAAGATGGGCGTGAGTTGCCTTTGATGGGAACGGTGCTCGACTACGCGCCGAATGGCGAACACGCCGACCAATGGGGCGAGACAGACGGCTCCGCCGGCCTTCACGGCTACACCGCCTCTTCCGACAAATACGGCGAGGCCAAGGCCATTCTTGGGTCGATGATCTCGGCCGGAGCGAACGCCTTTCCGCAGACGATCAATTCCATTTCCCCGCTGACTGGGGGCGTTACGCAGATCCAGCAGGGCGGATACCAGGACGCCATCTCAGCGGGCATCAGCGCCGGGGCGAATATCTACTCGAAGCGGCTCTTGGACCAACTCGACAAAGATCCGTATTTCGTCCGCGTTCCGGGCGGCACGACTTTTTACCTCTACGTCACGCAATCCGTGGATTTGCAGAAGGCTCTTTCTGTCTCCACGAAGCCCTCCGTTCGCCCATGAAAACGCTCACCGCCATTCTTATCCTTTCTCTCTGTTCGGGCTGCGCCGTCTTCGACCAGGCCCCGAAAAAGCACCAGACGATTGCCAAACATCGGGGCGACGCCGTTTCGCGTAGAAACAAGGCGCAGGTCCGAACGGAGGAAATTACCAAAGCCTATCCGGTGGGCCGCTACAGCGACCCCGACGACCCGGACGTGATGCACGAGCGACATACGGTCTATCGCCGCGAGCAGGCCCTGGACTGGAACTACATGCCGGATGCTCCGCTGCCGTTGCCGCTTGGCCCCATCGTGGCTGAGTCCAACCCATCCTCGTCTTACTACGTCAAGACGGACGCTGAACTGATGAATGCCCAGCAGAAGGCGCAGGCAGATGCCCTGGCCGAGCAGAACCGCGCCCTCCAAAAGCGCATTGCCACTTTGCAGCAGGGCGCGAGTCAGAACCGCGACGAAATCGACCGGTTGAAAAAGCAACTCGCCGCCATCCCCGAGGTGCCATCGAAGCCAGCCGCCACACCCGCACCATCCCAGCCGAACGGGGCGAGGCCTTGGGAGAACTTTTCCGACAAACCCTAAATCGCCATGAACCAGATCAAACTCAGCCTCCGTTCCGCCGACGACCCCCGCCAGATCAAGGAAGACCACGGTACCGCCACCTTTGCGTCCGTGTTCGCCTTGCACAATGCAGAGCCCAAGAAGGGCAAGCCGCCCGAGGTCGTTCCCATCACCGTCAAAGCCTCGCGCGAGCTGGCCCCGGTGATCGTCAACGCACTCACCAAAGGCACGGCTTTCGTCGTGGCCGGCCAACTCTCCTACTACAAGCACCCCGACAAAGGACGGGAAAGCTACTCCATTTGGGCGGACGAAATCACCGACATCGTTCCCCCGAAATCACAACAACCCGAACCCGCAGCCACCGCCCACCATGAATCCTGACAAACCCGCCAACGTCACCGTCGCCCTTGATAGCGACACCTACACCACCTTCCAGGAAGCCTCGGAAATCGTCTCGAAAGCCGGAATCCGGGTGCCGACCAACCAACTTGTCCAAGTGCTCATCAACGGCGAAATGTCCCGCCTTTCTGCCCGCAAAATTGCGCAACGTTTCCTTAAAAATGTCCTCCAACAACTCGGCGGATTGGCGGGGAATCCGCTGGACGACGAGGACGAGCCCGAGGCGCGTCCTCCCGTTCCCGCCGCCGCCAAGGCATGACTTTCTTCCGCTAGGGAGAAAAACCGTCAAACCAGCGTGGATACGGGGCCGGTAAGCCAAAACGCCGCGCGCAACACCATCTGTCTTATGGCAGTCGCAACACCTAGGAAAAAAGAAGAGCTGGCCCGCCAGCTTAAAATCAACCCCGAGATCAACACCAAGTTGGAAGCCTTCATGGAAGGTAACCCGGACCTGGTCAAATACGTGAAGGATCTGCCTCGCGAGCAATTGGAGCGAAAGTTCCTGCTTCGCAAGATGCAGGACGAAGAACAGCGCCAGGGCTACACCGCCAAGGTGAGAGCGTGGCTGGCCAAACCGGAACAGGCCGACCTCGTGAAGAGCATGAAATCCACCATCAGCCTGAATATGAAACCGGAACGACAGGAGTCCGTGCTCATTACCCAGGCCAAAAACCACATCCGCAACAACGGAATCAAAATCAACTAACTCAACAGTCGCTGCCGCCGCCGCGCTCCGGGCTTCCCGCCCGGCGCGCATTTTAACCTCAGCTCAATACGACGATGCGATTAAAGAACCCAAAATGGCGGCACAGTCAAAAACCAGCAGCGCTTCTCAGCGCAGCCCATACTTTTCGGCTCACACGGGTATCCTCCGACCCGAGCGAGAGCCAGTCCGCACAAGTCCCAGATTTCATCGGAGCCAAGGAAGCCGCCAAATGGCTGGCGATCCCCCTTCGTTCCTTCAACCTGTACGTTCACCAGGGACTCCTTCCCAGCTACAAGCTAGGCCGCCATCGCCTCTTTAACCGAATGGAATTGCTTGCGGCGCTTGGAAATTCCCGCCTGGCCAGTCGCACGGAGATTCTTCGGTGACTCCCCTGCCCTTTCCGGAGGCACATCGGCAGCCCAGCGGGCCAGTTCCTTCAGCCGATCCTCTGTAGGCAGCGACGCAAACCATGCGGTCCCTTCCGTTGCCGTAGCCAATTCGCGATAATGCTCAAAGATCATCCGCGTACTGTTCCCGGCTTCCAGCGCAACCTCGGCGGCATTTTTCAGGACCGCCATGCGATAGGTGATGAAGGAGTGCCGAAGCCCGTTGTGCACGATCGTGATCCGAGGGCGGCCCTTGCTGTCGCAAATTTTGGCCACGGCCTTTCGGAATTGCGTTGCCTGGGCAAACTCGTCCAATACGCCAGAAAGAACTTTGCCCTCTTTTTTGCGAAGTGGTTCGAGCCAGGCCCGCAGGACGGGCAAAATCGGCACGAGTCGGCGGCTCGCCGTCTTTGCTTTGGCCGCCTTGATTTCAATCACATCCTGGTCAAATCGAATCTCGGGCCATTCCAGCCTGACAATCTCAGCCGTCCGAAGACCAGCAAAAGCGCCGATGGCGACGAAAGCCAAAAGCCGAGGGTCGATTTGCGTCAGCAGGATTTCCAATTGCTCCGGCGAATAAATTCCGATCTCACCGCCCTTGCCGCTGAACCGGGCGGCATATTCCGCTTCCGTCTCTTGCGCGCGTGCGAGGTAGCCTTTCTGTCGGGCGAAGGAAAAGAGCGTGATCAAGGCCGCCCGATAGTTGTTTTTCGTCCTCCCGGTGGCGTCCTTTAACGACGAGAGCCAGTCGTCGATTTGCGACGAGCGAATGTCACCGATGTTTCCGGCAAACGATTTTGCGGCGCGATTCAACCGCGCCTGCATGTCGAGGACGTAGCGGCGCGACTTCTCCTTTTCGCGGAAATCGGCCAGCAATTTTTCCACCAGAACAGGGACCGAGATCGGCACAAGCTGCGTTTTCGCGCGTTGTTCCAAATAGAATCTGACGGCATCAGCAAGGTTCCCTTGGCCATCGAGCCGCGAAAGAGCATCCGCGTATTGGCGAACAGCCTCCGTCAACGAGACGCCCAGGGGTCGAAGGATTTCAACCGCCTCGTTGATCGCGGCGGTTTGCGTGGGCGTGAAGGCCGCCACATGCGCTATACCGCTCGAAAGGCCCTCGATTAATATACGTCCGCGTTTTCGAGCAGCTTCCAGCGAAGCGGCACGTTCAAACTTGCGCTTACCCTCGGCGTAGTAGGCCAAAAAGTAGCTTTCTGTGCCGCGATAGGGAGCGTAGTAAATGGGGATGTTCACCCCCTTCCCCTCGATGGTTTCAAGCGGTCCTTTTCGCTTTGGTTTGGCTGCACTTTCCATGCTTTAAATCTAGATGTTACGCATCTGTTACGCAACCAATTTTTAAGCATTTTGCCTAGGTAAAGCCTACGTTTTCGAGTCCCGTCGGTCACCCATCTTTTTAAGCAAGTCGAGCGCACTAGTTACCCCAAAAGTAACTCGCACCTGGCCGCTGCGGAACTTGAACCGGGTTCGCGCACTCGCATACCCGAAGGCCATCCTCGTGGAGTCGATTTGATTTTAATTCGCGACACTGCGCGATACGGTATCGCCCATGTCCGAGACACCACATCCTGCTTCAAAATGGTGGGCGCTGGCGGGGGTTTGTCTTGGCGTTTTGATGGTCACGCTCGACGGCAGCATTGTGAGCATCGCTGTCCCAACCTTTCTGAGGGTTTTTGGCTGCGGGCTGGCGGACGTCGAGTGGGTCATGATTGGCTATCTGCTCGTCATTGTCGTCTTTCTCCTGCCCGTGGCTGCGGTAGCCAGGCGCTTTGGCCAGAAGCGAGTTTTTCTCTTCGGCCTGGTGCTGTTCGCGACCGGGTCCCTACTCTGTGGACTTGCGCCGGGAATCGGCTGGCTGATTGCCTTTCGTCTGGTGCAGGGAGCCGGAGCCGTCTGCATGACGGCGTTGATGTCTTCCATCGTCATAGGTACCTTTCCCAAAGACCATCTGGGGCAGGCCCTGGGTATCGTGACGGCAGCGGCAACCCTCGGTGCCTCCCTTGGTCCGACCATTGGAGGGTTCCTGATAACCTGGGCGGGATGGAGGGCCATTTTTCTGGTCAATCTGCCGCTCGGCCTCGCGGCCTGCCTTTTGATCGCCCGCTCCCTCCCGCAGGACCTCCCGGCGGCAGATTTGCCCAGGGTGACGCTGAGAATGCGCCTGACTCTTTTGCGGAACGCCACGCTGAGCATCGGGCTACTCGGCCGTTTGATCGCCATGGTGGTGAACGCGGCTTATCTCTTTCTGACGCCGCTCTTGCTGGAGAACGCCCTGAAATATTCCACCTTCCGGTCGGGCATCCTGCTGGCGGTTGCTCCCGTGCTGACCGGAATCATTTCCCCATTTTTCGGCGGCCTAGCCGATAAATTTGGGACCGTCCGCTTCAACCTGGCCGGCTTGGGATGCATGCTTCTGGCCACCTTCACCATGGCGACATTTTCCGCCGCGATGACCGAGTGGGAGTTTATGGCCAAGGTCGCCTTGTGGGGGTTGGGACTGGGGATTTTCAACGCCCCGAACAATACCCGCATCATGCAATCCGTTCCGTCTGCAAAGGCCGGTACCGTCTCCGCCTTTTTTTCGATGGCCATCATGCTTGGGCAGATGGGGGGCGTTATTCTGGCCGGAGCGTTGTTCAATGCCTTTGCCTTCCCCGAATCCTCCTCGCACTCTTCCACCAGCATCCACCTGCTGCCCCCCGCTTTGATTGCCTCCTCGGTCGCGCAATCCCTTCTCCTTTTTGGCCTCCCGATTGCCTGCCTTCTCCTTCTGAATATTGTCCAGGCGAGCCGCGAAAAGAGGCGGGTGTTGCTCCCTGGTTGACGCCAGGACGAGGGTTCGGATCGGGTGCGAGACACCCCAGTCTTGAGGTTCTGGGAGCGGCTCGATATTCTCCGAGAGCCATGAGTGCCTCCCCCCACACTTTTTCCTTCGGGAAAATTCGCCCGCAATTTACGAATGAATCGGGCTCCCGCAAATCGGCCAACCAGTCGGATTTCCCGATGCTCGACGGGCTTTCGCTCGCCGAGCTGGTGATCCCGCCCGGCGCGTTTCGCGAGCCGCACTGGCACGCCAATGCGAATGAGCTGACCTATTGCCGCAGCGGAAAATCGCTGGTGACGGTATTCAGCGACGGAAATCTGCACGATGCGTTCACGATCGGAGCGGGGGAGATGTTTTTTGTGCCGAGCGGGTATCTGCACTCGATCGAAAATATCGGCGCGGAGACGGCGGAGTTCCTGGCGGCGTTCACGCATGAGTTGCCGGAAGATTTCGGAATGTCGGGCGCGGTGGGGTGCATGAGCCCAAGCGTAATGGGCAATACGTGGGTGCTGCCGACGGCGGAGGTGGAAAAGCTGCGCTACTCGCCCGAGGATATGGTCTTTGGAAAGACGGATGGGGCGCCGGAGGTGCCAAAGGCGGCTCATTTTGCCAATCACTACAAGTATGCGGTGGAGGCGGCGGCTCCGCTGATCAACAATGCGAATGGTGCGGTGCGGGTGGCGCGGAAGCAGTTCTGGCCGGTGCTCGAGGGGATTGCGATGTATTCCGTGCATATCAGCGGATCGGGCATGCGCGAGCCGCACTGGCATCCGCAGACCTGTGAAATGGGATTTGTCGAGACGGGCCGGGCGCGGATGACGCTGCTCAGCCCCGGAGGAAAGGTAGACACCTACCTCCTGAATCCCGGAGACATGTATTTCATTCCGCAGGCGTATCCCCACCACATCGAGAATCTCGAGGGCGAGGAAACGCATTTCCTGATCTTCTTCAACAGGCCGATGCCGCTGGATATTGGATTTACGGGTGGGCTGCCGACTTTTCCCGAGAGAATTGTTGCTCCAACGATTGGCTGCACTACGGAAACGCTGCCGAAGATTCCGGAGTATCCCTCGGATCTTCTGCTGGTGGGAAAGGTAAATCCGGTGGCACTGTAATGCACTTTATGAACACCCAATACGCGTTGGTCGTGGTCGACATGCAGAATGATTTCGTGCGGCCGGGCGCGCCCGCCGCAGTGGCCGGCGCCCAGGCGACGCTGCCAAAAATCCGGGAGGCTCTCGACCTGTGGCACGACCGGCGCTGGCCGGTGGTGTATCTGTACCGGGAGTATCGCCGTGATGGGAGCGATATCGAAATCACCCGGATGGAGACCTTTCTGCGGACCAAGGAGTTCTGCAATCCGGGCACGCCGGGAGCACAGATCGTGGAGGAGATCGCGCCGGTGCGAGGCGACTACCTGGTGATGAAGAACCGGTTCAGCGGGTTCATGGATACGGAGTTGGACTTCATCCTGCGCCGCCTGGGGATCGTGGGAATTGCGGTGTGTGGCACCCAATACCCGTGCTGTGTGCGGGCGACGCTGGTGGATGGAATCTGCTATGGCTATGAGACGGTGTGCCTGACCGACGCGACGTCCGCCCAAACGTCAGAAGTGGTTGAGTCCAATATCCGCGATCTGCGCGAGATGGGTGTGGCGTGCGAGACGGTGGAGGAATTTAGAAAACGGTCGTGATTTCGGAGTGCGTCGGCGCGAATTCCTTACCCTTGCCATAAGGTAAGGAGCCCCTTCGGAGCGGCGCCCCAACTGGAGAGGCATACCTATTGGGCGGCCTGGCGGCGGGCGCGGCGACGGAGGGCGAAGAGCATTCCCGCACCAGCCAGGCCGATGAGCGCGATGATGGAGGGCTCGGGGACGGCGAAGATATCGGTGATGGGGAGGTCGTTGGCACCGGCGGAGAGAGCGAGGGGCGACTGAGCGCCATTGGGGGAAAGGCCGTAGAAGGACTCTATGGTGCGCAGGACGTTCACATTGGTGATACCGCCTCCCTCGGCATTGGCACCTTCGGCGTATTGGCCGGGGACGATGTTGGCGCCGGCAAAGAGAGTGGTGATCTGATTGGGGCCGCTGTTGCCGGGGTTATTGGAATTTGGACCAAGATTACTGGCGGTGTAGCCTTCGCCGTTTTGCTCGCCCGTGGCAGGCAAGGGCCAGTCGGCGGAGGAGTCCTCGTCGGTGACGAGGATGAAGAGGCTGTTGTTGGTTTTGGCCCAGTTGATGTAGGCGTCGAGGTTGTCGTGAAGCCAGGCGTCGCCCTTGTCGATGGCCTCGAGGGAGGTGGTCTGGTCGAAGACTTCTCCACCGGAGTCGTTGTAGTCGTGCATGTCGTGGTTCAGGGCCGGAATGACAAAGGAGACGGTGGGAAGGCTGGCGAAACCCGCGGCAGTGGTGGGAAAGCTGGAGAAGTCCTGGGTGAGGCTGGCGGGCACGTTGGTATAGGCGAGCCAGGGCACGTGGCGCACGGCGTAGTTGGTGGTGTCCTGGAAGCGATTGGCCTCGCCGGGGTACGCATCGGCATAGCCTCCGAAGGTTCGGCCCGAGGCGATAAGGCCGGAGGCGAGATTGGGGGTGGAGAAGATCTGGCTGGTTGGCGGAGTGTCGGTGGTGATGCCCTGATTGGAGCCGGAGAAGAGCCAGTGGTAATTGGGCTGGCTGGGATGCTGGAGGCCGTAGGAGCCGGTGATATCGGCGCTTTGCGGACGCAGGGTATTGTTGATGTAAGTGGCGCCGGGATCGGAGAGGATCTCCTGGTAGCTGTGGTTCTCCAACATGACGACGACGACGTGATCGTAAGTGACGGCCCGGGCGACCGACGGCAGAAATGCCAGGGCCACAGTAAGAGCGGCAAAGGATTGGCGCATGTGCACCATTTCCAAAGAAAACGACCGGCCCGAAAGCCGTTTAATGCAAAGATTTTGCCATATTGGCTGGGGGCATCCGCGCAGTTTTTTCTAGAAAACCGGCCCGGCTCCGTTTGAAATGGCCCTCCGCAAAAAACCAGAGACTATTGCCACATGAGTACCACCACACCCGAAAAACATGAATTTCAGGCCGAGATCGCGCAGCTGCTCGATATCGTCATTCACTCCCTTTACACGGATAAGGAGATCTTTATCCGCGAGCTGATCTCCAACGCGGCGGATGCCACGGAGAAGCTGCGGTTTCTCCAGACCTCGGGTACGGAGGTTTTCCAGGCGGATCGTCCGCTGAATATCTCGGTGAATACCGACGATACGGGGCATACGATCACGATTGCGGATGCCGGCATCGGCATGACGCGCGATGAGCTGGTGGAGAACCTCGGCACGATCGCGCACTCGGGCTCGAAGGCATTCCTCCAGCAGGTGAAGGAGAACAAGGAGAACCCGAATATCATCGGGCAATTTGGCGTCGGGTTTTACTCGGCCTTCATGGTGGCGACGAAGGTGACGGTCTATACGCGCTCGTACAAAAATGACGAGATGGGCTGGATCTGGACCTCCGATGGAGCGAATTCGTACGAGATCGAGGCCGGCAGCGATCTGGATCGCGGCACGAAGATCGTGATCAACCTGAAGAAGGACGACGAGGAATTCTCCACGGAGTACCGGGTGGAATCGATCATCAAGCGCTACTCGAACTTTGTCGGATTCCCGATCGAGTTGAATGGCAAGTCGGTGAATACGATCTCCGCGATTTGGACGCGCAGCAAGTCGGAGCTGACGGATGCGGACTACGATGAGTTTTACAAATTCATCGGGCACGACATTGAGCCGCCGCAATACCGGTTCCATTTCACGGCCGACGCGCCGCTGGCGATCAATGCGCTGCTGTACGTTCCAAAGAACAGCCCCGAGCGGCCCGGCATGCCGAAGGCGGAATCTCAGGTGCATCTTTACTGCCGCAAGATTCTGATCCAATCCAAGTCGAAGACGCTGCTGCCGGATTGGCTGCGTTTCCTCAAGGGCGTGGTGGATAGCGAGGACATCCCGCTGAATATCTCGCGTGAGACCATGCAGGACTCGGCGCTGATGCAGAAGCTGAACAAGGTGTTGAGCGGCCGCTTCCTGAAATTCCTCGACGACGAGTCCAAGAGCGACGTCGACAAGTACAACGCGTTCTTCAAGGAATTTGGCCATTACCTCAAGGAAGGCGTGGTCAGCGATTACACCCACCGCGATGCGCTGGCGAAGCTGCTGCGCTACGAGACCTCAACATCAGAAATCGCCGTGGCGATTTCCGATTACATCTCGCGGATGCCCGAAGAGCAGAAGGAGATCTACTTCATCGCGGCGCAGAATCGCGATGCGTGTTTGGCGAGTCCGTACTATGAAGGCCTGAAGGCGAAGGGCTTTGAGGTGCTGTTCCTCTTTGATCCTTGGGATGAGTTTGTGATGGACCACCTGCGCGAATTCGACGGCAAGAAGCTCGTGGCGGCGGAACGCGCCGAGATCGAGCTGGATGCGACCGAGAAGAAACTCGATGAGACGGCTTCCCGATTGCTGGCCAACTTCATGAAGGAAACCCTCGGCGAGAAGGTCAACGAAGTGCGGGTTTCCTCACGCCTGGTGGACAGCCCCGCCGTGCTGGTGGAAAGCGACAAGAGCATGACCTCCAGCATGCGGCGCATGTTGAAAAACATGAATCGTGGCGCGGAAATTCCGTTCAAGCACGACCTCGAGATCAACGCCAACCATCCCATGCTGGCCGGCCTGGAAGCTTCGCGTGAAGCCCGCCCCGAAGTGGCCAAGCAGGTGGTGGAGCAGATCTATGACAACGCGCTGATTTCCGCAGGATTGCTGGAAGATCCCCAGGCCATGCTCAAGCGGATCAACTCGCTGCTCGAGCAGTTGGTGGCCAAGTAATTGTCGATTGCCAGATTTAAAGCCGCTGATCTCATGGGAGGTCAGCGGCTTTTTTCGTTTAGATGATTTCCAACTGATCCCGCGAAGGGAACGGCGGGAAGGGCTTGGCGGGGTGGGCCTGATACCAATAGGCCACGGAGGCGATGTCGTCCTGCAGGGGCAGGTAGCGCCCTTCGGAGCGCCAGCCGAGGGCCTGGATGGTGACGCGCAGGTTTTCCTCGAAGCGGATGGGATCGGGAATGTGCCAGCGGTAGAGGCCGAAGCGGGTCTGGGAGCGATAGACTCCGTCAGGCCGGCTGACAAGGGGCATGCCTGCGTAGGGAGTGCAAAACTCCTCATACTGCCTGGTCTCGCTATTCTCAAAGTTGTACGAGCCGCAGAAGTAGTCCTCGGTGCCGGTGCCGCAGATGGTGGGATATTCCTGGTCGCCATCCATATAGAATTTGATCTCGCCTTCGCCCCACCAGCCTGAGTTGTTCACGCCCCAGCACATGGAGGTGCCGACATAGTGGCCCCAGCCTTCGACGCCATCGAGGATGGTGTAGACTTCCTGGTAGGGTAGCGGATTGACCCGGCGAAATTGAGCATGGAAGTAGGCCGCGCTCTCGGGGATCTCCTGGAGGGAATAGTTGATCTGATAGAAGAGAGTCATCTCCTCCACGCCGATATTCTCAAAGGTAATGCGGCACCTTTTGCGAAATGGCATGGCCCAGTAGCAGTTGAAGGCCTTGCCAGGATTCACACAGACTGGAAGCGAGACGATGGGCGCGTATCGTCCCCAGCCGCTGGCAAAGAAATCGCCCACGGGAGACTCCACGGCGGGATATTCCGAGTCGTCCCAATAGATGCGAAGAATGGAGTCGCGCCACGGGCCGGTCGGGGTCATCCAGATTTGCTGAATGCAGCCGGGGCCCTCGACATT
>FTBG01000014.1_pt1 | contig 12960 bp, 13 predicted proteins | sample 1639311 | NCBI WGS metagenome assembly FTBG01 (sample SAMEA3914864, study PRJEB12502) | metagenome | biome: forest; material: soil | place: USA | collected 2012-03-12 | depth 0.3 m | reverse complement strand
GCTTAACGTTGCACCTCCGGTCGGCACATCACCTTCAGCGGCCCGCGTGGAGATTCCGGAACTGCATTCGCTTCCGACCGCACAGGAATTGACACTCTTCATTCAATCGCATCTTGTCCGGCTTTCTGGACCAGCAGAGGGGCCGGTCAGGGATTATTTGGACGCAGTCAATTTCCACGGCAAGCGGGACACTCCTCGGCGCACAATTGAGAATGAATTACGGCAACGGGCACAGAGATGGCCGTCGAGGTTGATCGCTCTTACCGGTCAGCCACAGGTTTCCGTGAGCGCCGATCCTGCTCTCGGCTGGAAAGCAGAGGCATCCTTCGAATGGCAATGGGAATATCGGACGCGGACCGGATCTGTCGTCCGTGGTGTTTCAAAGGACCGGTGGGAAATTGTCCCGTCACCGCAGGGATTCAAAATCTCCGCAGAACGTAGCATCGATCCCACTACCGGTGCGCCTAGAGACTGAACAGAGAATTCGGAAACTGCAATTCCCATGGCGATCAATATAATTATCTGCGCTGGATGCAAGGGCGGAACAGGCAAAAGCACTTTTCTAAGATTTATAATAACTTGGCTTAATGACGGCGGCATCGATCCCTATCTAATCGACGCCGATGATGAGAATGCAACACTTTCGCGTTTCTTTCCTCAGGCGCTCAAGATCGAGCCAAAGCGGATCAAGTCTTATGACCTAATCGTTAATATTGCGGAGAAAGGCGAGCGACCGCTTATCTGCGTGGATCTGAAAGCCGGTGTAGGCAACGCGATGTTGCATTGGGTTTCCGATGTTCCTTTCCCCGAGTTGAAAGAATTGGGCGTAAGCTTTGTGTTCATCCTTGTAATTACAAGCTCTCCGGATTCAGTTAGCTCGGCCCTGCGGTGGGTTAATTTCCTCGGAAAGCGAGTGAAATATCTTGTTGTGAAAAATCTTAAGGACTCTGACGCCTCCGAACAGAAGCCTGAGGAGGTCGTGCTGCCCGAATACGACGAGACAGTCCAGGCAAGGGAATTCAAAAAATTGTACAAACCCGCGACCATTGTAATGCCAGCACTCGACCCGGAATATCAGAGCGAATTGGAGCGTCTCAACCTGACAATCCGGGACGTGCTCGCAAAGAATCCGAAGACGCCTCCGGCTTTGGATTCGCTGATCGTCCGCTCGAAACTGAGAAATTTCCAGACGCGGCTCTATGAGGCGTTCGAGCTTCACAAGGATCTTCTGCTCCCATGAGCTTTCCGTTTCTGCCCCAGTTGGTGGCGTCTCTGGAAGAGAAGCATAAAGCTGAATTTCTTGCAGTGGTTGCCGAGTTGGAACTCGGATCTGGCGATCTCGACATAGCGAAATTGTTGCGCGCATTGCAGCTCTATAAAGCCTACTACGAGAAGATTCCGCACGAGATTCAACTCGTACACGCAGAAGCGCTCGCTGAAATTCGCCAACTCCGCGATGAGGTCAGCATAGATGCCGAGCGGATCGCGCGCGGCAGAGAGGAAATGAGCCAATGGGCTCAGCTCATCAATGCCGAATTGACCGCGGTATCCCCGGAAATTCTCATAAAGACACTTCACAACCGCCTCCTTGATGAAGCCCTTGCGGCCACAGGTGGTACGATCCGAGCGTTGGCGGCTTCGTGTAGACGGACCGAGGAAGCGACAAGACGGATGCATGCTGCTGCTGATGAAGCGTTTGCGGCAATTGATGTCTGGCAGGCGCTTACTCTGCGGCGTGTGTGGGCAAGCGCCTTCGGAGTTTGCCTGGTCGTCGTTTTTCTCGCGATCACCTGTTTCTGGTTTTTCTACCTTCGCCATCAGCCTTGGTGGCTCTCACTTCAGTTACCTCAATATGAAACTAAAATCCAAACTCGATAAAATACTCGCTGGCCTTTCGGGAACCTCTTCGGTCCCTTTGCCGTCACCAACGCCGAAGGCGCTTGATCCCTTCGACGCAAGCACGCCGCTCCTGCAATTCGGCGACGGCCATGTCTGGACACTTAGCGACGCCTATATGGGGGTGCAGGTGCTCGGTGGGACGGGGTCAGGTAAGACGAGTAGCAGCGGAGCCTCTATGGCTCTGTCATTCCTTCAACAAGGCTTTGGAGGGCTCGTATTGTCTGCGAAGCCCGACGAGCGTGATCTTTGGGAACGATACTGTGCCCAGGCTGGGCGTAAAATGGTCATCTTTGGTCCGGAGCGAGGTTACAGGTTCAATCCGCTGGCGTATGAAATAGCGCGTGGCGGTCGTGGCGCGGGCATCACGGGCAATGTCGCCGACACGTTCATGTCGATTTCTGAAACGACGCAAGGGAAAGGCGGCGGAACGAATGAGGACTACTTCAGAAGTGCGATGCGGCAATTGCTTTGCAGGAGCATCGATGTTGTGTCGATGGCGACCGGCAGCATCTCGCTGCCGAATATCCTCGATGCAATCATGAGCGCGCCGCAATCGCGGGTAGAGGCGGAGAGTCAGGAATGGAAAGACCGCTCGTTTTTGGCCGAGTGTCTACGCGAAGCTGAGACGAAGCGAACGAAGGAAAACGCGGCAGACCTCGATCATACGCGTCGGTTTTGGTTGCAGGAATTCCCGAGCCTCGGTGACCGCACTCGGTCTTCGATAGTCAGCATGGTAACCGTAACGGCTGATCCATTTCTAACGGGGCCAATGCGCGAGCTGTTCTGCACAGATACAAACATCGTTCCGGAGATGACTCATATGGGCGAGATCATATTCATCGATATACCTGTCGAGGTTTATAAGGACGTAGGGGTGGCGGCGCAGTTGCTTTGGAAGCATGTCTGGATGGAGGCTACTGCACGAAGAGAACCTGATAAGGACGGTGGCAGGCCAACATTCTTATTTGCAGATGAGTCGCAATTCTTCTGCTCCAAGGGAGATTTGCGCTTTCAGGCTACCGCGCGATCAAAGCGAGCATGCACGGTATATCTCTCTCAGAATTTGCCGACGTTGTTCGACAGGGTCGGTCAGGATAGAACCAATGCGCTGCTTGGGAATCTGCAAACCAAGATATTTCATAGCAACGGTGATCCAAAAACGAATGAAATGGCTGCGTCGACGATTGCGCGTGGCGTGATACGCCGGTCAAGTATGAACGTCTCAACTGGCGGTGGCGCGAGCTTCGGTGAAAACGAGGCGGTCGATTTCGTCGTTCCGCCTGCCGAATTTCAGCGGCTGCGTCGTGGCGGCCCGGAGAACGGCAATCTTGTAGACGCCTATATCTTTCAGGCTGGTCGAATTTGGCCAAGCACAGGTGAAAGCTTTATGAAGGTCACGTTCAAACAACCTCAACTCGAGAAATAATTATGCAAAGCAATTCCACAGTCAACGCTCCAGACCTGACAGATCAATTTCTAGTCGGCATTCTTTCGACCGTTTTTCGAAGACTTCTCACGCCCGTATATTTAATTATGCGAAACGATATAGGCGTTCGGAATTTGGCGCTAATCCCTCTTGTGCTCAGTGCATTTGGAAACGGCGCAATAGCGGCGATCTTCGCAAGGAAAAGTGAAATCGACGCGAAGGTTGTTTCGGTATGTTTCATCCTTACAGCTCTGGGTTATTTGCGTAATTCAATTCAATCCCGGCGGCGACGTCTTCGACGCGACTGGAGTGTGCATAGTTGGTCGGCGGGAACATCGCTGCTTGAACCGATACTGCTTGTTGTATGCCGCCAAGCTGTCCGAATATGGGGAAATAAGTTTTTGGTCAAGAAGGCGACGACGCTCCTCCTAAAAGACGATTTCATCTATTACGTTGGCGAGCCGTTCGCATTGGCGATTGTAGCTGCGGCCCTTCATTCGATTGGGGCAACGCTTGCCTTCTATCCAATCCTCCTGGCAATCGCCCTTATATTTGTGAGGAACGATGCGCAATTGTACAGCTACCTTCAAGCGTACGATGTGATGGATGGAAAGAAGCTTGAGCGCGAAATCAGATTGCAGATCGAGGGCAGCGGCATTTCGCAACAGGCTCCCGCGCGGATGGCGCAGATTCCTGCGGTGCCGGGTGAGCGTATCGCCGTTGACCGGGAAAGTGTCTTCGAGCGGCTTAGCCCTGAATTGCAGACGCTCTTGATCAGAGATCAGCTCAAACAGCCGTAGGCCCATCTATTACCGCTGCGCGCCGTGACCAATCCTCTACTGCTTTTTTCTGAGTTGGTGCGCTTCCTCGTCGCTGAGCCGGTCGAGGGGCGCATCTTCTCTGAAGCTCGGAAGACCTTTGGCTGCGGCGCGCTGCGTGGGTTTGGATTCCTTGAGTCGGCGGATGGCGTCGAGTTGGTCTGCGAGTGCAGGAGTGTTCGGCCCGGATGCGCTGCGATGATCCCCTGTGATCTGCGTTGCGGCTTCCTGGAGAGCGGGCCTTGCCGGATGCTCTTCACCTTCGTACATCGTGATGGTTTTGCGTCGCGGTTTGGAACGGACTTTTACGAACGCATGGATGGTGCTGTAGGTCGCTGGGATCCCTTTCTCGGCAAGCATCTCGGCGATCCGACGATAGGTGGTTCCGCGACGGCGTTGGTCGGCAATGAATTGGCGGTGAGCTTCCAGCTTGGATGGGGCGTTTGCCATGCTCGAACGGTACTCGAACAAACTCGAACAGCAATCGAACAAGTTCGAGTTCTGTTCGAGTCTGTTCGAGATAGAGCGCAGCTCCGTTGCAGCACTGCAAGGGAAGATGTCTGTAGGATTTTTTATGGTTTCAGAATTATGAATTCTGAAGGCGAAAAAAATCGAGGAAAGGAGGGACAAAAGTGCTTCGGATAATCCAGGGCAAATCTGCGGATCAGGCCAAGGCTTATTATACAGAAGGTCTGAGCCGTGAGGATTATTACACTGAAGGGCAGGACATTGCCGGAAGCTGGCAGGGCAAAGCGGCGGAAGCGCTCGGCCTGCGCGGCGAGGTTTTGCAAGGGGCGTTTCACGCCCTCTGCGACAACCGCGACCCCGCCACAGGCACGCAACTGACCGTCCGGACGAATGCGGACCGGACCGTCGGCTATGATTTCAACTTTCACTGTCCAAAGTCCGTGTCCGTCCTTCATGCGCTGACCAGTGACGACCGGATCATGACGGCATTTCGCGGATCGGTCGGCGATACGATGCGCGAATTGGAAGCCGACATGCAAACCCGCGTCCGGATCGGCGGTGTGCACGAAAAGCGCGTTACCGGCAATATGGTCTGGGCGGAGTTCGTCCATCTGACCGCCCGGCCGGTCGATGGAAAACCCGATCCGCATCTGCATGCGCATTGCTACGCCTTCAACGCGACCTATGATCAGGTTGAGCAGCGCTGGAAGGCCGGACATTTTGGCGATATCAAGCGCGACGCGCCATACTACGAGGCGGCCTTTCATGCTCGTTTTGCCGAGCGAATGGTGGATTTGGGCTACAACGTCGAGGCGAGGGGGCAATTTTGGGAGGTTGATGGTGTTCCTGCGAGTGCGATTGAGAAGTTCTCTCAGCGAAAGCATCAGATCGATGCACTCGCCCAAGAGCGTGGAATTACTGACGCAGCAGAAAAAGACAAACTGGGCGCGTTGAGCCGCGAGAAGAAGGTGAACCGCTCGATGGAGCAGCTTTCAGCGGAATGGTCTGGACGGCTCACGCCGGAGGAAAAGGCGGCACTCGATGCTGTGCGCAATAGCGCGGTCCGTAATCGAGGACGGGCGCGTGGCGCCGATTTCGCCACCGCCGCACTCGATCACGCTCTCAATCACGTCTTCGAACGCGACTCCGTGGTTTCCGAGAAAATTGTGCTGGAGTCCGCGCTGCGCTTTGGCATCGGAAAACTTTCGGTCGATGGGGCCAAGGCGGCATTTGCCGCCGACAGCCGCATTCTTCACCGGGTCGTTGCGGGCGAAAAGCGCTGCACGACTGTCGCCGTGCGTGATCAGGAACTTGCCATCATCGCCTTCGCGAAGGAAACGCGTGGCACTCTGGACCCGATCAAGGGAACGCCACGCTGGTTTGCGGACACGCGACTGAACGACGGGCAGCGTCGTGCTGTTGAGCATATTCTCTCAAGCCGAGATCAGGTGACGATCATCCGAGGAAAGCCTGGCACCGGTAAGACGACCCTGATGCAGGAGGCGGTTAAAGTGATGAATACCGAAGGTTACGAGGTGGTTGCGCTGGGACCGACCGCCGAGTCTTCGCGTGGCACTCTGCGCGAGGCAGGGTTCTCACGCGCAGATACCGTCGAGGCCTTTTTGCAAAGTAGTGCTAAGCAGAGCCAGGCGCGTGGGCATGTTATTTGGGTGGATGAGGCGGGCCTTGCCTCTGCGGACACGATGCAGCGGTTATTCGAGGTGGCGCGGGCTAAGGGGTGCCGCATCGTTCTCGCCGGCGACACTGCCCAGCATAATTCCGTAGATCGTGGCGACGCGCTACGGCTGCTCGAAAGACACGCCGGAATTTCGGTTGCCGAGGTAACGCAGATCCTGCGGCAGAAGGACGAATATCTCAAAGCGGTCGAAGCCATGAGCGACGGAAAGACCGCTAAGGCATTTGCAACCCTTGAGAAAATGGACGCCATTGTCGAAGACAAGGACATCGCGAACCTCCACGACCGGGTTGCGAGCGACTATGTCGGCATTCTGAACTCCGGCAAGCAACCTTTGATCATAGCGCCCCAGCATCAGGAAGGACGCGCAATCACCGCAATGGTTCGCGCCAAGCTGCGCGAGACCGGACAACTCAAAGGCCCGGACCAATTGGTAGCGCGTCTGACTGATATGAAGCTCACCAAGCCGGAGCGCGCAGAACCGCGTCACTACGAAGCGGGCCAGTTAGTTCAGCTCGTCCAGAATGTTCCTGGCTTCAAGCGCGCGGAACGCCTGACTGTCGTTGCACGCAACGGAAAAGATGTGACCGTACGAAATGGTGCCGGCGAGACGAAGCTCCTTCCATTGACGGAATCCGAACATTTCCAACTCTACTCGCCTGACAAGATGGCGCTCGCCACCGGCGATAAAATCCGCATTACGAAGAACGGCTTCGCGCAGTCCGGTCAGCGCCTGAACAACGGCGCAACGTACACCGTCGCGCGCGTCCGTCCTTCTGGCGAAATTGAACTGAGCAACAAAGCAGTGCTCGCCGCCGGTTTCGGGCATCTCACACACGGCTATTACGTCACGTCCCAAAGCAGTCAGAGTAAGACGGTCGATTGGAATCTGCTCGCGCAATCATCGTTGAGTTTCAATGCAGGATCACGGGAACAAATGAATGTGTCGCTGAGCAGGGGCCGTGAAGGCATACGCGTATACACAGATGACAAGGCCGAACTACGCGAACGCGTTAGTCGCTCTGCGGCACGCGAGAGCGCCCTAGATTTTCTCAGCCCGCAAAAGCCAAAACGCAAATCACCGGAAGCGAAACACGTAATCAACGGCGATATGAATCGCTGGTGTCGGGGTTGGCAAAAGCACAGCGATCGCGCTAGAATGCGCGAGCGGTCACGAGAATTCGATCTGAGCAAGGAAGCGCTTGGCGTATCCAAGGGGCGAGGACGCGGTCTCGGTTTGGAAATTTCTTTCTAAGTATGAACGTACCAGGAATTGTCAGAAAATATCACGAAGCCTTCATTGTCGCCGAAAACGGCGATTTACCAACGACAATTCAGTTTGCTGTCGATGACGGCAATGTTTGCGCGCTACCGTACGCGTATCTGGTTGCAATTGAATTCAACCGGTCGGGAGCGATCACGATTGAGTTCACAAGCCGCAAGGTTGAACTGAAAGGGCGACGGCTCGAAAAACTTTTCGCGTCGCTCGTTCATTATCAGGTTATCTCGATACGTCAGCATTCGATTACCGACGTGCGGCCTCCTGCTGGTGAATGTTGCATTGACGGACTCGTCATTACCGCGAATGAGGACTAGAAGATATTTCGGTCAAAGCATTGCACATTTGCTCCGCGTCAGCTTCAGGACATTCTTCCTTTCTTCCCTATCACAAATATAATCCTTCGTTGTTGTTGGGGTGTGAATATGTGGGAAACGCGTGATGTGAAAATGGCGTGATGAGCTGAGCGGCGCAGCGTTTTCCACATATTCATGCCCGTCCCGTCGAATCGCCAATGGCGAGGCCGGAATTTTGGGAACGTTCGCGTTGTGGGTAACGCGCTTGCGTTATCCACAACTGGTCAGGCTCGGTTACCTACCAAATGGCAAATTTGGACTGCCCGAGGCTTGGTCCACGCGCCTAAATCCAACCCGGAGCAAGCGGATAAAGGCGGGCGGATTGGCGGAAAGGCATCTGCGCGAGTTTCGCGCCGGAAGGGAGTGCCCCGGAGCGAGCCGAAGGCGGTAAAACGGGCGAAGGCGGGCGCGAAGGGGTACGAACTGGAGAAGCGATTCTCGCGTCGGTTGGCGGGCGAGCGATGATCACCTGGGTCAAGTGGGGCGGTGACGATCGCGAGGTGGCACTGGGGAGAAGTTGAAACCTTTCTCTTTCTGGTCGCGCAGGGCTCAATTTGCCCTGATCCGCATACATTCAGTTCTTGCGTCAAAAAGTGTTCATGTGAACACTTTTACTGTGACCACTCCGCTCGACCAACGCTTGCAGGAAATCCAGAGCCACGCGCACCGTGCCTGGGTTGCCGCCGGCATTCTGCGTGCCGTCCTCGCGGCAATCGACCGGCCACCGGCGGAGGCGGGGCCGCAGGTTATTGAGGCGGTCATCATTGGCCGCATCCTGTGCCGAAGCTTGCACAATTGGCAGGCGGCCTACGCCGCTGAACCGCTCGTGGCACACGTGTTTGACGCCCGGGCGCGATATCGGGTGGCGTCGGACAATTGTCGCTCAAAATCCGGGAAATCGGTCGAACGGTTTGTCCACATGTCCTATGTCCGCGCATGCGAACTCGGCTACCAAGGGCAAATGGATGCTTGGTGGAAGCTGCTTTGGTTTTCTCCGACGTGAGAGCAGGTGGACAAATCTCCTCTCTGCTCCACCTTTGGACCATGTGTGGCCGCTACATGATCCGTGATCCCAGAGAGGAAATGCAGCGCTATTTCCAATTTGTGCACTCGGAGATCGAGTTTGGCCATCGCTTCAATATCGCTCCGACCCAAGCCGTCCCGATTATCGTGAATCGGGACGGAACCCGGCGTGCCGTCTCCTGCCGATGGGGCCTTATTCCGTCGTGGGCCGGGCCCGAAAAGAAGCTGCCCTTGATGATCAACGCGCGGAGTGAATCGCTTTCGGAAAAACCGGTCTTCCGGAAGGCCTTCGCCGAGCGCCGGTGCATTTTTCCGGTGAGCGGCTATTACGAATGGCGGACAGCCAATGGCGACAAGCAGCCTTTCCTCCTGACTCGAGCGGATGGGCAGCCCTTGGCGCTGGCCGGCATATGGGAACCGCTCAACGACCCCATAAAGCAAAGCCACGTCTCGGGCGCCATTGTGACAACTGAGGCGGCTCCCGAGCTTCGTGCGATCCACGATCGCATGCCGGTATTTCTTGCGGAATCATCGTGGGGCCGCTGGCTCGGGCAGGGCAACCTTGACGAGACGGAAAGTTTTCGCCTTTTCGAGACGCAATTGCCATTCCCGATCTCTGCACAACCGGTCGGCCGGCTGGTCAACAGCATAAAGAATGAGGGGCCGCAATTGATCGAGCCCATGCCGATTGGAAAAACGGTGCTTCGCAACGAGCAGTTGGAGTTTGGCCTGTAGCCTTGAACGACTGCGCGACGCTAAATCTGTGCAATTCTCTCATTCACGTTTGCCCTTAATTCGGGCATGACCTAAATGTCATTATGGAAATTGCCCAGATACTGATTTCTCTAGCCACCCTTATTTTCCTCATATGGTATACGCTTGAAACGAAACGATTGCGCATTGCCACCGAAGAACAGCTTCGTCTCGCAAAAGGCTCGGTTGATCGAGACGCTACGGAACGAGTGCGAGCGAGCGAACCCATCTTCGAATTTCACGTAGGAAACTCAATCAGGCCCGGAGGACAAGCGCCTACTTGGACAATTCATTTCACCCTGACTAACTTTGGAGGCCCAGTATCGGAGATAGAGATGTCTGATAAAAATGTTCATCTTGATCACACGACGTTTCTTGGAAAAAATTCAAATAGCGGCGGTCGTATCAACGCGATGCAAAGTTTCCCCTTTGACCTTTCCTACACGACAGACCTTGGGCACCGTGGCAAGCGAAGCTTTGAGTGCATTATAGTGGGAAACGCTATTTCGATAACGAATGTCGTCGGGGGTTGAATGACAGGGGTGAATTGCCATCCATAACTAGACCACCGCTGAAGCACTGATCAACGGCCAAGCGACGTAACCATGAAAGGATTCTCACTTACCAATCTCACAGACGTTCAATTCGAAGAGTTTTGCTATGACCTACTCGCGGCAATGGGCGCTACTCGAATGAGCTGGCGGAAAGGAACGGGAACGGACGCGAGCCCTGCAGATCAAGGGCGCGATATTGAATGCTTTTTTGAGCGACAGGACGTTGACGGAAACACCGTCTCGGAACGATGGTTTATTGATTGCAAACATTACAAGCGTGGGGTTCCGCCGGAGAAACTGCACGCTCTTTTGACATGGGCCTCGACAGAGAGAGCAGACGTGGCTCTGATCGTCGCTTCTGAATTTTTGTCAAATCCTGCAAAAAATTGGATTGATACCTATCGCCGAGAGAATAGACCACCGTTCAAAATCAAGGTTTGGGAACGACCCGACTTGGAAAAATTATGTATCGGAAAACCGCTCTTAATGAGAAAGTATGGACTGGAGGGCGAATTTGAGTTTCTTAATATCCTTCATCCTGCGCATGTCCGCTATTTGAAGCATCCGCCCCTAAATAGCCTCGATTACTTTTTTGGCGTGCTCGATGAGCTTGAGCCGGGAGAGCGCAAGTCATTTTTCCTGATGTCAATATTGTGCATTATCAATCCACAAGCTGATGAGCCGACCGACGCGCATCGGCAATCTCTCGGCGACTTGATTCGCGGCAAAATTGACTATGTTACATTTCGTCAGAAATGCTACTCACTTGCCGGCTACATCAGCCCCGACATAATCGTGATGGCTATCGTTCATCGAGAGCTTAGCATGCGCTTTGTGGCTGGCGACATAACAGCCATCCAAGAAGCGCGCCAGAATATGTTGGATGGAATCGCGTTCTTTGAAGATGAGCTTACGAAACCTAAAAAGGACTACGCCACAATCAGAAGCTGCATCAAAGATTTAAAAGCACGAATTCCAGGTATCGAAGAGCAAATACGAAAGAACTACGGGGTATACTGTTCGTTTTGCGAAAAGGTTGTTGTCCCGCTTTTCAAAGAGCCGCCAAGGCCCCTGCCGACGTTTCTACGGAAATATAGCGAAAAATATGATTGCGAGGACCCGCAGCCAGAAGCGCAATGAACTTGCGGATAGCGGTTGGGCAGTATTCGATTTCGCCGAAATAAACAGTAATCTCATGCTTTTGCTTAAGGCAATCGTGTTGCGTGTTGCATCTCCTAGATGATGCAACGCGCAACGGTTTCGGCGAGGAGTTCACACTGCCATCATTCGTCATTCAGCGATGCCCTTAAGCCTCTGAAGAGCCCGGCTGATCGTGGATTTGTTAACATCAAGCTTCGCTGCGATCTCGGTCTGCGTCTGCCCCGCTCGACGAAGCGAGAGAATTCGCTGGTCCCGTTCGTCCTGGATCGGCTGGGTGGTCCAACCGCCCTCGGAGAGGCGGGCGCAGAAAGGTTTCGCGTCGTCTCCGATGAGATGCCGCGCCTTCTCGAAGTGCAGTTCGAAATGCGCGCCGTTGCGCGGGTCGTAGTCGGGCGGACGGCGCAAAGCAATCACCGTATCGAGTACGTCTTCGCGCCGTGACGTTCCGCGTTGCGCGCCGCCCTTGCCCGCATGATGGATGAAAAGGACCGAAAGTCCGCGGCGTCTCAGTCCGAGCGCCCAATCTTGCAGCGGAAGCCAGCTCTCGGCTTCGTTCTCACGACCGGCATTGGCGAGGGTGCTGATATTGTCGACGATGACCAGCGACACGTCTGCAAGTAGCGGATCGAGCCGTATCCGGCCTTCCTCGGTAGAAAGCGAAAGCGCGCGGTCCTGGAGATCCGGACTGACGAGGCGCAAAAAGTCTGGGGCAGGCGGCGCCGTTTCGGCATGCCGGACGATACGCGCGACACGCTCCTGCATGGCGACCAGCGGCATTTCGCCGTCGAGGTATAATACCTTTCGAGGTTTTGGTGCGTCCCAGGAGAGAAACTGCCCGCCGCTAGCCACGGCATAGGCAATCCCAAGCGCGACCTGGGTCTTTCCCACGCCGCGCTGCGCGTAGAGCAGGGCGAGACCCTGCGACGGCAGCCAGGGCGAAAGCACGAATTCCCGCGGCGGAAGCTTCAGCGACAGCAGCTCGTGGAGGTCGAGCGCGCGAAGCCGGGCTTCTGGTTCAAAGGAAACGTCGAGAGCGAGGGAGTCGAGAGCATCCACCATCAAGGCGTCGCCCTGAAAACGTCGTTGAAATCCGCCCCCGGTCGCTTCGGCGCGATGATGCGCACCTGCCTCCCCTCGCCCTTCCAGCGCGTAGCAGCGATTTGTGCCGACCGGATGCCGACTTCATCCGCATCGGCGGCAATTGTGACAAGTCGCGCCTCCGGCAGCGGCGGCAGGATCAAATTTCGGACGCCGCCCGCGCTCAGCGCGGCCCAGGTCGGAATCCCGGTCGCCAATTGGACCGACAGTCCCGTTTCAATCCCCTCTGAAACTACGATCTCGGCCTCGGCCGCACCGAGATGGCAGGCGAAGCCCCCAACTGCACCGAGCGTCATCTTCGCCGGTTGAACGGATGCTTTCCCGACACCGTTCACGGCGAGGTAGGTCCGATGAATTGCCTGGAACCTTCCCTCGCAATCGCTGACCGCAGCGAGCATCACCGGCCAGCTCGCGCCGCCTGGCTTATGC
>FTBG01000649.1_pt1 | contig 12988 bp, 13 predicted proteins | sample 1639311 | NCBI WGS metagenome assembly FTBG01 (sample SAMEA3914864, study PRJEB12502) | metagenome | biome: forest; material: soil | place: USA | collected 2012-03-12 | depth 0.3 m | reverse complement strand
GAGAAAAGGCAGGGGCCTTTCTTCCGGCAGCGTATGTCACTGAACCTCAGGCGCGTATCGTCTGTTATCGACGCTTGGCCGAGGCGGAGGATCGCGAGGCGATTGATCGTATTCGCGACGAATGGCGCGATCGATTTGGCCCCCTCCCGCTCCCGGCGGAGAATGCCCTTCTCGCCGCTCTCATCCGCCTGGAAGCCGCCCGCCGCAAAATCACCATGGTGGAAGTTCGCGATGGCAAGCTGCGGCTTACCCAGCGCAAGGAGCTCCTGCAGGAAGACGGACGGTTTCCCCGCTTGACGGCTCCTGACCCCGATTCTAGTTTGCGCGAAGTCTTGTCCCATATCGAAGTGCTTCCTTGTCCATGATACGTACCCTAGTTTTCTCCGTTTTGGCGTTCGCGCTGATCGCGCCCGCTTTTGCTCAGAAGGCCGAGGTGGTCGATGGCGTGGCGGCGGTGGTCAACAAAGACGTCATCACGATTTCCCAGGTGCGCGAGCTGGTTGGTTCGCGCGAGCGGTCTCTGCGCGAGACCTATAAGGGCGCGGAACTCGATGCCAAGATCAAGGAAATGAGGACTTCCGCAGTCAAGGATCTCATTGATCGTTCGCTCGTTCTTCAGGAGTTCAAGAAGCTCCAGGCCAACGGCGCAAACATTCCCGACTACGTTATCGACGATCGGGTGAACACCATCATCCGCGAGGAATTCGGCGGGGATCGCTCGGCCTTCGTGCGTACCCTGCAGGCGCAGGGCTACACCCTGACCAAGTTCAAGGAAGTCGAGAAGGACAAGATCATCGTCCAGGCCATGCGCCAGTCCAAGATCGACAACAATTTTGTCATCTCGCCCACGCAGGTGCAGGCTTTCTACAATAAGAACAAGGTCAGCTATGCGACGCCCGAGCAGGTCAAGCTTCGCATGATCGTCATCCGCGAGGGTTCCAGCGGCGACGTGCCCGATGTCGGCAGCAAGAAGGAACTCGCCAAGGAAATTCGCGATAAGATCGCCGGCGGCGCCGAGTTTGAGCGCATGGCACAGATGTATTCCGAGGATGAATCCACGCAGCAGGTCGGTGGCGACTGGGGCTGGGTGGAGCGCAATACGCTCAATGAGCAGTTGACGGCCGTGGCCTTCTCGCTGCGGCCCGGCGAGGTTAGCCCCGTGGTGAGCGTGGATGGCGGCAAGGGCGCCACCTATTACATTCTGATGGCGGAGGCCCGGAAGAACGCGACGGTCAAGCCGATCAACGAAGTGCGCGACCAGATCGAGAAGAATCTCATCCAGCAGGAGAAAATGAAGGCGCAGGACCGCTGGCTGGAGACCCTCCGGCAGAAGGCCTACATCAAGATCCTTTCCTAACCGCGGTGAAGCCGCTCATCGGCATCACGGTTGGCGATCCAGCGGGTATCGGCCCGGAGATCATTCAGGCGGCTCTCGCGAGTGGAAAAATTCCGGACGACTTTGAGTATGTCGTGGTTGGGGGCGAAGCGAGATTTGCACCCGGCAAGCCTACTCGCGAATCGGCCCAAGCGTCGCTGAATGCTCTGGAAGAGGGAGTGGCACGCGGCTTGCGCGGCGAATTCAAGGCGGTGGTGACCGGCCCGGTGAGCAAGAATCAGCTTCATCAGGTCGGCTTTGAGTTTCCCGGGCAGACCGAGTTTTTTGCGGCCCGTACCTCCACGGAAAATTTTGCGATGTGCCTTACTGGCGGGCGTCTCACAGTCGCGCTGGTCACGGCCCATATTCCTCTCCAGAATGTGGCCGGCAGCTTGTGCGGCGATGAGATCGTTCGGGTGGGAAGTTTGCTGGCTCAGTTTTCTCTCCGTCGGAAAATCGCGCATCCCCGCATCGCCGTGGCGGGATTGAATCCGCATGCCGGGGAGAGTGGCGATCTCGGGCGCGAGGAGATCGAGATCATTTCTCCGGCGGTCGAAAAACTTCGCGATCTTTGGCAAGGGCGTGCCTCGGTTTCTGCGCCCATCTCACCAGATACCGTGTTCGGTCGCGCCGTTGCCGGTGAGTTCGATGCCGTGCTCTGCATGTATCACGACCAGGGGCTTATTCCTCTGAAGCTCCATGCCTTTGACGAAGGCGTAAATGTGACCCTGGGGCTGCCGTTTCCGCGGACCAGTCCTGATCACGGCACCGCCTTTGATCTCGCAGGCAAGGGCCTGGCCCGCCCGGATAGCATGATCGCGGCGATTCGCCTCGCCTGTGAATTGGCGTGCGATTGAGGCTTACCAATTCACGACGCACTCGCGCCCCGTCTTCTGCGAGCTCTCGGGCGTGTATTGGTGAAACTCGATGGCCACTCCGTCGGGATCGGTGCACCACGTCTGCCAGCTTTGGTCGGCACCCAGCTTTGGCTCGGTGAATTTGACGCCGCTTCCTTCCAGATGTTTGGTGAAGGCGGTCATGTCCTCGATCTCCAAACAGAGGTGGGTAATCAGGTTGCCTTTTTCCCGGGTCGTATCCGAGGTCTGGAAGAACTCAATGAATTGGTCGGCGCTAACCTCAAGATAAAAGCCGAAGAGTCGTCCCTCGCGGATGAAATCGAATTTCTTCGTAAGGCCAAGTACGCCGCAGTAAAATTCTTCGGTCTTTTTGAGATCGGCGGAAAGGATGCAAAGGTGGGCGAGTTTCCTGATCATGGGATTTCCTAAGTTATTTTGAAATTTTCACGGACTTGATCCAGAGCGTCCCATCGCCGGGTCCAGCCAGCACGGAGAGATTGACATCCTTTTTCTCACCAACCTCGTCCCAACGGAATTTGCAGGTCTGCCAGTCTCCGGGCAGCACATTGGCCACGTAGTAGGCGTGAGCTTTGATTGCATTGCCTGGGATATCGAGGCGCACGCTGAGGCCAGACTTCGGAAATATTAACGTGGCCCAATAGCAGGTGGTCCCTGGCGGCCAGTTGTAGTCCTTGGAGATGCTCGTAGCCTTTTCGTTGAGTTTGAAATCGGGAGATGCCTTGTAAACTACCTCCACATTCAATCCCGCCGTGCCGGCCTCCGTGGTGAAACGCTGGGCAATATCCTTGAATTGACCCTTGGTCAGGTTGATCTGTATGGCTGGAATCGTGTCCGGATCTTTGGTTGGGCTTACCGTCCCGTCGGGTTTGACGTTGACTACTGTCCCATTGCCCTGCCACCCCGACTTGCCTGCGAAGAAATTGCCGTTTTCAAAGTCCTTGGCCGGAAGGAAGCTGTTGAAGGCCAAGGTAGCGGCAATGACCAGGAGGGGAGTTCGGAATATCATAGGGATTTGCTTTTCCTAACGGAGCCCCCTCTAAACGAGAAGCCTAATTTCCTCGGGTAGTGGATGGCTTGGCCAGCGCTTCCGCCCAATCGCAAAGTGCGGGCAGGCGGTCTTCAGTCTGCATCTTCTCGCGATAGCGTCGGCAATTCTCCGCGATGGATGGCGAGCCGAGCAGCTTGCGCAAGGTCTCGGCCAAGGCGGGGGTATCAATATTTTTATATCTTAGCGTTTCGCCCAGGCCCAGCTTCACAATTCGCTGCGCGTTGTCTGGTTGGTCGTGCGAGCGCGGAATGATGAGCTGGGGAACACCGGACATGATACACTTGGCGGTGGTGCCGATACCGCCATGGTGAATGACAATGCGCGCCCGGGGGAAAAGATCCTCAAAGCGGGCGTGTGTGGCGTGGAAAGCGCCCGGGGGCAATGGGCCCTTTGGCGGATCGAGGCTCACCAGCAGGCAGCGCATCCCGAGTTCCTGCGAGGCGGCGAGAGCGCGTTTTTGGAAGTGCTCGATATCGAAATTTGCCGAACCATGGGTCCACACGAGGGGCGGTTCGCCCTCCGCGAGGAAAGTTTCGAGTTCCGGCGGCAACGCGGCCTTTCGCCGGGAGACCGGGAAGCCAAAAAGGCGAAGGTGGGCGGGCCAGTCTGGCTGTGGCGCCGCAAACCATTCTGGAAAGAGCCCCGCCAGTCCCTTGGCGCCGTTCACGGCGTCGTCCATGAAATGCCTGATGGGCGGTACCCCGATTTCGCGCCGGAACTTGTTGAGAGGTCTTAGCGCGGCTCCCCAGAAGCCGAGATCCACCAGTCGAAAAAAGAGACGTTTGACCCAGCGGGGAGAGCGGCAGATCCAGCCCAGCTCGTCCATGAAGAGGGGGCAGTCGTATTCGCTGCGAATGCAGACCGGCTGCATATGCAGAGCCAGGCGGGGAAGATCGGCTTGCTCGGCCAGGGCGGCCGCCGCCAGAGCGAAGCTCGAGGTCACGACGAGATCGTAGTCGGTTCCGGCTGCGGCGAAACCCGCGCGGTATTCCTCCAGGGTCGCCACCATGCCCTTCACGACGAAGTGCGGTCCCTGGAGCCGATCCCAGACAAGGGGATTGCGAGCCCAGGTGACGAAATCTTCCTCGGTTCCCATGGGAAACCAGTCGAAACCCAGGCGTTCGATGAGCCGTGAGTAGTGCGGCGTGACCAGGAACACCGGAGTGTGGCCGCGCTCGGCCATGCCTTCAGCCAACCAGATCAGTGGATTGAGATCGCCTTCGCTGCCGAAGGGAACGAAGAGGACGCGCATTAAGGCTGGGAGCCTTCGAGTTCCCTGGCTTCCTCGGAAGTGAGGGTCAGGTCGGCGTGCGGAAAAATCTCTCCGGCCTGTTTGGCATTGCGCGTACCGATGATGGCCCCGGTCACCGCCGGGTTGTGCAGGGTCCAGGCCGCCGCGACTGCGCCGGGTGGTACACCGCGCTTCTGCGCGACTGCTTTTACGCGCGCGGCCAATTGGAGATTTTGGGAAAGCTTGGGCTCCTGAAATTCCGGATTTTTCGAGCGCCAGTCGTCCTGCGGGAGATGCGCTGCGCGATCTGCCGTCATTGCGCCGGTCAGCATGCCTGCGCCCATCGGGGAGTAGACGATGGAGCCGATACCCTTTTCCAGGCAGAAGGGTAGCACCTCGGCTTCCACGTCGCGCTTGATGAGAGAATAGGGAGGCTGAAGCGAGGTGATGGCGGCAATTGGGAGCGCAGCGGCGAGTTCCTCTTTGGAGAAATTGGAGACGCCGATCCAACGGCATTTTCCTTCTTTTTGCAGCGCGGCCATGGTTTCCCAGCCTTCCTGGGTTTCCTCGGCTTCATCGGCGGGCCAGTGGATCTGGTACAGGTCGATGGCATCCACCTTGAGTCGGCGCAGGCTATTTTCGCACTCCTTACGAATCGACGCGGCCCGGAGCGAGTAGTCCACTTTGCGCTCCTCGTTCCAGACCATGCCGCATTTGGTGAAAACGTAGGGATGGGCGCCTTTCCAACCGGCGAGGGCCTTGGCGACCACTTCCTCGGAATGTCCGAGCCCGTAGACCGCAGCAGTGTCGATCCAGTTGATCCCTGATTCCAGCGCCTGATGAATGGCCGCGACCGAGTCGCCGTCGTCCTGGCTGCTCCAGCCAAATTGCCATTCGCCGCCGCCGATGGCCCAGGCGCCGAAGCCAAAGCGAGTGATCTGCAGGTCCGAATTTCCGAGGGTGCGAGTCTTCATCCCAACAATCAAACCATGCCTCGAGCATTTATCAACTGCGCTCGATGCCATGCAGCCACCAACGCGGAGAGCGTTTTCCGGCGGAGCCGCCGAAGCTGCGCTGAAAATAGATTCGCATTACCAGATCGTCCTCCGTCCGCACCCGGTAGTGGTGCTTGCGCAGGTAGCGTTCGCCGCTGCCGTGAGTGCAATCGCCGTGGTCCTTCCACTTTTCCAATACCTCGGCGACGACGATCCTTTTTTTCTTCCAGAGAAACTGGGTGGGCAGGCCGGGCTCGCCCTGGGCCATGGCTGCAGGATCGAAGGTGCCTGCTTCCGGTTGGAGCGGTTCGCTAATCAGCGAAAAAGGCATTTCTTTTTTGGCTGTGCTGCTCCCGGGCATGCTACAACCTGCGATCCAACCATGAAAAACGCAACTCTTCGCGCCTGACCGATGCCGGAAGTGGATGGCCATTTTGACGTCATCGTGGTCGGTGCAGGGGCGGCCGGGCTCATGTGCGCGCTCACGGCGGGGCAGCGGGGCCGGAGCGTGGCTTTGTTGGAGCACAATGATCGCGTGGGTAAGAAGATCGGCATCTCGGGCGGGGGGCGGTGCAATTTTACCAATATCGGCGCTGGTCCCGAAAACTACCTCTCGGCCCATCCCGATTTCTGCCGCTCTGCTCTCGCGCGTTATTCGCCCTGGGATTTCATCGGGATGGTCGAGCGGCACGGCATCAAGTACCACGAGAAAAAACTCGGGCAGCAGTTTTGCGACGGGAGTTCACGCGAGATCATCGAGATGCTGCTGGCAGAATGCGCCGAGGCTGGGGTGGATGTGCGCTGCAATACGCGGGTGTTGCAGGTGGAAAAGACCGATCGATTTCGCCTCACCACCTCGCGGGGTGAGCTCACCAGCCATTCGCTCGTCGTAGCCACGGGAGGGCTCTCCTTTGCCAAGCTGGGCGCGACGGACTATGGCTATCGGCTGGCAAAACAATTCGGCCTCAAGGTCACGCCGCTGCGGCCGGGGCTCGTCCCGCTGACTCTCTCCGCGGCGGATCTTTCCGAGTTTCGCGATCTCAGCGGGCTCGCTCTGCCGGTTGTTGCGAAATGCGGGCGGAAATCCTTTGAAGAGGCCATGCTCTTTACTCATCGGGGAGTAAGCGGTCCCGCCATCCTGCAAATATCGTCCTTTTGGAAGGAAGGCGATGAGTTGGAGTTCGACCTTCTCCCGGAAAAACAAGAGCAGGGCTGGCTGGAGCGGGAGAGGGGAGCGAAGACCTCGCTCGCATCCGTGTTGGGGAATCACTGGCCCAATCGTTTTGCCGAAGTGTGGGCGACTCGTCATGCGCCGGAGAAACCGTTGGCTCATTTCAAGCATCGCGAGCTGGCCGAGCTGGAGCAACTGCTGCATCGCTGGCCCATGCATTGCGTGGGGACGGAGGGCTACCCCAAGGCGGAGGTCACGCTGGGTGGGGTCGATACCGGTGAGCTTTCCTCCAAGACCATGGAGGCGCGCAGGGTACCCGGGCTCTACTTCATCGGCGAGGTGGTCGATGTGACCGGCTGGCTGGGCGGGTATAATTTCCAATGGGCCTGGGCCAGTGCGGCCGCCGCCGGTGGGGTTGCGTAGCGCGGGATTTTCCCTATCTTCTTCGGCCAGTGAGTATTCGGAAATTTCAGTCGGACATCAATGAGAAGGCCATCGCCGAGGTCAAGGCGGTCTATGCCGAACTCTCGCAGCGTTCCGTGGAGCGCAACTGCGAGTTGCGCACGGGCTGCTGCCAATTCAAGCTCACGGGCAAGACGCCCTATCTCACCAAGGGCGAGGCGCTTGTGGCCGCCAAGGCGGTGCGCGCGGCTGGCCGAAAGGTGTTGCCCGAGCGCAACGATGGCGCTTGTCCATTGCTCCATCCCCGGACCTCGCGTTGCATGATTTACCAGGATCGGCCCTTTGGCTGCCGGACGCACTTTTGCGAAGCGGCGGGGGGCGATTATGCCCGCAAGGACGTGGTGGATTTGATCCATCGCCTGGAATTGGTCGACGATGACCTGATCGGGAAGGGCGCCCAGCGGTTGACGATTGCCGTAGAGGAGGCCTTGCGGGACCTCGTCTAGGCCGCTAGCTTCCTCGGTTCCATGCTCACGGTTTCTCAACTCACTAAAGCCTACGGAGGCCGCACCCTCTTCGAGGATGCGTCATTGCAGATCAATACCGGAGACCGCGTGGGCCTGATCGGACCGAACGGCGCGGGCAAATCGACGCTCTTTTCCCTCATTCTCGGTGAGAACTCTCCCGATGTGGGCACGGTTTCCCTGCAACGCGGGACCAAGGTGGGCTTTCTTCCGCAGGAAAGCGCGCCCTCCGGCGACGAAACCGTTCTCCAGCTTGCGACTTCCGTTTCGCCGCAGATGGAAGAGGCCTATCGCCTGTTGCGCGAATTTCCCAGCGACGAAGCCTCCGAGCATCACGAAGCCATGGCGGTCTTTGTGGAAAACGATGGGTACAATCTGGAAGCCAAGGCCAAGCGCATTCTCACTGGCCTGGCGTTCCGCGAAACGGATTTCCACCGTCCGGCCCGCGAGATGAGCGGCGGCTGGATCATGCGCGCTCACCTGGCCCGCCTGCTCACCATGGAGCCCGACTTGCTCATGCTGGATGAGCCGACCAACCATCTCGATCTGGAATCGCTCGGTTGGTTTCAGAATTATCTGCGCGCCTATCCCGGCGCGATTCTCACCATCTCGCACGACCGTGTGTTCCTCGACATGATCTGCCGCAGCATCGTGGAGATTTCCCGCCAGCGCTTGCATCGCTATGTGGGCAATTACGATTCCTTCCTCGCGCTGAAGAAGGCCCGCGAGGAGCAGTACCTCGCCGCCTATCGCAACCAGCAGCGTGAGATTGCCCACCTGGAGGACTTCATCAATCGCTTCCGCGCCAAGGCCAGCAAGGCTGCCCAGGCTCAGGAGCGCATCAAGCGCCTCGATAAAATGGAGCGCCTCGCTCCGCCCGAGAACGCCGAGGCCACGGTGAAATTCCGCTTCCCGCAGCCGTCGCGCGGCGGGCAGCGTGTGATCAATCTGGAGCACGTCAAGCAGGCCTATGGCGACCATGTTGTTTACGAAGATCTGAATTTCAGCGTGGAGCGCGGGGAGCGCGTGGTGCTGGTCGGCCCGAATGGCGCAGGTAAATCGACTCTCCTCAAAATCATGGCGGGGATTGTGCCGATCCAAGGCGGCGAATGTGCTCCCGGCCACAATGTGACCGTCGGTTATTTCGCGCAGCATCGCACCGAAGTACTCGACCCCAAGCGTACCGTGCTGGAAGAAGCATTGTATCAGGCTGAGTCCGTCGGCGAGCAGGGCGTGCGCACGATTCTCGGGTCCTTCCTCTTTCGCGGAGACGATGTCTTCAAGCGCGTGAGCGTGCTGAGCGGTGGAGAGAAAAGCCGTCTCGCGCTGGTCAAGCTGCTGCTGCGCCCGCCGAACTTGCTGCTGCTCGATGAGCCCACGACTCACCTCGACATGCCGAGCATCGACGCGCTCATCAGCGCTTTGCAGGACTACGAGGGCACGCTGCTCTTCGTCAGTCACGATGTCCACTTCATCCGCGCCGTGGCCAAGACCGTGCTGCACATCAATGCCGGCCGCCTTACGCCTTACGCGGGTGATTACCAGTATTACCTCGATAAGTCCGACGCCTCGTCCGAGCGCAGCGCTCTGGTGCAAGGTCTCAGCAATCACCAGCCTGCCGCCAAGGCCGCCGCGGTGGAGAAGGCGGTGGACAAATCCAATCTCAGTCTGCGCGAGATCAAGCAGCAGCGCCGTGCCGAGGCTGATGCCCGCGTAGCGGCTGCCAAGGAACGCAAGGCCCAGGAGAAGCTTCTCTCGGAGTTGGAGGCCGAAATTATCTGGCTGGAATCCCAGCAAAAAGACCTCACGACGGAGCTGGAGGACCCCCATCTTTATCAGAATCCCAACCGCGCCATGGAACTCAACCGCGAATTGATCGGTGTCGTGGAGTCCCTGGAAAAGGCCAACGAGCGGTGGAAGATTCTCGCCGAAACCGCCGGTCAGGCGTAACGTCGACAGCCCCACCCAAGCCGCCATGCACGTTCAGGACATTTTTCAAAAGTATCCCACGACCTTTTCGTTCGAGTTTTTCCCGCCGAAAACCATCGAGGCCTCGGAGGCCCTTTATAAGACCATCCTCGAACTGGAAAATTATCAGCCTCATTTTGTCAGCGTGACCTATGGCGCAGGTGGTTCCACCCGCGAACTCACCCACGATCTCGTAGTGCGGATCAAGGAGACCACCACGCTCAACCCGGTTCCGCATCTCACCTGCGTTTGCCACAAGGAGGAAGAGATTCAGAAAATCCTTGAGCGCTACGCTGCCGCCGGTGTGAGCAATATCCTCGCCCTGGGCGGTGATGCTCCGGCGGGCCTGGACTATCGCAAGGCGGACGACGACTTTCAGCACGCGGGCGACCTCGTGCGCTTTATCAGGAAATTCAACGAATCTGGTGCGCACCCCGACAAGCGCGGCTTTGGTATCGGCGTAGCTGGCTTTCCTGAAGGTCATCCCGCCACGCCCAACCGCCTCCTTGAGATGGATTACCTCAAGCGCAAGGTCGACGAAGGCGCGGACTACATCGTCACCCAGCTCTTCTTCGACAATCGCGACTTTCTCGATTTCTGTGATCGCTGCGAACTCGCCGGCATCCGCATTCCGATCATCGCCGGCATCATGCCGATTACGACGACCAGTGGCATGCGCCGCATGGCCGAGCTAGCCGCCGGTGCGCGCTTCCCCGCCAAGCTTCTGCGTGGGCTTCAGCGCTGCGGCAATGATCCCGACGCGGCTCGCCGTGTGGGCATCCACTACGCCTCCGAGCAATGCCACGACCTGCTGGAAAACAACGTCCGCGGCATCCACTTCTACACGCTCAATCGCTCCGACGCGACCAAGCAGATCTTCGAGAGCCTTGGCATCAAGGACTCCCGTTTCGCCGCCGCGACGGCCTAGCGCCCTTCGCCCTTCGGCTCAAACTCCAGGTCGTACTGTTTCCAAGTCGGCGGATTGGCTCCGACCTTTCCGAGGACGGGCACATAGATGCTCTTCCCGGATTTCGAGTTGGCCAGCCGCCAGGTGATTTCCTTCGTCCCCGGCGGCATGTCGTAGGGTGTGCCCTGCCGCGCAATTTCCTTCGCGGGGAAGGTGATCCTCATATACGTCCCGTTCCGTCCCCAGGGCGTGGGCACCACCTTGCCTTCAAAATAGAAGGTCTTTTTATCCACTCCATACTCGCTTCGCTTGAAGGTTCCCGAGACGGTTTCTCCCTTCCGCGAGAGCGAGATCTCGTAGAGATACTTTAGGCTCGAGCTCTCGAAAAGCTCAGGAGCGGCCTGCAATGATGTGGCCATGAATACGATCAGCCAAAAAACACGAAATGACATAGGCGGATAATTTAAGCGCGTACGGGCTACGGACAAGCTTTTCAGAAAAATGCGCATCAGGGCTTGCCTTTCTCTCATCGTGGCTTATACATCCCTCGCAGTGAATCATCTCGTCGTCGTCAAAATTTCCGTCGTCTCCAAGGCCGCAAGCCTTGAAGCCGTGGCTATTTTGCTGAGTTGATTTCGCACTCACCCAAAGAACCCACGGCCCAATCAAGGTCGTGGGATTTTTTATTTCACGGGTAGATTGAGCCGCGGGTTTGACCAAAAACAAACCCATGAATCCTACAAAAGAACGATACACGCCGGGCCACAATCCGACCGCCACTGCCTTTATGGCGGCGCGCGATCTGGATAGCCACGGCTTCTTCCTTGCGCCTCTGCTCCAGCCGGGTTTCGACGTCCTCGACCTCGGCTGCGGCCCCGCCACGATCTCCTCCGGTATCGCCGAGGTTGTGTTCCCCGGCCGGGTGACTGCCGTGGATACCTCGGCGGCCCAGCTCCAGCACGCCCGCCGCCTCGCCGAGGGGCGCGAGATCGTGAATATCGATTTTGTGGCCGCCTCGGCCTACGAGCTTCCGTTCAAGGATCACTCTTTTGACGTGGTGTTTGCCCATGCCCTGCTTGAGCACCTCGGCAGCCCGGTGGACGCCATCCGGGAACTCCAGCGTGTGACCCGCCCCGGCGGTTTCGCCGTGGTGTGCAGCCCCGATTGGGATGAGTTCAAGATATCGCCCAGCTCTCCAGAGGTGGAGGAAGCCATCTCGGCCTACCGCGAGCTTCAGGAGGCCAACGGTGGCAATACCCACGCCGGCGCCTATCTCCGCATCTGGCTGCAACAGGCGGGCTTTACCCCGCTGGTGCACGAGGAATGGCAGGAGGAATACGAGGATCCCAGTGCCATCGGCGAATACCTTGCCTTGCAGTTGGAAACCGCCGGTCAGCCCGAGCATGCCCGCACGCTTCGCGAGTGGGCAGCACATCCCGCCGCGCGTTTCCGCCAATCCTGGAAATACGCCACCGCCGTGCGCGCCGATGCCGGCAAGCTGCACAAGTCGGTGACCGAGTAAGGCTCTCGTGCTTCCCGGAGAGTCAGGCGTTAACCGCGTCTGGCTCTCCGCTTAGCTCGTGAGCTTTATCTCGAAGATCTCAAGAAAACCCGATTACTTTTCTTGCTGAAAAGCATGCCTGGCTCGGGCCTCTTTATCGGCATCGCGGCTTTTCAAACAGTGGGCCAGGAGACCGCGCTTCAGCTCGGCGGGCAAAAGAGAAAGGTCCTTTGGTCGCTTTTGTGAAAAGTTCCAACTTCCGAAAAAACGTGCCGTTCCCTCGATCTGCGAATCGTTCAAGTTGGTGGACTGGATGGCGTCCAATATGGTTTGAGTTGGGTAATCGAACAAAAGGAGGCTGGGAGCATCCTCATATGATCCATAGCCACTCCATGGTCCCGCTCCTGATCCGTACCATTCCAATAGCTGTAGGATGCGAGGCGTTAATTCGGGATATTCGCGAATAATAAGGCCTCGAAAGAGAGGAACGTCTTGGGCCGGGAAAGTTCCTATTGTCGCCCAATCCCACTTCGCCTGAATTGATTTTGGCATCCCCGCAAACCACCGTGCTTCTTCATCCTTTTGTTTCTGCTGTTCCAATTTCTCTGCATCCGCTGATTTCACTCCAGATTGCGACAGGGGAACGTGAGCGGCGGTGAGCAGCGAATTGAGAGATTCAGGTGAGCCGGAAGCCCCGGCAGATCCTATCGGCTTACTGTCTTCGTAAAAATAGACCGCCTCGCATTCGAAGCAGATCAGGAAATCGTAAACGTGACCTTTGGCAGAAAGACGGAGAGCATGACGCGGATCGAAACAAGCTGCACTATCGCCGGACCAGTCCTCAACTGCTTTTTGGATAACGCCCGACGCGAGTTGGGCTTTCGTGGAGTCGATCGTCGTTTTGCCTAGAATCTTGAAGCGGTACAACTTTCTGTCACCCTGCTTCGGAATTTCCCAAGGTTCCAATGAATATAGAACTGCGTCGTCG